>Ga0070734_10004136_pt1 | contig 14133 bp, 14 predicted proteins | sample Coa_R1_8_FD_66444 | JGI IMG/M metagenome (GOLD analysis project Ga0070734, IMG submission 66444) | Surface soil microbial communities from Centralia Pennsylvania, which are recovering from an underground coalmine fire - Coalmine... | ecosystem: Environmental > Terrestrial > Soil > Unclassified ...
ATTTAAAAGCTGTGCTAGCACCTTTTCATCCGCAGTTATTGGCTGGACAGGCCTACGAAGTCCAGCTAGTTCGGGAGGCTATCTCTGTGTTCTCTTCTAAAATAAGGACGACTTCGTGAGGCAAGCCGCGCCTCAAAAGCGGCGCAGACCGCCTGCCACTCCTCCGCCTCCCGCCTCAACCTCTCGACTTGAATCGATGGCAGCATTGGCTGTCGAAGGACACGGCTCGGGCCTTTCACAGGTCGAATTTCCTTGGGTTCCACGGTTTGCACCCACGCCACCAGTTGCTGCAGCGTCCAATTCTTCTTGTTCATGATGTGGTAGTCGAAAAGGTGGGCGATGATGTCTTTGATCCGCATCTTGCGGCGCATCCAGATGCGCCAACAGTCACACGGACGCTCAACTTGCGCAAGCACCCACTCTCCCCAGACGCCCTCTGCGCCGAGGGTTCGACGGTCGCGCTCGTCGAACGGTTTGGTCCAGGCGTGAAACGTGCACCCACGAGCCACGGCCGCCATGCCAAGCGCGCAGCCTTCCTGAGTTTCGGCGAAATGCTGTCCGCCAGCACGGGGTGCCAGCATGCTGCTGCCCAAGAGAATCGCTTCGCTGAGTTTCATATGGGCCTCTCCGGTCGGTCAGGATGTTCGATGATCTACTGCGAATTTGCGATGCGGATTATATCGCCAAGGCGACTGACAATGAAGAGGAAGGTTTCGCGGGATTGAGCTGTTGGAGTTCACATCGGTGGTTGCCCCATCCTTTTCGCGTTTTTTGCGAAAGAGCGTGCCCTGAGCCAAGCGTTAGTGCGCCGCGGGCGTGGGCCAGCCCACGTTGCCGTTATACTGGCCGTCTGCCACGTGTGGCTTTGGGGAGAACTCATGTCGAGCTTGAAGGAATTTCAGTGCGAGATCTGCGGGATTACCAGCGATAATCCGATCCACTGGTTTGTGATCGAGTGCACGGATCAGCGGCTTGCGGTCATCAAGTGGGATCTGGAAGCCGCCAATAGTCCTGCGGCGAGACACTTCTGTGGAGAGGCCCACGCGCAGGTGTACGTCAGCCGCTGGTTTGAGTCCGTTTGTGTGCCGCGCAAGCCGCTGCAGAAAATCTCGTGAGTGCGTCCCCTTGAACTGTGTGAATTTTTGAAGTCATTGTCGAAGTTCGTTTTTTCGTCAGAACTTGCAAATTATTCACAAGATGGGACTTGGGACAACGTAGGCGACTTTTCGTGGGCAAAATATTGAATCTAAATGATTTGTCGGCAAAGTATTGAAAGCTCTACACTTAGCTCTGTTTCTGTCGCTTGAAGAGCTAGGTCTTTTTCGGCTCTCGCTCGCAAGTTGTTGCATATAAGCCATTTAGATCGCCGCGATTCTGGGCTATCCCCGCAAAATCTTGTCAAAGAAGGACTTATACGAAAATCTTGCGGACTTTGGAGTTAGAAGGCCAGCAGTTGTGATGGCCTTTGTAGGTGGCGAGGGTCAAGGTTGGATGTCACAAGGGAGGGGGTTTAACTGTGGAAAAGTGTTGCGGTAGCCGACGCTTCAAGGAGAGCCGGAACATGCGTAAGAGCACAAGAGAGAGAAAGCAGCGACTCCCCATCCTTTCGCAAAAGGCGCGAAAGGATGGGCCACCCGCCCAGCGTTCCAAACGGAGTCTGCTTCGAGGTCAAGCGATTTCGATTGTCGTAGCCGTACGTGGTTGTGCCTGACACATCGGACATCGTCTCTCGCAGACCGTTGGCAAAATAGGTGAACGCGACTGGCGGCGCATTGAAGCTCGTGTCCGGAGTCTTCGACAGCAACCGGTTCGAGGTGTCGTAAGCGTATGTCGTGGTCTTCCCGTTGAAGTCCGTCTTCGATTTCAGATTGCCCGCAGAATCGTAGATGTAGCTCTCCGACTGTCCCGCAGGCAGAGAGCGTCCGATCCGGCGTCCAAGCTGATCGTAGCTGTAAGTGGTGGTGTGACTGTTCGCGTCGGTCTGCGAGATGCGGTTGCCGACTTCGTCGTAGCCGTACTGGGTAACAAGATTCAGGCCGCCCTGCACCGCATCCTGCGTGACCGAAGTCAGGCGTCCCAGCGCGTCGTAGCCGTAGGCCGTGACTTTGTCCGCCTGGTCGGTCTTCGAGCTGACCCGTCCGAGTGCATCGTAGGCCGTACTTGAGGTCGACTGATCGGGATAGATGACCGCCGTCTGGCGATTGAGCGTGTCGTACTGATACTGCGTGGTGTTGCCGCGTGCATCTTTGACCGACGATTGATTGCCGCTGGCGTCGTAGACGAACGTGGTCGTGTGGTTGAGCGCGTCGGTCAGCGAGGTGCGCCGTCCGGCATCGTCGTAGCCGTAGGTGGTGGTGTTGCCGTTGGCATCGATAGTGGAACTGACGCGGCCCGCGGTGTCGTAGTTGGTCTGGGTGAAGCTCTGGTCGGCGTAGGTGGTCTTATTTAAACGCTTGTCGGCGTCGTACGAGTAGCTGGTGGTGTGGCTGGCGCGGTCGGTCGAGGTCAGACGATCGTTTTCGGCGTCGAAGGTTGCGCCCTCGGTCGTGTCGTCGGGATAGGTGGTGGTGGTGAGGCGTCCCATCGAGTCGTAGGTATAGCTGGTCTGGTGTCCAAGTTGATCGATGGTCACGCTCTGCTTGCCGATGGAGTTGTACTGCACCTGCGTCTTGGTGCCATCGGCGCTATCGCTTCGTGGTGGTGGGTTACGTGGTGATGCCCGAGCACGTTCATCTGCTGATCAGCGAACCGGCGGAAGGCACGCCCTCGACGGTGATGCAGGTGGTGAAGCAGCGCTTCGCACGCCGAGTATTGCGGCGAAAGCGAAGAAGTTCTGCCCAATTGAAGTTGTGGGCGGAGGAACAACCACACGTATGGCAGAAACGGTTCTACGATTTTAATGTCTGGAGCGAGCGCAAGCGTATAGCGAAGTTGCGGAATATGCATCGCAATCCGGTGAAGCGAGGACTGGTGCTGGAACCGGAGCAGTGGGTTTGGAGCAGCTATCGCGGCTACGCACTGGGAGAAGAGGGTGTCGTGAAGCTGAATCAGTGGCCGAAGGCTGTAATGAGAGTGCGGAACGTGGCGTAAAGGCTTAAGAGGGAGAGCATCGACTCCCCACCCTTTCGCAAAAGGCGCGAACGGATGGGCCACCCGGCCGACTCCCCACCCTTTCGCAAAAACCGCGAAAGGATGGGCCACCCACCTACCGTCTATCCCCATCCTTCCTATCGCTGCGGGAACTTCTCTTTCCTTGTCGCCGTACCGCATGCAGCAGCATCCCTATTTTCGTGCGAGGTGATATGAAGCAACGCTTTGGTTCGTCCATGGTTATGTCAGTCGTGTTCGCGCTTATTTCCTCGGCGGCGGTTTTCGCGCAAAGTGTCCCGCCGCTCGACAAGATACAGAACCAGGACGACCTGAACAAGGCCATCACGGCGCTCGATGCGGCGCTGTTCGATGCGTACAACAAATGCGATATGGCAAAATTTGGATCGCTCGTCGACGAGAACGTGGAGTTCTATCACGACCAGGGCGGGATCACGCTGGGACGCGCCGCGCTGGTGGATTCCGTCACGAAGAATATTTGCGGAACAACCACGCGCGAACTCGTCCCGGGCTCGCTGCAGATTTATTACATGAAGAACATTGGCGCGCTCGAGATGGGCACGCACCGCTTTCATCATCCGGGACATCCGGAGATAGGCGATGGCGAAGGAAAGTTCGTGCATCTGTGGCAGTACAAAGATGGCGCGTGGAAGGTGACTCGCGTCTTCAGCTATGACCACCACGGCGTGAAGTGATCTAATAACCCGGCACAAGGAAGGTTAGTGAAGGATCCACTTTCACGACCTCTAAGGTGCGAACCTAGTGGACTGTCGCAGTGAATTTTTTACCGGACGAACCGATATAGGTCCCGTTAGGGAGATTGATAAGGTAGGGATCCTTCGACTGCGCTCAGGATGACAATTCTTCACGTTTCGCGACGGTAATGCTTTCCCAGGGACAAGCCACTAGTGCTCTATCCAGGCTGAGCTACGGGGCCACTTCGCTCGTCGCGCCCAACCATCAGAACCTGTTTCGCACCTTTTTACGGGACGAACCGACAGAGTATTCCGTTAGAGAGATTGATAAGGTAGGGATCCTTCGACTGCGCCGGAGTTCCGCTTCGCTGCACTCCGGCTACGCTCAGGATGACAATTCTTCACGTTTCGCGACGGTAATGCTTTCCCAGGGACAAGCCACTAGCGCTCTATCCAGGCTGAGCTACGGGGTCACTTCGCTCGTCGCGCCCTACCATCAGAACCTGTTTCGCACCTTTTTACCGGACGAACCGATAGAGTATCCCGTTAGAGAGATTGATAAGGTAGGGATCCTTCGACTGCGCCGGAGTTCCGCTTCGCTGCACTCCGGCTACGCTCAGGATGACAATTCTTCACGTTTCGCGACGGTAATGCTTTCCCAGCGACAAGCCACTAGCGCTCTATCCAGGCTGGTGAGAGCAGCCTGTCCCCACATGAACCTTGCTCGTCCCAAACAAAAACCCCCACTTCTGGCAAAAGCAGCCAGAAGTGGGGCACCCATTTGGTCTTTTGTTCTAGCTAGGAGCTAAGAGCTAGTAGCTAGAGATCCTTCGCGAGAACGCTCAGGATGAGCGCCCGCAGCTCAGACGCCGCGGACTACGCGCTCAGTACATGTCGCCCATGCCGCCGCCGTGTCCTGGGGCCGCCGGAGCTTCCTTCTTTTCAGGAATCTCGGCGATGAGGGCTTCGGTGGTGAGCATCAGGCTGGCGATAGAGCCGGCATTCTGCAGGGCGGTGCGCACGACCTTTGTCGGGTCGAGCACGCCTGCTTTGACCAGGTCCTCGTACTCGTTGGAGAAGGCGTTGAAGCCGAAATTGTTCTCCTTCGAATCGATCACCTTGCCCAGCACCACCGCGCCTTCTTCGCCGGCGTTCTCGGCGATCATGCGCAGGGGCTCGGTGATGGCGCGCTTCACGATGTTGATACCGATCTGCTCATCGCCTTCGGCCTTCACCTTGTCGAGCGCTCCAGCGCAACGAGCCAGAGCCACGCCGCCGCCGGGGACAATTCCCTCTTCCACGGCTGCGCGCGTCGCATGCATCGCGTCTTCCACGCGGGCCTTCTTTTCCTTCATTTCGGTTTCGGTTGCGGCGCCGACTTTGATCACGGCAACGCCACCGACCAGCTTCGCCAACCGCTCCTGCAACTTCTCGCGGTCGTAGTCGCTGGTGGTCTTGTCGATCTGGCTGCGAATTTCGGCGACGCGGCCCTGGATCTTCTTGTTCTCGCCCTTGCCTTCGACAATGGTGGTGTTGTCCTTGTCGATGGTGATCTTCTTGGCCTGGCCGAGGTCGGAGATCTGGACGTTCTCGAGCTTAATGCCGAGATCTTCGGTGATGGCCTTACCGCCGGTCAGCGTGGCGATATCCTCGAGCATCGCTTTGCGGCGATCGCCGAAGCCAGGAGCCTTGACGGCCGCGACTTGCAGCGTGCCACGCAGCTTGTTGACGACGAGGGTGGCGAGCGCTTCGCCTTCCACGTCCTCCGCGATGATGACGAGCGGCTTGCCGCTCTTGGCGATCTGCTCGAGCAGCGGGAGCATGTCCTTCATGTTGCTGATCTTCTTTTCGTTGATCAGGATGTAGGCGTTCTCGAGGGCAACTTCCATGCGCTCGGGATCGGTGACGAAGTAGGGTGAGAGGTATCCGCGGTCGAACTGCATGCCTTCGACGACTTCGAGCTGAGTCTCGAGCGTCTTCGACTCTTCAACGGTGATGACGCCGTCTTTGCCGACCTTCTTCATCGCTTCGGCGATGATCTTGCCGATGGTCTCGTCGTTGTTCGCCGAGATCGTGCCGACCTGAGCGATCATTTCTCCCGATACTGGCTTGGAGAGTTTGTCGAGATCGCCAGGGAGGCGGTTGCCTTCCTTGTCGAGCTTGCCAGCGATGATGGTGACGGCCTTCTCGATGCCGCGCTTCAGGGCCATTGGATTGGCACCGGCAGCGACGGTCTTGACGCCTTCGCGATAGATAGCCTGGGCGAGAACGGTGGCGGTGGTGGTGCCGTCGCCAGCGACGTCGGAGGTCTTGGAAGCGACTTCACGAACCATCTGGGCGCCCATGTTCTCAAGGCCGTCCTTCAGTTCGATTTCTTTTGCCACGGTGACGCCGTCTTTGGTGATGGTCGGCGAACCGAATTTCTTTTCGATAACAACGTTGCGGCCCTTGGGGCCGAGTGTGACCTTCACGGCGTCGGCCAGAAGGTTGACGCCGCGGAGGATCGCCTGCCGGGATTCTTCTCCGTGAACGATGTGCTTTGCCATGTTTCAATCTCCTTAATGAATTTCAATGAAGCTGACAGCTATCAGCTATCAGCTATCAGCCAGAAGCTGCTAGCTTCTAGCAGAATCTCCCGCACACTTTGCGGATGCTTTCAACCGTCGTAAGGTCCCTCGCACCGCGTCTTCGCCGCGCTGCTCAGGATGACAACGGTGTTACTTCTTGCTGCCGGCGAGTTCTTTCTTCGACGGGGCAGCGGCGCCGGTGAGGATGCCGAGGACTTCATCTTCTTTCATGATGATGAACTCTTCGCCGTCAATCTTGATTTCGGTGCCGGAGTACTTGCCGAACAGAATGCGGTCGCCTTCTTTGACGGCCAGCGGGAAGGTCTTGCCTTCGTCGTTGGTGCGGCCTTTGCCGGTGGAGATGACTTCTCCCTCCTGCGGCTTGTCTTTGGCCGAGTCGGGAATGATGATGCCGCCGCGGGTGGTGGTAGCTTCCTCCACACGACGTACCAGAATGCGGTCATGGAGCGGTGAAAACTTCGCCATGGTGTGACTCCTTTCGAGTAGTTGGAAAATTGATGTGCTTTGAGTTAAGCTCGTAACCTTATGATTCTGAATGGGTAGGTGCTGCTACTAGCAGTCAATCCTAACGAGTGCTAATTCTAGCAGATGTGAGTGGGAAGTTGTCAAGGGGTCGGAGAAGAACCGGACGAAGCACCTACGTGCTTCAGCACCTTCCGCACGGGCGGGCATTCCAGCGTATGATCAAAGAGATGCCCTTTCTCAAGGAACACCTCTCCGGCCTTCGTCAAGAGATCAGCGATCTACAAAGCATGAATGAGCGTTATGCGGGAAAACGTGTACACAGTGAGGTAGAACAGACCGCTCTCGATCTGCGAACGAACCGTCTGCGTGAGATCAAGCAGGAACTGTCGAAAATGCTTGATCGCCCTCAGGATTCCAAAGTCTGGTGGGAGAAGTCCCGAGGATCCGGCGCTGCCATTGCTGCTAAGTAACGGTTCAGCTCACTCGATCATAAAGTTAAGTTCCTACTTTGATTCGTGCTGGTGCGATGGGAGGAACGTCTCTTGATCGCAGCAGCAGGAATACTTGCGCTTGAACAATCAGGCGTAAGCGAGCCGGTGGGGGTGAATCCTACCGGCGAGAAATTCATTCTTCAAATCAGATTTTTGAATTGGACGCGCAACCGCGTGGTCTGACATTCTTCTCGGCGCAGGTCCGCGACGCACCTCGTACGACGACTACACAAGAAACTCCACGAACTCTGCCGTTCAATCAAACTTAACTCAAGCCAGGAGTCGTTAGAACTCCTTCACTAGCTACCCAGGAGGAATCACTTGCCATCAAGCAAATGCTTAAGAATGTGTGTGTGTGCGCTGCTGCTGTGGGCGGCGCATGCATCTGCCCAAACCTACACCGTATTGACGAGCTTAGGTTCCGTCGCACCGCCCTCGGGGGCCGGGAATCAAGTCTGGTTCCTGGTGCAAGGATTCGACGGGAATTTTTATGGGACGACAGAAGGCGGCGGAGGGACCTGCGCGAACAATCCGTTCGCGACCTGTGGCGTGGCTTATAAGGTGACTCCGACCGGCACGCTGACGGTGCTTCATGAGTTCTGTCAGAACGCGTGCACGGATGGGGGTGTTCCCTACTCGGGACTGATCCTAAGTCCAAGTGGAAATTTCTACGGAACAAACACGCAGGACTTGGTCAACCACGGAGGAACGCTGTACGAGATGACGCCGACGGGAACGGTCACCCCGGTGCACAGCTTCAGTCTGGCAAATGCCGAGGGCACTCCGTACGGTCCGGTCACGCTGATTCCCAGTGGGTTCTATGGAATCAGTGGAACTGGCGGTCCGGATGGCGATGGCATGATTTACGAGGTCACCTCGTCGGGGACGCTGACGACGCTGGACACGTTCGATGGAACGAACGGTTTCGAGATTCCGTACGCGGGTGTCTCGCTGCTGCAACTGCCAACCGGAAATTTACTGGGAGTGACCGCATACGGAACGCAAAGTACGAACGGTTGCGGTTCGATCTTCCAGATGACTCCCAAGGGAGCTCTGACGACCGTGTATGGATTTTCCAACACGAGCACATTCGGTTGCGGGCCGACCGGCTTGGTAGAAGGGCCGAAGGGAAACTTCTATGGAACAGCGACCGGCGGCGGAACGGCCAACGATGGCGTCGTGTTTCAACTGACCCAGAACGGCACGGTGACGGTGCTGCACAGTTTTTGTAGTGAATCCAATTGCGCCGACGGATCGAATCCGGCGACTGGTCTGCTGTTGGGTACAGACGGGAATCTCTACGGAACGACTCTGTTCGGGGGTACGAATGGACAAGGTGTGATTTATCAAATTACTCCTGGTGGAGCGTACCAAGTGCTGTACAACTTCTGCAGCCAGTCTGGTTGCGCTGATGGGGGAAATTCCTACGGGAGCCTGATTCAGGGAACCGACGGAAACTTCTACGGCGCCACATCGACGGGGGGCGGATCGGGCAACGGCGGGACTGTGTTCAAACTCTCGATGGGACTTGCTCCTTTCGTGCAGACGATGCCGCCCTACGGCAAATTGAGTTCGCGGGTCGCAATTCTGGGAAACGAACTGAGCGGGACTACATCCGTGACGTTCAATGGAGTCGCGGCACAGTTCAAAGTAGAGTCAGCCAGCCTGATCGTCGCTACCGTTCCGAGTGGAGCAACGACGGGCACGGTTCGAGTCGAGACTCCGAATGGAACGTTGGTGAGCAATATTGCGTTCCGCGTGAGGCCGTAGTCTGGAGGGGCGGTGATCTTTGGATCGCCGCCAACCCTTTGTGCGGAGGAGGGCTGCGAAGTCGAAAATCCATTGCGGATTTCATAAAGGGTGGGCTGGCAGTGGATTTTTACGGCACCGTGGCTGAGACTCCTCTGCGACGTTCGACGAGGCGCGGTGGTAGGGATCCTTCGACTGCGTTGCTGGTTCGCTTTGCGAGCCAGCAACTTCGCTCAGGATGACAGATCTCCCTTACTTACCCGCTGCACGATCCACTCGGCGGCTTCCTTTGTCCCTAGCGGACCGCCGATGTCTTGTGTGGTTTTCTTTTGACGGACGGCCTCCAGCACTGCTGCTTCGATCGTGTCGGCCTCTTTCTCGAGCTCGAGATGGCGGAGCATCATGGCTGCGGTCAGGATTGCGCCGAAAGGGTTGGCTTGATTCTTGCCAGCGATTGGCGGGGCGGAGCCGTGGACGGGCTCGAACATTGACGTGCGTCCCGGATGGATGTTGCCGCTGGCGGCCATGCCGAGGCCTCCCTGAAGTCCGGCGGCGAGGTCGGTGATGATGTCGCCGAACATGTTGTTGGTGACGATGACGTCGAACTGGCGCGGGTCGCGGACCATCTGCATACAAAGGGCGTCGACGTACATGTGCTCGGCCTTTATATCCGGGTACTCGGCGCTGACCCCTTTGAAGACACGCTGCCAGAGGCCTCCGGCGTGGGTCATGGCGTTGGACTTATCGCACATCAAGACTTTGCTGCGAGGAGATCCGTCGAGTTTTGTGTGCTTCTGGCAGTACTCGAAAGCGAAGCGGATGATGCGGTCCACTCCCTTTCGCGTGTTGATGTCTTCCTGCGTTGCGATTTCGTCGGGAGTTCCCTGCTTGAAAACGCCTCCGGCATCGGTGTAGACGCCTTCGGTGTTTTCCCGAAGAACTACGAAGTCGATGTCTTTCGGCTCGACTCCTTTTAGTGGGCACAGCGCGGCATCGAGCAGGCGCACCGGTCGGACATTGGCGTAGAGGTCCATCTTGAAGCGCATGCCGAGGAGGATTTCTTTGGCGTGGATGTTGGTCTTGACGCGCGGATCGCCGAAGGCACCGACGAGGATCGCGTCGAAATCGCGGGCGAGCACGGCGAATCCGTCGGGAGGAACGGTGGTCTGGTCGCGGAGGTAGCGGTCGGCTCCCCAATCGAAGTCCGTCATTTCGACTGCGGCGCCGGTGGCTTTAATCACGCGAACTGCCTGAGGAATGACCTCTTTGCCGATTCCGTCGCCGGGGATGGCGGCGATGCGCTTCTTTGTTCCATCATTCTCTTGCTTTTTTGCGTTCACGGCTGGAACGTTAACACAATCGCTATAATCGAATACAGGTATGGGGCTTACAGCACTTCAGGGGCAGAGTGAAGCTGTGCGTGCGGTTACGGTCGGCGAGTATCGCGGCGCGACTACGGCAGCGCGATTCAGCGATCCACAGGCGGAGTTCGCAGCACTGCGCAACAGCTGCGGCGTTTACGATCTCGGCTATCGCGCCCAGATCTCGCTGACCGGGAGCGATCGTATGCGGTGGCTGAATGGGATGCTCACGAATAATATCCGCGATCTGCAGCCTGGACACGGCGTTTACGCGTTTCTGCTCAATCCACAGGGACACATTCTCGGTGACCTTTATGCCTACAACCGGGGCGAGTCGATTCTGGTGGATACGGAACGAAGTCAGGTTGAGAAGATTCTGGCGACATTCGACCACTACATCATCATGGATGACGTCGAGGTCAAAGACCTGAGCGACGAGATTACGTCACTGGGAATTGCCGGACCGAACTCGCGAAAGGTGCTTGCGTCCGCGGGAATTCAGATTCCGGATGCGGAGCCGTTGCAAGTTTTTGAAGCGAAGTGTACGTGCAATTGCGACTGCGTCTCGTGCAGTGGCGTGCGGAGCGACGACACGGTGACCGAGAGCTATGAACTGTGGCTCTCGCCCAAAGACGTGAAAAAGACATGGGAGGCACTGGTCGCGCATGGGGGTGCTCCCGTAGGATCGGATGCGCTGGAGTTGCATCGAATTCTTTCCGGAGTTCCGCAATTTGGAGTCGATATCCGGGAGCGCGATTTGCCGCAGGAAACAGAACAGGCGCGCGCGCTGAACTTCAACAAGGGGTGCTACATCGGGCAAGAGATAGTGGAGAGGATTCGGTCCCGCGGAGCAGTGCACCGGAAGTTTTCTGGATTTGTCGTCGATGGGGATGCGACCATTGCTGCCGGCTCGAAGATCGTTGCTGGAGAAAAAGAAGTTGGCGAGGTTACGAGCGTCGCGTCATCACCCGGGCAAAGGACGGTTGTGCTGGGATACATTCGGCGTGAAGTGGCAACTCCCGGACGCGAGGTGACGATTGGCACTGCGAAGGCGAGGGTAGTTTCGTTGCCAGTTGAGATTGAGCTGCCGGCGCGCAACGAGAGCGCGTTGGAGCGTCACCTGGCTTGATAAGACTTTGTGATTCTGACCCTTGTGGTCTTTTGGGGAATGATTTATGGCTGAGAAAAAGAATGAACCTAGCTTCACAGTAACGGATCGGCGGTTGTTTACGTCCGATGGTGATTTGCGGTCTGACGCGGCAGAAGAGGTAGAAAGGCCGAAGGACGTTGCAGCACAGACGAAAGAGGCTCCTGCTGCACCGAAGGCTGTGGATGTGCCCGGAGATGGTCAGGCACCTCTCGACCGCGAAATGCCGCCACCGCCATCTGCGGCGGAGCAGGACGCTCAGGCGGCGGCGTACAAGCAGTCGTCACAGGACCTGGACAAAGAAGTTGAGTTGAGCGGGCATTCCGCGAAGGATTTCGAGATCACGTTTGAGAAATTCCTGGCGCAGCTTTACATGACGGCGATGTTGCAGCTCGGACTGATGCGGCAGCAGGGCGAGCAACCGCGAGTCGACATCATAAGCGCGCGATTGACGATCGACACGCTAAGCCTGATTGCGGAGAAGACGAAGGGTAATCTCAGCCCGGTGGAACAGAGTTTTCTCCAGAACAGTTTGTATGAATTGCGCATGGCTTATGTGGAGGTAACGAACGCGCTCGCGCGTCCGCCCCAAACCGGACCTGCGAAGGGAACGACGGGAAGATGAAAGCGACCCTAACGGTGCTCGGGAGTGGGACGTCGATGGGCGTGCCCACACTGGGGTGTGATTGCGCCGTATGTCAATCGAGTGATCCGCACGACCGGCGGACGCGGCCTTCGATCATGCTGGAGTATGGCGGGAAAGTGGTGCTGATTGACACCACACCGGACTTCTACGCACAGGCAATTCGGGAAAAGATCACGCACATCGATGCGGTGCTTTATACGCATACGCATGCCGATCACATTCTGGGGATTGATGATCTGCGTCCGCTGAGCTATGCGCATAAACCTGACAAGCTTCCGTTATATGCCAGGCCAGATGCGGCGGCGTTTCTGCGCAAGATGTTTGCGTATATTTTCGACGCTGATTACAAGTTCGGTGGCCTGGCGCAGTTGGAGTTGCGACCGATCGACGGCCCGGTCGAGATTTTCGGAGTGCAGTTCGAACCAGTGATTCTGATTCACGGCGAGGCGCAGATTTACGGCTATCGATTTGGTTCGGCCGCTTATTTAACGGATCATAGCGAGATCCCGGAATCGTCGATGGACCAATTGCATGGGCTTGACGTCTTGTTTCTTGATGCACTGAGGCACAAACCGCATCCGACGCATTCGACGGTGAAGAACTCCCTGGCGATCGTGGACCGGCTGAGACCTAAGCGTGCTTTCTTTACACATATTTGTCACGACCTTGGGCATCAGGCAACGAACGAAACATTGCCCAGGAATGTGCGGTTGTCGTACGACGGGATGAAGCTGGAGTTTGAAATCTGATTGTTGATTGATGACTACTGATTTTTGATTGGGAACCGTTTGCGGGTGTCTTCCAATCAACCATCAGAAATCACCAATCAACAATTTCTTATCTATGCAGGTATTTCACAAACTCGAAGATGTGCCCACGGAGTTTGGTCCAACGTTTGTCAGCGTGGGCAACTTTGATGGAGTGCATCGCGCGCATGCGAAGGTTCTGGCGGAGATCGTTTCGCGGGCGCGGGCATGTGGCGGGAAAGCAGTGGCCGTTACATTCGAGCCGCATCCGACGCGGATTCTAAGGCCTGAGGCTGGTTTGAAACTATTGACGCCTACTCCGGAGAAACTTCGCTTGCTCGAGGCCACTGGCGTTGATGCGGTGCTACTGCTGCCTTTCGGCCGCGATTTATCTCTGATGACGCCGCGGCAGTTTGCGGAACGCATACTGAAGAAGAAACTGCACGCGCGCGAAGTGCATGAAGGATTCAACTTTCGATTCGGACACAAAGCGGCTGGTGACATGACGATGCTGGCTGAGTTCGGGCGTGAGATGGGATTTGAGGTTCGTGTGTATCCGGAGATGAAGCTGCGTGGAGAGACTGTTTCCAGCAGCCAGGTTCGGAAGCTCATCGCTGACGGACGCGTGAGCCGGGCACGGCATTTGCTGGCGCGACCGTTCTGCATCCTGGGGACGCCGGGGCGTGGGCGCGGATACGGGTCAAAATACACGGTGCCCACGATCAATCTGGCTCGATATGAGGAATTGGTCCCGAAAGACGGCGTTTACATCACCTGGACGCGCGTGAGTTCGGAGCGGTTTGATTCGGTGACGAATGTGGGCAATCGACCGACGTTTGGGGCAGAGTTGTTTGCGATTGAGACGCACCTTTTGAACTTTCATCCGATCGAATTGACGCCCGAGACTGAAGTAGAAATTTGTTTTTTGGAGCGGTTGCGGGATGAGATCAAGTTCCCTTCCGTTGATGCATTGCGGGAGCAGATTGCACGCGATGTGAAGAAGGCGCGTCGATATTTTCATTTGTTGGGTAAGGCGATCCTCAGGGGCTGAAGCCCGCGTCTCAATGTTCGCCTAACGCGGCGCTTAAGCGCCGCTCTTCCACGGTACTCCATCCAAGCGTGGCAGTCCCGGCAGCA
>Ga0070734_10004138_pt1 | contig 14133 bp, 16 predicted proteins | sample Coa_R1_8_FD_66444 | JGI IMG/M metagenome (GOLD analysis project Ga0070734, IMG submission 66444) | Surface soil microbial communities from Centralia Pennsylvania, which are recovering from an underground coalmine fire - Coalmine... | ecosystem: Environmental > Terrestrial > Soil > Unclassified ...
TGGGGCGGGGTGGTCTCTGGCATACAGCACGCTCCACTCGGATGTGCCGAAGAGCACACAGACGGCGATCAGGACGGGAGCGACAATGAAGAGTGGAATTCTCTGCTTCACCCTGGCCTCCTTTCATGGCTGGGATCGCCAGCTCCCTCTCCTGCCTAAGGCTGCTCTGCCTCAGGCAGGAGGGAGTGGGGGACAGACGTCAATCGTTGAAGGCGCAGTTGACGGAGCCGGGCGCCGCGCCGTTACATGGGGCGTTGAAGTTGGCGTCGAAGTAGGCGCCGATGTCCCCGCACCGCAGGGTCGGGATCGGCAGGGTGTCATTGTACGGCGGATTGTCGTCGGAGACGATGTCGTCCGGGTTGGCGCAGTAGTCGGTGATCAGACTGGTATCGCGAGGCCGGGCATACCTGCCGTTCTCGGAACCGGATGTCAGGTAACCCGCTTTGAAGTAGACCGCCTTGGCGTGGCCGTCCGCGAAGGCGACGTTGAAGTGACCTGCGCTATGGCGCAGCGTGCTATTGGAGGTGCCGTTCCAGGTGCAGAGCAGGAAGGTCATGGCAAAACCCATGCGCGGGGTGTCGTAGCTGTCGCCGAACGCAAACGTCTGCGCGGGGGCGACGATCTCGGCGAGGGTCTTGCCCGATTCGACGTACTGGACGCCGTTCATCGTGGTCTCTACATGCAGCAGCCCGCCTCCACGGGTATTGAGCGGCCCTCCATTGTAGCCGTAGCCTTCGATCCGTCCATTGGGGTTGAAGGACCCATCCGGATTCTGAATGCCGCCGATGTCGTTCCGGTCGGGACATAACAGCATCTGGTAGTTCTTGATATAAGGATAGAGAGGGAACCACCAGTCATGGTCCGGTCCGACGGTGAGCGTGGTCTCATCGTAGTCCTGAGTGTACATTGCAAACGCAATCCCCACCTGCCGCACATTGCTCAAACAGGCGATGCCGCGCGCCTTCTCCCTCGCTTGCGCGAAAACGGGGAAGAGAATGGCTGCGAGTATCGCGATGATTGCGATAACAACCAGTAATTCGATCAGGGTAAATCCGGATTTTCTGGGGCTCATGAGTGGTTCCTTTCGTGCAATGTGCTGCCTTCCTCATCGGGAAGATGCAGATATGCCGCCTGGGTCGGTGCGGTCCGTGCGTAGAGATGCCAGCCGATGCGAGGCAGGCGAGAAGTCGCTGAGTTAGTGCGGCTGGGGCGGTGGAGAGAGGTGCGCCTTTTTCGCAGCGATGCGAGCATCGATGGTCGCCTGATCGACAGTATCGCCATGAGGTCCGAAGCATTTCCAGCAGACGAACCCGAGGAAAAGGACCGCAACGACGATGACGACCCCCCAAACAATAGGCGTTACTTCTTGTTTCATGGTCTTTCTCTGTTCTGATGAATCCTGGCCCGATTCAGGCCGAATCGCGCACGATGAGCGGCGCTTCCAGCAGCAGATGGCGCGACCGACCTGCAACACCGGATTCCAGTCGCTTGATGAGCAGCCTGGTCGCTTCGTAGCCTATCCTCTCGAACGGCTGGCGCACGGTCGTAAGAAAGGGCTTGTGCAGCAGCCACTGCTCCAGGTCATCGAAGCCGATGACCGCCATGTCTTCCGGAACGCGTAGACCGCGTTGCTGGAGGGCGCGAACGAAGTCGAGTGCGATGAAGTCGGTGGCGGCGAACACGGCGGTCGGCGGTTCGGACAGCCGTGTCAGTCGCTCCACCATCTCCGCAGCGCTCGCACCCTCCTCGGTAGTCCATTCCAGACGTCCGGTCAGGATCAGCTCTCTGTCGAGGGGTATCTTGGCCTCGTTCAGCGCCTCTTCATACCCTGCCAGCCGCTCCTGGAGGGTGGAGACCGGTTCGGGGTTGGTGATATGGGCGATACGCTGATGGCCCCGATGGATCAGATACTGCACCGCTTCCCGCGCGGCGCGCTGATTGTCTATGCTCACGACATCCGCTTCGATACCGTCAGGCGGTTCACGGTCGACGAAGACCAGTGGGATGTTCGCCTGCAAAACGGCCTGGAACACCGGCAGATTGGCGATTGTGCCGCTGTACCAGACAATGATTCCGGAGACATCCCTGTCTTGGATCATCCGTTGGAGCGTCTGCGCTTCTTGGTGCGCCACCTCCTGTAACGTAGCCGCCTGGGCGCCGCCCACAAGAAGGCGAAACGCATCGGGGTTCACTGCGTCGCGCACCCCACGGGTGAGGAGCGAGATCCCGGAGTACTTGGGCTCGTCCTTCACAAGGAGGCCGATTGTGCGCCGTGAAGTCGCGTTGCGTGGAGCCGGCTGGCTGGTGAGCGCTCGAATGAGGGGACGACAGCCGGCGGAACGGATCACCAGGTCGCTGCGTTCCAGGGCGACCAGCGCCTGACGCAGTGTCGCCCGGCTCACGTCGAACTCCGAACATAACTCCCGCTCACTCGGCAACCAGCGGCCACCCGGATACGTCCCGGTCCGAATGCGCTCTTCAAGTGTTGTAATGATGTGTGTGAGTAGTGGGGACTTGTTCCCAGCCCCTCTTGTATCCGACATGTACTTCCTCGATCACCCTTTGAACCGTACTATACCAAAATAACGGATGGCTGTCAAGGGGTTATGAGAAGGATTTGGGAGAAAAGAACAGGGACAAAACTGGACCAAAATGGACCAAACTAATAGATGGCTGAAGTTGGTACGGTTCCCTTGTCACTGCCCTCTCACCGTGCTATAATAAGCCAGCATTTTTCCCTGCAATCCGGAAGGAAACCCAAGTATGGCGCTCTCTCGCGAGGAGGTCCGTAAGGTCGCGCTGCTGGCCCGGCTTGAACTGACCGATGACGAAATCGACGAACAGGCGAAGCATATCAACGACCTGCTGAAGACCTTCGAGACCCTGCAGCAGTTGGATGTGACCGGCATCGAACCCACTTCCCACTCGATTCCGATAGTGAATGTGCTGCGTGAGGACCGGACGCTTCCTTCGCTGCCGCGCGAGGCCGTGCTGGCGAATGCACCGGAAGCGCGGGATGGATGCTTTATCGTGCCGCGGATCGTGGAGGGCTAGACATTGGGAACCCTGACAGACTGGACCGCGCATGAGGCGCTGGAGCGGATGGGGCGGGGAGAGGTGACGTCGCGAGAGCTGACGCAGGCGGCCCTTGAGCGCATTGCCTCGGTGGACAGTGAAGTGAAGGCCTTTCTGACCGTTACCCCAGAAGAAGCCCTGGCGCAGGCGGATACGATAGATGCCAGGAGGAAGCGGGGCGAGCCGGTCGGATTGTTGGCAGGCATCCCCCTGGCACTGAAAGACAACCTCTGTACGACAGGGGTGAAGACCACGGCAGGTTCGCAGATACTCCATAACTTTGTGCCGCCCTACGATGCCACCGTGGTGCGCAAACTGCGCGAGGCGGGGGCGGTTTTGATCGGGAAGACCAATCTGGATGAGTTCGCGATGGGGTCCTCCACGGAGAACTCCGGCTTCTTTACGTCGCGCAATCCGTGGGACCTTACGCGGGTTCCTGGCGGCTCCTCCGGCGGTTCCGCAGCGGCGGTGGCGGCGCGGGAGGTCCCCCTGGCGCTCGGCTCGGATACCGGCGGCTCCATCCGGCAGCCTGCCTCGCTCTGTGGCGTCATCGGCCTGAAACCCACCTACGGACGCGTCAGCCGTTATGGCCTGATCGCCTACGCCTCCTCGCTGGATCAGATCGGGCCGTTCAGCCGGGATGTCACCGACTGCGCTCTGCTGCTCAACGCCATATCCGGGCACGATCCGCTCGACTCGACCTCCGTAGATCTGCCCGTACCCGACTTCACCGCAGCCTGCATTCCGGACGTGAAGGGGCTGCGCCTGGGGGTGCCGAAGGAGTATTTTGGGGCGGGGGTAACTGCAGAAGTGGCCGAAGCCGTGTGGGGGGCGATTGACTACCTGATGGAACTGGGCGCGACGGTAGAGGAGTGCTCCCTGCCCACCACGGAGTATGGGCTTGCCGCCTACTATATTCTCGCTCCCGCCGAGTGCAGCAGCAACCTGGCCCGTTTCGATGGCGTCAAGTACGGCCTGCGGACCAAGGAGCTTGCGGGACATATCGGCCTCACGGAGAAGACCCGAGACGAGGGGTTCGGAGCGGAAGTCAAGCAGCGTATTATGATCGGGACGTACGCCCTCTCCGCCGGGTATTACGACGCCTACTATAAGCGCGCCCAGCAGGTGAGGACGCTCATCCGGCTCGATTTCGAGCGTGCCTTCGAGACCTTTGATGCCCTGCTTACGCCCACCTCGCCAGTACCAGCCTTCAAAATCGGGGAGAAGTCCGATCCGCTGGAGATGAAACTGGCGGATGTCTGCACCCTTCCAGTCAACATGGCGGGTTTGCCTGGGATCTCCATCCCCTGCGGCTTTGCCAACGGCCTGCCGGTCGGACTGCAGCTCATCGGAAAAGCCTTTGACGAGGCGACCCTCTTCCGGATCGCCTCCGCCTACGAGCAAGCGACGGATTGGCATCAGCGCTGCCCTGCCCTGTCTGTTTGAGGAGTATTTTGGAATATGCCTGAGTACGAACCGGTTGTCGGTATGGAGTGCCATGCGGAGCTGCTGACGGAGAGCAAGATGTTCTGCGGGTGCAGGAATACGTTCGGTGGGGAGCCGAACACGCGCTGCTGCCCCGTCTGCCTGGGATTGCCCGGCTCGCTGCCCGTGATGAACAAAACGGCGGTCGAACACGTTATGCGGACGGCGCTGGCGCTCAACTGCCGGATCAACCCGCACGCCAAGTTCGACCGGAAGAACTACTTCTACCCGGACCTGCCGAAAGGCTACCAGATCAGCGAGTACGATGTGCCTATCGGTGTGCAGGGGTGGCTGGACATCGAGGTGAATGGGGAGACGAAGCGGATCCATATCCGCCGCGTACACCTGGAAGAGGATACCGGGAAGCTGTTCCATATGGCGGGCGAGGAGGAGAGCCATGTGGACTACAATCGCAGCGGCGTCCCCCTGATGGAGATCGTTACGGACTTTCCGCCCGATATCCACTCGCCGGACGAGTCCCGCGCCTACTTGATGAAACTTCGCGCCATTTTAACCACTATAGGAGTATGTGACGGCAAAATGGAGGAGGGCTCGCTGCGCTGCGAACCGAATGTCTCCATACGCATAAAGGGGACCGAGGAGTTCAATACCAAGACCGAGATCAAGAACCTGAACTCATTTCGCGCCGTACAGCGGGGCATCGAGTATGAGGTGGAGCGACAGTCTGCCCTGTTGGAGCGCGGAGAGAAGATCATTCAGGAGACACGGGGCTGGAGCGAGGCCAAGCAGCAGACGTTCTCCCAGCGCGCGAAGGAGGTCGAGCAGGAGTACCGCTACTTCCCGGAGCCGGATCTAGTGCCGTTGCACATCACGGAGGAGTGGATCGAAGCCGTGCGCGCCACGTTGCCGGAGCTACCGGATGTGCGTGCCAGGCGATTTAGAGAGGAGTATGGCCTTCCCGCCTATGATGCGGCGTTCCTGACGGACACCCGCGCCCTGGCCGACTATTTCGAGGAGGCGGCACAACAGTCCGGAGACGCAAAAGCGGTCTCCAATTGGATCATGGGCGACCTGGCTCGCCTCCTGAACGCAGGAGCCAAGGAGATCGGCGACAGCCCCATCTCGGCGAAGGACCTGGCGGCCATGGTGAAGCTGATTGTAGAGGGGACCATCAGTGGCAAGATCGCCAAGACCCTGATCGAGGAGATGTATACGACGGGCAGCGAACCCGCTGTGATCGTCGAGGAGAAGGGTTGGAAGACCATCAAGGACAGCGGCGCGGTGCAGGCAATCGTGGATAAGGTCTTCGCCGACAACCCGGAGATCGTCGTTGCGATCAAAGAGAAGGGACAGACCCAGAAGCGAGGCTTCCTGGTGGGGCAGGTGATGAAGGCGGCGCAGGGCAAAGCCGATCCCCAGGAGGTCAACCGCCTCATTGACGCCAAATTGAACGAATAGACCAATCGAAGGAGCCGTTTTATGCCGACTGTGAAACAACTTGCCGTTAAACTGGTGCGCAATGGTGCGGACAACCTGGAGCGCAATCTGAAGGCGATGCCGGAGGATAAGTGGTCCTGGCGTCCCAATGATGCCGGGCGGAGCGCGCTGCATCAGGTGGTGGAGTGCGCCGGGTTCAACCACCTGGGGGCACAGGTGTTGAAGACACATGAGTTTCCACCCTTCGACCCGCAGGCGCTGAAACAAGCGGAGGCAACCTATGACACTCTGGACAAAGCGCTTGGCTTCTTGCACACATCTACGGACGAGTTCGTCGCCGCTATCGAAGCGCTGCCCGAGGCCGACCTCGATGCCATGGTTACGCTGCCGTGGGGGCAGCGCTCGCTGGCCGAAGTGATCTTCCTGGTACACAACAATATGGTCTACCATCTGGGGCAGATCAACCATATTCAGATGCAGTATGGTGATTATGAGATGCATTAGGCGCGGAAAAGGCGGCGCGCTCCTACATGGGCTCTGCGGTTTGGCGTTGGTACTGTGCGGCAGCGCAGCGCATGCCGATAGAGTAGACGAACTCATCAAGGGACTGAGTTCTCCCGAAGCGGCCATCCGCTCCGACTCCGCTGAGGCGTTGGTAAAAGCCAAGGACAAGCGCGCCATCCCGGCGCTGATACACACGATGGGCGACCCGGTCGAATCGGTGCGCCTGCAGGCGGTGCGTGCGCTGGCCAGTACGGCGGACCGGAGTACCACCCCGCAGTTGCTGAACGCGCTGCAAGGGCCGGATGTCAATCGGAGGACGGGAGCGGCGACGCTTCTGGGGATTATCATCGATAAGCGCGCCGCGGACCCACTGGCGACCGCGACAAAAGACGTCAGCCCATCCGTTCGGGCGGCGGCTATCGAAGCGCTGGGAAACATGGGCGATCCCCGTGCCGCCGGCTCGGTACGCGCGCGCCTGTCCGATCCGGACAATCGGGTGCGACTGAAGGCTGTGGTCGCGCTGGGGGCGATGCGGGATCGAGAGAGCGCCAGGTTCATGGTGAAACTCCTGCGCGATAAGGATAAGGCGGTGCAGGGAAACGCCGCGGTCGCGCTGGCGCGGATCGGTGACAAGAGCGTAACGCCGGAGCTCATCCAGCTCATACAGAAGCCAATACCCGGAGATACTTTCGGAATACGTTTTTATGCAGCTTATGCATTGGGCGCTCTCGGAGACCATAGCGCCGTGCCGATACTCATACAGGGATTGAGCGACCCCGACAAATCCATTCGGGTCGCAGCAGCGCAGGGGCTGGGAGAGATGCGAGAGAGAGCCGCCGTTCCTGCGTTGAGCAAGACGCTCAAAGACCGCGTTGAACTGGTGCGATGGACGTCTGCCCAGGCGCTCGGCTTTATTCAGGATCCCGCCGCCGTACCCGCGCTGATCGCCGCTTTGAAGGACGACAATGAGGATGTTCGGGAGCAGTCGGCGAAGGCTCTGGGCAAGATCGGAGATAAGAGGGCGGTGCCAGCCCTGATCGCAACCTTCGACGACAGCGACGAGGCCATCCCGAAAGCGGCGGTCCTGGCGTTGGGCCGGATCGGGGATAAGAGCGCGCTGCCTGCAGTACGCCGATTGCTGAACCACAAAGACGCCACCGTGCGTCTGGCCGCAGCCGATGTGCTCAAAATGCTGGATGGGACCCCCGCGAATCCCAAGAGGTAATGGGGCGGGAATCCCTGGCTAACCGCATCGTTCGACGCACCGTGCCGGAAATACATGGATGAAACGTTACGCAAGGAACCTCGCCCGAACCGGGCGGAGAGAGGAGCGGAAAGATGATACAACGGAACAACGCGAAAGCCCGGATGTTTTCCGGCGTGATGCGCGGCTGGAGTGTCCTGATCGGGAGCTTGCTGCTGGTGGTGTTGGGATTGGCAGCGTCCGCGCAGCAGCCCGACAAGCCCGACCCCAAAAAATCGCCCCCGTCCTTTTCGAACAAAGATCAGAAAACCGATAAGAAACCGACTTCCAAGACGCCTGCCAAGCCGGTGGACCAGCAGGATATGGCCGATGCCGTGTTGGGCGATGCCCTGAACAAGATGTGGGATCAGGCCGATGAGCACTACCATCAGGGGGAATACAACCATATCATCAATTTATGCAACCTCATCGTGCAGGGGGATCCGCACAATGTGGAAGCCTATGCCGACAGCGCCTATCTGCTCTGGAGCACGGATCGTAGCGATCAGGCCGTTGCCGTACTGAAACGGGGAATAGCCGCCAACCCGAATACGTATTATATGTATGACGAACTGGGGACACACTATTTGGTGAACCTCAAAGATCCGAAAGATGCGCAACCCTATCTCGAAAAGGCGGTTCAGTTCCCAAGCCCGTTCACCACGTGGCACAACCTGGCGTTCTGCTACGAAAAGACCGGGCAGTGGGAGAAGGCGGTGAAAGCGTGGGAGAAAGCGGCTACATACGAGGACGTGGACCGGTCGGTGCGAGACAACACGCTGAGGCATCTTAGGAACGCAAAGCAAGAGCTCGCGAAACACGCACAGTGAAAGATTGCCAGGCGAACGTTCCTTACCGTGATTTACGGTGAGCGAATGCAATCCAAAATCGCAGGACGGAGCGTCTGCTCGGAAAGAGAGAGTCGAGTATGTTTATCTTTTTGCCCATGAACACGTTTCCGGGCATTCTCTATAACGTGATCGGATTGCTGATGATCTTGATCCTGATCGAAGTGATCATCAGCAACATCATTGCATTCGGCGGGAAGCTCTCGCCGTACCATCCGTTCGTCCGATTCGTCCGCAGCATCGTCAATCCGATCGTCAACCCGATTCGGCGCCTGCTGCCCCCTCCGCATCGAACGGGAGGCTGGGACTTCTCGCCGATGCTCGCCATGGTGCTGTTGGAAGTCCTGCGGCGTGTGCTTATCAGCATGCTGCACTAAGCGCACATAACCGTTCACATATAAGGCGCTCATCGCTCCTTGGCCGGTAAGAGGCGGGGAGGCGTTGAGTGCGTTCGTTCGTTATTCCCTGGGCGCGAAAGGTGAGTTGGAATCGATGCAGGATCCGGTAGCAGACACAACAACTACGGAGAGGTTTGCTCCTGACGGACTCCTGCCGACCCAGTCGGAGGGGCATCTCTCTCGGGCAGGCAAGACCTGGCTTATCAGCGGGTTGCTGCTGCTTATCATCGGTTTCATCGTAGGCCGAACGGTATTGGTCGGAGGTAAGAAGGATTCCAAAGACCTGACCGAACTGATTGAGGGGACCTTTGATGCACTTGAGACGACGAAAATCGCCTATACGTTGAAAGAGTATCAAGCCCAGACCCCCACGCTTCCAAAGCATCCCTTGACCTCCTCCAAGAAGGGGAGCGCACTTCCCCTCAATACCAACTCCTCCGAGACGCGTCTGGAAGAAGACGCCATCCGGAAGTGGCGGAAACTGACCAGGGAGCATCCGAACTATGCGAGCCCCTGGCGTAAGTTGGGCCTTACCCTGTCTCTGTTTCATCGCGCCGGCGCGATGGATGCCTTTCGTCATATCGCTACCTTACCGGATGACAAGCCGACCGCGCCGGTAGAGAGCGAGACGAAGAGCCGTCGACGTGCGCAGTCGGCTGCAGATCAGCAAGAGTTGCTCCCACATGCCCAGGAATTTGCACTCTGGAAGATGATTTATGGCTCGGAACCGGTGGATGGGAAGCGCACAGCAGAGCTTCGCGCCCAGATCGAGAAGCTGAAACTGGGCTGGTTCGAGCATGTGGCGTTGGCGCAGCTCTACACACGCACCGGGCAGGCGGAACTGGCAACACAGTCCATGGAGAACGCGATATCCTCCGCGGAGCAGATCTCGATCCTGAGCGGAGGCGAAGTGTTTTTTGCCCTGATCGGGCTTATGATCCTGAGCCTCTATTGCGTTATTCCCATGGCGGACTGGATGCAGCGCCGTAGTCTCGCGCGCTCCTTGCGGGAACAACAGGGTACGGCTCTCCCATCGACTACCCTGCCGACGTCCGCGTCATTCCCGGTTATTCCTCCCCTCCCCGTCGCTTACTCGTCAGCGGGAGCCGTGTATCCAGGTGAGGTTCGGTCCGGTACTGCCCCGCAAGTACCGCCGCTGCCTGCAGCCACGAACCCATCGGTGAGTGCGCAGAAACCATCCACGCGCTTCTCCTACTGGTCGCGTGGGATCGCCTTTATCATCTATATGGTGGTGTTCCTTGTCATCGGGCTACCGTTTCGGTATCTGACGACGGCCACGGCACACTGGACCCCCGAAGCGCTGACACGCCTGAGCGCCATCCTCCAGATCGTTCTGTACCTTCCCATCGTCTTCATAACGCTGATGGCGCTGCGACGCTTGGTCGCGGCGGAGACGCCAGGGGGGAAGCGGCCAACCTGGCGAGAGACGCTGGAAGGGATCGGCCTGTTCAGCCGGCGTCCGCTCCAAGACATCGGAGCCGGAGCGCTCGCCTACACGATGGCATTCCCGGTGTTTCTTGCGGTGACCCTGCTCTCCGCCTGGGTGTTTCAGCGCTTCCACACCCCGATCAATCCAGTGGAAGTGGAGATGATGGTCTCGCAGAGCCGGCTGGATCAGCTCTTGATGCTGATCCAGGCGGCCGTCGCAGCGCCCATTGTGGAGGAGATGATGTTTCGAGGGCTGCTCTTTCCCGCGCTTCGGGAGCGCTGGGGCACGGTGATGGGAATCTTGCTCTCCTCGGCCTGCTTTGCACTGGTACACCCGAACCTGCCCTCCGGTTTCCTGCCGCTCTGGACGCTGGGCGCTGCATTCGCGATCACCTTCCAACGGCGTGGATCGCTGCTTCCCAATATCGTGATGCATGGCCTGCATAATGGCTTTGTCACGCTTACCCTCTTTGCCCTTTTCGCCAAATGAGACAGGAAACCCGACCGACAGTGGCGGAATTCGCCCTTTTACGGGTACGATTAACGCCGAAGGGTGGGCGCGATGCGCTCATCAAATACGAAGCCGGCGTCCTTTATGCGCGTGTCGCCGCACCGCCCATAGAGGGAGCCGCCAATAAGGCCCTGCTGGATCTGCTCTCGGATTCCCTGGCCGTTTCTAAATCGCGCCTTGTATTTCAATCCGGAGAGACGAGCCGCGACAAGGTGCTGCGGGTGATGGGGCTGGATGCGGAGGCGCTGAATGCCCGTATCGCCTCCGCACTGCGGGCATGAACGAATCTTTTTTCCATTTATCACTTCGAGGAGAGGAAAACCCCGAATGCCACAGGTCAAAGTGGTCGTGACGCTCAAGCCGACCCTGCTGGACGCGCAGGGGCGTGTGGTCCAGAACGCGCTCCACTCGATGGGCTATGCCAACGTGGAGCAGGTACGGATCGGCAAGTACATGGAGCTGGAACTGGCTGCAAATGGGAGCGGAGATCCTGCCGCGCTCGCATCCGAAATCAAAGAGATGTGTGACCGGCTGCTGGCGAACCCGGTGATTGAGAATTATCAATTCGAGGTGGTGGAATGAGCGTCCTCATGGAGCGAGAGCAAACGGCTGCTTCAACCGGCAAGGGGCCGAAGTTCGCGGTGGTGCGTTTTCCCGGTTCCAATTGCGACCAGGATGCCTTCTATGTCATCAAGGACGTCCTGGAGGCGCAAGTCGATTATGTCTGGCATCAGGAGACCCGGCTCGATGGCTATGATGTGATCATTCTGCCCGGCGGTTTCTCCTATGGAGACTACCTGCGCACCGGAGCCGTGGCCCGCTTCGCGCCCATTATGGAAGCGGTCCGGGCGCATGCGGAGCGGGGGAGACTGGTCATCGGGATCTGCAACGGGTTCCAGATCCTCTGCGAGGCAGGGCTGCTGCCGGGCGCATTGGTACGGAATGCGAGTTGCAAATTCGTCTGTAAGTATGTCACGCTGCGTGTGGAGAACACCACGTCGCCATTTACTTCCGCCTACAAGCAGGGTCAGATCCTGCGAATCCCCACCGCGCATGGCGAGGGCTGTTTCGTCTGTGATACGGCGACGCTCCAGGCGCTGGAGAGTGAGAACCGCGTCCTGTTTCGCTATGTCGACGCGCAGGGGGAAGCGAACGCGGAGGGCAACCCGAACGGCTCTCTGGCGAATATCGCCGGGATCGCCAATGCGACGTTCAATGTCATGGGAATGATGCCACATCCGGAGCGGGCGAGTGAAAAGATCCTCGGCTCGGCGGATGGGCGCGGGGTGTTCGAATCGCTGGTCCGCGCGGCCTTGGCGAAATAAGGGGTAATGGAAGGCGAGGTAACACGATGACATCGCTGTGGATGCTGACGGGAGCTGCGATTTTGGGGCTGCTGGCGGCGACCGTTCCGGGAAGGGCGGATGCCGTTCAGAACCCTCCCCCGAAGACCCTGCGCCTCTGGATGGGGGACGCGCCTGGCGCAAAAGGCTCCGAACAGAGCGATATTCCCACCATCACGATCTATACGCCGCCCGCCGAGAAAGCGAATGGCGCGGCGATCGTCATCTGCCCCGGCGGCGGGTACGGCGGCCTGGCGGATCATGAGGGAAAACCCATTGCGGAGTGGTTGAATACGCTGGGCGTGACGGGCGTTGTGCTTAAGTACCGTCTGGGACCTCGCTATCATCATCCGGTGATGCTTCAGGATGTGAGCCGGGCCCTGCGTATGGTCCGTGCGAATGCCAAGGAGTGGAGCCTCGATCCAAAACGGATCGGAGTTCTGGGCTTCTCCGCGGGCGGGCATCTGGCCTCGACGGCTGCCACACACTTTGACGACGGCGATCCCCAGGCCGCCGATCCGATCGATCGGGTCAGTTCCCGGCCGGATGTCGCAGTCCTCGTCTACCCGGTCATCACCATGACCGACCCCTTCACCCACAGCGGGTCCCGGCACAATCTTCTGGGGGACAATCCGACCCCGGATCTGATCGAACTGCTCTCCAATGAGAAGCAGGTCACCGCCAAAACGCCGCCGACCTTCCTGGTCCATACGGCGGACGACAATGTGGTTCCCGTCGAGAATTCCCTGCTCTTTGCAATGGCCTGCCACAAGGCTGGGGTTCCTGTCGAAGTACATGTCTACGAGCATGGGCCGCATGGCATCGGACTGGGCGGCAATGATCCGGTTCTCTCCTCCTGGCCCGTCAGTTGCGCCAAGTGGCTGGAATTTCGTGGCTTTCTAAAGGCGAAGTAAGGAGCCGTCCGCATGAACGAATTCGATCCACTGCAAAAAGTCGAACTGGCGATGATCCGCGCCGAGCACCAGAAGCGTTATCAGGTCATGATCAACTATGTGAAGGAGCAGGTAGGAGAGGGGATCGAATATAAGAATGCGGTCGTGCGCGTGGTCGTTTCAAAGAATGGGGCCTACTACGAAATGAATGACCTCCCGGAGGAGTTCTGCGGGGCGGCGGGGGAGGAGCAGGAGCACCACTTTGTCGCGCAGGCGGAGGCGATCTCGCTCCTGACGAAGGCCGTAGAGGCCACAGCACGGATGACACGTGAGAACACCACCCATTTTCAGATCATCGCCCTCTACTCCCGCCGTGGCCTGGTGGATCGCAAGAACTGCTATGTGTACGACTTCAGCCCCTCCGAAGAGAACCCACAAACAACCCCGCTCATCATCGGTGCGTTTCAACCCGATGTCATGCCCCTGTTCTTCAAAGTCAAGCTGGAAGCCGAATTTGCCGAGGAGGTGACCGGGTATCCGCGCAGCATCGTCTTCTGCATGGCGAACGCGGGCGACCGGCACCTGTTGGTGCGTATCCTCTATCATGGGAACCAGGTCACGGACCTGGGCAACCTGCCGGTCTCCAAGACGATGCACTGAGCGCCCGTCACACCCCTCTCTCCCTCACGTTTTATAGAGAAAATACCCTTGCGGATTCCGCAAAACCATGCTATACTATAGTGCTAGAACGGACCAGTCCTACCTAATCGAGGGAGCGACACAAAATGCCATCCGAGCCGTGTGGAGAGCGCCATGAGCAGTAAAGAGAAGATCCTGCTCTGTGCCCGAGAACTGTTTACCCACGTCGGCTATCATGCCACCAGCGTGGACGACATCATCCGCCAGAGTGGGGTGGCTAAGAGCAACTTCTACTACCACTTCAGCACCAAGGATGATCTGGCGTTTGCGATCATCGATTTGATCGC
>Ga0070734_10004139_pt1 | contig 14128 bp, 10 predicted proteins | sample Coa_R1_8_FD_66444 | JGI IMG/M metagenome (GOLD analysis project Ga0070734, IMG submission 66444) | Surface soil microbial communities from Centralia Pennsylvania, which are recovering from an underground coalmine fire - Coalmine... | ecosystem: Environmental > Terrestrial > Soil > Unclassified ...
ATTCCCGACGCGCTCTTCTGCAGCTCCGTGTAGGGAACTGATGGCGCGGTTCGAAGCGGTCTGGCTGTGCACCCCGCTAGACACAAAACGACCAACAGGGCTACTAGCTTGCTCGGGCTCACCATCCGCCAGCGCCGCCGAAACCACCCCACCAGTTTAACTTCATTGCTTGTACAATCATTGAAAAACTGCTGGGGCGTGGCTCGATCTCCCACGATGGCAGGTCCCAGCCCGCAATTTGGACTGAATCCTGCGCCGAATTTCCACGGACAAGAGCCTGCCAAAACAGTCCACGCCAATCATACCAGGAGCGGTTACAACCAGCCGGTCCTCCAAAGTACGCGGATCCGTCATTTCCCGCTACAAAGCCCGCGTTGTCAAATCCGCTGAGGTCGAGTTTGAAGGCGGCCCCCCACCAAGTCGGTTGGGGCGGAGATGAGGTCATATTCGAGCCCCATTCGTCCGTCTCGTCGGAACCGTGCTTATAACCGTCAGAGCCGCAGACGTCAAGGAACGCAAATTTGTATTGTCCCGGTCGGCTAATCCTCGGAACGGATATTTTTTGCCAGTCCGATGTTACATCATAATTGACTACCCGGACGTTGAAGCCAAATTCCAACTCGTTCATTTCATTAGTAGTGGAAAAGGCGTGGCCCTGCCAGTATAAATAGTTTACGGAAGAACCCAACCACTTCTTCAGCATCGTCGCGTACTGCCTCGATACCCGCATGTTAGCGTATATCGTTAGTTGTGCATAGGGAAAGTTGCCATTTGAGCTTGATAGCGATTTGAGGGAACGACGCACCGAGCTTGCGTAGGCCAAGGCAAAATTCTCCCAGAAGTTCGGGTGAACTGTAACAACTGCCAAGAACTTTGGTGCGGCTCCGACTTTCGTGATTTGAAGCGAGCCCTTGCCGCCGGGCCCCCCAGAGGATGTCGTGGTAAGGGTATAAGTTCCGTCAGGAGCTGGTGATCCGCTTCCGATCTTACCGTCCCAAACCAAGCGAGGTTGTCCGCCAAAGCCATACCAAGTCCGCAGTGCGGAGCCGTTCTCGTCCGTGAGCGTAATCGTGTATCCAGAAGCGGCCCCATTTGCACAAGATGCGGTTTCCACCAAATCCGACGTGTCGGTCTCCTCAATGCCGTCACCGCTAGACATCGTCAATCCATTTAGCGTTGTCAACTGCACTTGCGCGCTCGCAGCACAGGTCGCTACCCCCCAGCTTGATGCGAGCCAGACCATATGGGTGCCGTTCGCGAGTTGAGTCGTATCGAGGGACAGGGATATTACCCCGGCTGAATCACCCGCCTCGGCGTTGGCGGTGGCCGTTCCGACGCGCAATCCATCGGCATAGACATCGTACGCCGATTGCAAGAGATTCGGGTTTGTTGCTAATAGAGTAACCGTGCCGTTCACTGTTCCGGTGGGCACACTTGTCCAAGTGACTGCCGCGGGTCCAGAAGCGCCTGTTGGCGGGGAAGGGGCTCCTTGAGCCAAGCGCGTTCCGTCAGAGCACTCAAGAGAAACGGTGTACACATAATTGACTCCAGGCGTGGTCGACGTATCAACGAAACTATTCGTACTTGTGGAAACCGTTAGCATCGGAATCGCAGGACCATTGTTGGCGCTGCGATACACCTGATATCCGGAGACAGTTTGACCGAATATGTTTAGCTCCGTTGCCGGCCATTGCACCCAGATCCCACCGTTGCCACCGATGGCTGTTGCGCTCGGAGTTGGTAGCTCTGAAGGGGAATTGGCGGAGGCGACCTTTGCACATTGACACCAATTGCCGTCAGAGCCATACACGAATCCCACGTCGATACCTGATACCTGCCCGACAGAAACTTGGAAGCTGACGGACTTCTGACCGGCAGGGACTGTCACTGAGTTCGGGCACGACAGATTCGGATCCGGCGTCCAGAGAGTGATTGTCAGTGGTGATGTGGTCGTCATGCTCAGTTTGGCAGTAGCGGTCACCGTTCCCGGTCCGACCAGAAAGTCGGGTTGCGCCGTGATTTGCCGCAGGTACGGCGTGCTTCCCGGGGGAGGTCCGACGGGAGTAGTTGCGGAAGCTACGTTCGAGAACGCCGAAGAACCGCCAGCGTTGAAGGCATAGACGCGGTAGTCGTAGGCAGTGCTTGCCGTGAGTCCCGTGTCGGCGTACGTCGTCGCCGAGCGACCCAAGGCCGCCACATTGGACCACTCATTCTGCCCGTGGAGCGATCGCTGAACTTCGACTCCGGTTTGCGTGAGGTCATTATTTGTCCAGTTTAGATCGATCTCATCAAAGTCGGTTGCAACCGCAACCAAACTCGATGGCGCTGCCGGCGGCGGCGGATTCGGCGTCGTCACCTGGGCAAGATTTGACAGCGGAGAGTAGCCACCGGCCGCATTCCACGCGTAGACGTAGTAGGCATACGATGTGGCGCCCGAAACGGAGTTGTCCTGGAATGCGGTCACCGAGCCAGGTACTTGTCCCGCGAAGTAGAAGCCGCCGGAGCCCGTTTGACGAATGATGGTGTAGAACCCGATGTTCGGCGTGCTTGCGCCCCAACTCAAGTTAACTTGGTCGTAGGCAGTCGCTGTGGCCACTAGGTTGGAAGGGGCGGTCGGAGGGCCGGCAAGCGTGGTCACCGAAGCGGTAAAGCTGAAGTTCTCTCCATAGGCATTGAAGGCACCGATTCGATAGTAGTAGGTTGTCAAAGCCGACACGGTCGTATCTTGGCAGTTGGTCGACCCCGGCAAGAGGGTCTGAACAGTCATCCAGGTCGCACCGTCAAGCGACCGTTGAAGGTGGAGACCAGCCTCGTTGACGCCGCTGTCGTTCCATGTGAGGTTCACCGCCGGGCCTGAGACCGGTGTAGCGATCAGGTTCGTCGGTGCGTCCGGAGGCACATTCGGCGTCGTCGCACTGGCTACGTTTGACCACGCGGAGTTGAGGTCAGCAGACGCCCGGACACGATAGTTGTAAGCAGTGGACGGGGAAAGGCCGCCGTCGGTGTATGCGGCTACGGTCCCGGGGTAGATCGTCAACGGAACTGTGCCGACGGTTCGCCATTTTCCACCGGGGGACAACTCCCGCTGGACTTCGTACAACATCGAGGATGGGTTGTTTGCCATCCACGTAAGCCTTATCTGAGTTCCCGAGACGGGGGTTGCAAGGAGATTCGTGGGCGCATTCGGCGGAGTCCAGCTCCAGCCTGTGTTGATCGCCAGCGACTCTTCGCCCGGAAAGGCGATTCCGTCTTGGATACCGTAGAAGTACGTGGTCGCGTTTACGGCATAGCCCCCTGCCGCGGTGATGTGGGCGCCCGGGTATGTGGAAATTTGTGCCGCTGAGTACCCGGACGAGCCCACTTGCGTGAAACTTGAGGCGGGAATCAGAGTGCCGTCGAGCGTTGCCAGCCCGACCCCCGAGTTTGCCACAACCAGATTGACGTAGTAGCAATAGTCAGGATATACGTATTGCCACGCCTGGTTGACGGGCGACACAAAAGTGACCGATGAGAGATATTGGTTCGTCCCGGCGAGGATCGTCATACACGGGTCAGCGATTCCGTTTCCGTCCGCAGAAGAGCCCTGGGAGATTTGCGCGACAAGAACCGGCTTGTCGGCCGTGAGATAGCCAGGCGCGGAGACGAATTCGTCAATGCACTGCCCACGTCTCAGAACCGCGATCACCGTCCCATTCAGCCAGACCGTCGTGTTATTTCGCACCCCAACGACGCGGATGTCGTCACCCCCCATCCGAGTTGCGTAGGGGGTGATGATATACGAGTTCCACAAGCGATCAACGCTCGGGATCTGCTCGGTCAGGGGATTAGCCTGTGGAGCTCCGATCGGAACATAGGCGCCCTGTGCACCGCCAAAAACTACGACGTTGTTGTCTGAGGTGATCGTTGTCCCGGTTAGGTCACTCCCGACGGTAGGCTCCATGAGCTCATAGGCTTGGCCAGTGCTGAGTGTGACGGTGAACGGAACTCCCGCAAGATGGCTTCCGCAGTCAACGCTTGGCGTGATCGTCGCGGTTGTATTATCGGCAACAGCGACTATGCTGAACCGGCCCGAGCCGTAGCTAACTCCCTCTTGCTGCATGGCTTGCGTCGGGTAAGCCACGACAACATAGTTGTTTCCAACGTTAGCCGATGGCATGGCCATGAAGCCCTCGCTCATGTATGGCAGCCAGTCAGAGGCTTGAACTTGAACTGGCGCGCCCGCGACGACGTGGACCGCACTATTCTCGATTCCGTCCATCGTGCTCATCTGGCAAGAAGCTGGCACGGTAACGGTGGCAAGACCGCCGCCAGAAGGGATCGAGAACGAGGCCGAGTAGCTTAGACCCGGCACGGTTACGGTCCCAGTCGTTTGGGTGATGCCACAAATCTGGACAACCAGTTCCCGGACAGGTTGCCAGTCCTGCAACAGTGGCCCGCTTGCGGGGAAGGCAAACCAAAAGTCGGTGCCCGCAGACTCGGTCCCCCCGTTTCCTCCGCCGCCCGAACCGCCTCCGGATTGACCCCCAGCGTCCGCGGTCACGCCTAATAGGCGGAGAATTGGTGAACTGCTGGTGTTACTCCTCGGTCGGAGCCCTTGGTGAAACTGTGGCTGATTTTGCAATCGGCAAAGACGCCCGGCCGAGAAGAGTGCGCTTACTGGGTCCTTGCCCGATTGGCTGCTACCCGAAGAGCTTGAGTCCGAGGCCATATGACGTGCGCACATGATGCTTGTTATAGGAAGCACTGAGCTTCGTGCCAAAACCGAAGTCATGAGGGTCGCTAAAGTCGTAGTGACGCACAGGCAGAGCCATGCAATTCGTTGCATAAGCGACGAGTTCGCAGGATTCTTGCCAAAAGCAGTCGGAGGGGGGCCCAAACCAAATGAACTCGCCTAAATGCCGGTACCGTCAGAGGCCTTAGATTCAACGAGCCAAGGAGAATCCGCAGACAAAGCCTAAGGGCCAAGACGACGAAATGCGTACTCGTCTGGTCAAAGGAGCGTTAGAAGCATTTGAGGCGGGAGCAGCGGTGGCGAACGCACCTGCCGAGGCAACTGCCATGGCTCGACACGGGATCGAGATGTGAACGCCCCGCCGGCAGTAAGCCCTCCTCGTGAGTCGACATCGTGAGTGTGCCTTCGTCGTGAGAGCGACGGCTGGTACATTTCGCGGCCACCAACAGCGCTTGCGCATGGCCCAAACTTGCTCTTCTGGCTTACCAGCCGTCTCTCAAATGTCTCTCAAATGGAGGAGCGGTTCTGAGACGTCCTGAGACGTCTGGAGACTCAAAACGCATCCCCCAGGTTCAAGAAGAAATCCCTCCGGAGGAAGAAGTCGGGGGTTCGAGTCCCTTCGAGCGCGCCACTTTCTGAGCCTATGTGTCGGAACGCTAGTCGTTGAGAGCGACTCAATTTGCATGCAATGGCACGACGTCCGCCAGCGCAGGGGCGAAGTTGCCCCGCAATTCGGGGCTGAAATCTAGCAGGAAGACCCACCCAAGATCCGGATCGTCCCAAGCTCGGTATTCAAGCCGATAGGAACGAACTGAGCCTTCGTGTGGGATGTCGATAGTGGTGTTGAAGGATTCTGGACAGGCGACGAGAGCTCGGTTCCGCGGCAGATAAGGGTCCCGGGCGGGTAGCCCCGCGAGTTCCAAAATTCGGCCTCCCGCCTCCCACGCGGCGAGGGAACAGCCGGGGTATAGCCCGAACGCCGCCCAGGCACGTGTCGAGCACGAAAGCACGATCTGCCTTCGGCTCACCAATAAGCGGACATGGGACTCGATCCCCTCGGGCGATCTCAATTCTTGATCCAAACTGGTGATTTGGGTGGTCATCCGAGCGACGCTTGACGCCATGGCGGCAACCGCCAGAATCCGTGACCCAATCCCCTGCTTCGCCCGCAGCCTGCTCCACAAGGTCGTGACTGTTCCGACGCTGATACCTAACTCTTTGGCAATCTCCTTGTCGCTCAAACCTCCAGCGGCGAGAAGAATGAGTTGAGTTTCGCGTCCCGAAAGGCTTCGCAAGCCGCGCAGTTGGTTCGTGGCGCAAAGGCTCTTCATCGTGCCCCCTTTAGGAACGGTTCATCGAGTGGCCCGGGTTCGCACGGTGCGCAGTCCCTTATCGCCTCGCAGATTTGGACGATCGAGCGCGCATGCACGTGGATAAAGTCGGGGTCGAGATTTTCCTCTCGGACATCCGCCCGCGTGAGAATCTCGATCTGTTCAAGTAGGTATTTGCGGCAATGGTCCATCAAACTGAGTTCCGATCCGTCGCGATTACGTGTAGAGAATTGCCTGTAAACTTAGCTTGATTTAGTCCCGACTTTTTTGGATTCGCGTCCTTACGAGTCCCGACTTCTCGGTCGTTGGCGCCCCCACAGTCCCGACTTTTCAGATGTTTGAGGCCGACCGGCGGAGACGTGTTCAGCCGGATTTTGTGGCGAGGCCAAGAATCTCGCCTAGGACCACCGCGAGGCGGTTGAGGTGATCGGCGTCCGGGCTTTCGGGCGTGGCGAGGGGCAGAGTATCGGCGAGGAGCACCCAGCCGCCGCCGGGGACGGCAAGTACCTTGACCTTCGCGCGAGTGACGGAACCGTCCGCATGAAGGTATCGATGCTCCGAGCGAAGTTGAACGCCGGAAGCCAATGCCTTCTCCCATTGCGCCTCTACAAGCGGCCGGTCATCGGGATGGACCGCGTCAGTCCAAGAACACTCGGAAGCGGTCGAACCCGTGATCCGAGCGTATGCGGCGTTGTTGTAGAAGTTGCCGGTAGTGGGGTCGCAGTAGGCTACGCCTTTCTCCGACACATCCGCCGCCATGCGCAATCGGCTCTCACGCTCGGAAGCAACTCTTTCGCGGTTGTGCAGTTCGTGAATATCCGTGGCCGCCGCGACCACCATCGTAACTTCGCCCGAATCACCGAAAATGGGGACGGTTCGAATGAGATGCCACCGATACTCGCCGCCTGCCCGCCGAAGCGGCGCCTCACGCTCGAAGGTCGTCGCAAGGACTTGGGCGGCAGTGGCTTCCTTTCGGACCGCTTCGAAGAATTCGGCCGGGACGAGCTTGCTGAAGACCTCTTCCCAAGTTTTTCCGGTGATCGCGTCGGCCGAGGAACCCACATAAGCCCGAAACCGCTCGTTGAAATAGGTGAATCGCCCGGCATGGTCCATCTCCCAGATGAGCATCGGGACGAGACCGAGGATCTCCTCGAGGGCTGCGCGCTTGGCGTCCGCATCCGCGATTAACCGGCCCAATTCGCCCAGAGCCTGGTCCTCCGATCGTCGCCGGCTGACCTCTGCGATGACCTCGGCGCGGGTCTCTTTTCCGATCCGGTCGCGAATGCGTTCCCAATAGGTTCGCACCGTGTGAATGCTGATCCCAAGGGTTGCCGCGATCTCCTTGTCGGTCAGCCCGGCCATTGACAGGGATAGGATGTTCTCTTCGCGCGATGGGAAACCGGGCCCGGGTGCCATCGGCCCTATAGTAGCCGAGTTCGCCCTTGCATCGAAGCCGCGACGGCTCTACAAGCGTTACATCAGGTCGCGCGATGCTGTTAACGAGATTCGTTTACACGTTCAGTGCGACATTCCGGGCACCGATAGCTGCCGACTCGTTAGGAAGGAAATCGCGCACTCAGTCGCGGCCATTCATGATGAACAAGGATGCTACCTTTATGAAGACTTTTCGAAACTTACCACTGGCAGTCAAGCTCGCTATCGGCTTCGGATGCTGCGTCTTAATGTTGCTCGCCGTCTGTGGCGTGTCGCTAGTAGGAATGGGGCGTATGAACGCCTCGACGAGTGAAATCACTTCTCCATCCGGGCCAATGAAAGGCGTTCAGCTCGTTGCTGAAATGCGTGCCAACTTTCTACGAGCCCGCCAACGAAATTCGCGAATGCTCTCCAACGGAAAGCTTGACTACGAGAAGGGCATCGCGGAAGCCAATAAATTCACAGCGGCCTTTCAAGAGGCGATGTCGAGGTACGAGAAGCAGGCTGCATCTAGCGAAGACCAGCAAACTGTTGCGAAGTTAAAGCAGGTTGTAACCCACTACGACACCGGTATCGAGTCCATTCGCAGACTGTTTGTCGACGGAAAGTCTAAACAAGCAGCGGCCCTCTTCTACGACGGCGAGGTGTTCCGGGACTTCACTGCGCTAATGGACACTTTGGATAAGCTCATGGACCTCAATGCGAACGACGGCGAGCGGCTATCGAAGCTTAGCGCTGCCGAGTACGGGGCTAGTTCCAAAAAGCTACTGGCCATCGGCGCCGTTGCTGTATTACTCGCCATCGTGTTCGCGGTCGGCATCACGCGACAAATCACCCACGCGGTGGCCGAACTGAGCGAAAAGCTCCTGCTCGTGGAGTCTAATTGTCTGACTCAACTGGGCCAAGGCCTCACCGCAATTGCCGAGGGCGACCTGACTTTGGAGGCGCAAGCAACCACAACGCCGATAGCGGTCAACAGCAAGGACGAACTCGGCAAGCTCGCGGTGACGTTCAACTCTCTCTTGGCAAAGACCCAACAGGCCATCAGCGACTACGGTAAGTGCCGATCGAGCCTCACCCAGTTGCTTCGACAGGTGAAGGGCGCTTCGGCTCAGGTTTCTACGGCGTCTAACACCCTTGCCGCAACCGCGGCGGAGGTAGAAGCCGCGGCCGGAGAAGTGAGCGCCTCGATGCAGCAGATCGCGCTTGCCACCCAGCAGGCCGCCCGGGGGGCGTCCGAGGTAGCGACCGGCACCACGAACCAGGCAAAGTCGTTGGCAACGAGTTCTCAAGGCGTTCAGACGCTAGCCGAGGCGATTCAAGGCGTGGCGCGAGATGCCGCGTCCGCATCGGAGGCGGCGAACACAGCCGGCGAGGCGGCAACCCGTGGCACAACCGTGGTCGAGCAGTCCATGAAGGGAATGAAGGCGATCAGCGGCACCGTCTCTCAGTCCGCCAAAGTTATTCACACGCTTGGCGAATCCAGTCAGAAGATTGGCGCAATCGTTCAGACGATCAGCGAAATAGCGGAGCAAACCAACCTCCTGGCGCTCAACGCGGCGATCGAGGCTGCCCGGGCGGGAGATGCTGGGCGCGGCTTCGCTGTAGTTGCCGATGAGGTGCGCAAGCTGGCCGAGCGGTCGGGACGGGCGACCGAGGAGATCGGCACGCTGATCGGCGAGATCCAATCGCAGACCAGCGCCGCCGTCACCGCGATGGAGGCCGGGACAAAGGAGGTCGAGGCACAGGGTGAGGTGGCCAGTCTTACTCAAGCCGCGTTCGACGAAATTCAGACGGTTTTCAAGTCGGTATTGGCCGGAGTGGAAGATATTCGAGGAGCGACCGCGGAAATGTCGGCCGCATCCGAGGAGGTAGCCCGCTCGATCACCGAAGTCGTATCGGTGGTGGAGGAGTCCAGCGCCGCGGCTGAGGAGTTATCGGCATCCTCAGAGGAGGTCTCCGCTTCCGTCGACACCGTCGCGAGCGCGGCCGGTCAGCAGTCGGCTTCGGCACAGGCCCTGGTTTCTTCCTCCCAGGAACTCCAGGCCCTCTCCAAGACGCTGTCCGAAGCTGTCGCCGCATTCAAGATGGACGATCATGCCGGACGAAACGACGGGCCTTCGCCCATGTTGAGGGCTGCCTGATGGCCCCCGATTTTGCGGTCGTCTCGGCACGGGCTTGGAAGTTGGCGGAAATCTCCCGGTGGCTCAACGCAGATCGGTGGCTAGAGGCGCCTGGAGTGGCGGACTCGAATCCGAGTGACCTTGAACGTAGGGCGCTGAGAGCCTCACTCGAGGCGACCCTCACCAGCATCGAAGAGATGCGGTCGGCGACCGCTGAGCTCTCCGCGTCCTACATGGAGGTTGCCCGCTCGATCAGCGACGCGGTTTCGGCCATGGAAGTGTGGAGCACGGCAGTCAATGAGATCCCGGCCTCCTCGATTGAGGAGACCGGGGGAAAGGGCGATGGGTTCTCCGATCCGGAAGGGGCTGACTGATGGCTGCACAAGGGAGCGCGATGAAGCCGAACGACGGAACCCAGCGTCAGTACGTCGTGCTCGAGCTTGCGGATGAGCTCTACGGCGTCGATATCGAGCACGTCAACACCGTGTTGATGCATCAGGAAATCTGCCCGGTGCCGGGCACGCCCGGGTACATGAAGGGAATCATGAACCTTCGCGGCAAGGTCCTTCCGGTTATTGATCTACGGGAAAGGCTTCTGTTGCCGCCTAGGACCACGCCTGATTCACGGATCGTCATCCTGAACGTCGCTGGTGCGTTCGCGGGCATGATTGTCGACGGAGTCTCGGAGGTGGTCGCACTTCCTCCGGGAGCGACCGAGCTGACGGAGAATGTCCTCTCCAGCCCAGCCGCCCTTTGTATCTCCGGAGTCGCCAGACTCTCCGGAAACGGATCGGCGCGCGCCAAGCACGGTCAGTTCCTGCTTCTGTTGGACGTTATGGAGCTTTTAGACTCAATCCCCTCAGACACCTGCCCCCAGGCAAGGGCAGCGTAACCACTCAAAACGCCCCGGGCCGGCGGAATGTGCCGGTCCCGGGGCGCCAGGCGCGATTGGGAGCCTAAGGCCGGATCGACTCGACAACCAGCTGCTGAGCCTGGCGGAGTTTGCTGGTCCGGGTCTCGAACTCCTGCTTTGCCTTGTCCATTTGATCCTTGATCCGTGCGCGCTCGCGCATGTTCGCATCCTTCAGCTGCTTTTCCATGGCCTCGCGTTTGGCGGCCCATTCCGCGGCGAGCTTCTTCGCGCGGGATGCGGCTTGCGCGCGGGTTTCATTGAGCGACCTTTCCACCGATGAGATGCGCGCTTGAACCCTTGCCCGGGTTTCGCCGGTCGCTGCGGCGAAGTCCTTCTTCAACTCCTTCAGCTCCTCTTCGAATTCGGCATGCTCGCGGGCCAGTTGGTCTTCCACCACTTCGTGTCGCAGTCGACGTAGCACGATGCCGCCCCGCTCCGCGATCGTCAGGTCTACGGGGGTCACCCATGTCTCCTCAATGTCCGCCACGACGGCTACCTTTCCGGGAGTGATCGCTTCGCGAACCTGCTCGACGAAGCCGAAGTCCACGTTTTCGCGAACCACGTCGGAAGTTGCTCCGACGAGTGTGCCGGTTGCGGCGCCGACCGCGACACCGACAGGGCCTCCGAGAACCCCTACCAACGCGCCTACGAACATGCCGAGGAACGTTCCCGTCGGGGCGCCATCCGGAGCCTTCAACGTGCGGGGTTCCCCGAGCGCATCCTTGGCGACTACGGCCGCGTCGTAGAGCGTTATGTCGCCGTTGCGATGCAGGTCCTTCAGAGCCGTGAGTCCGTTGAACGCATCATCTTCGCAGTCGAAGATCGCTACAAGTGTCTTGTTCATTGTCTTTCTCCTTCGAGGCGGCGCGGGCGCCGCCTGGTCGTTTCGGGCCACATGAGTGGACCGGGTCATGCCTGTTGGCGTGCGTCGAGGCTCATCGGGCCGGCGCCGAACTGAGTAATCAGCAGCGCGCCGCCGATGAGCGCCAGGTTCTTCATGAACATGGTCAGTTGGAACGTCATCGCCTCTTTGTCGGGCGCCGCCCAGAACTGATGCATCATCAGCGTGACCGGCAGCAGGAACAGCACCAAGGCCCAAGCGCCAAGCTTCGCGCGGTAGCCGAGCAGGATGCTGAGCCCTCCGGCGAGCGCGAGTAATCCCGAGGCGGGGACGGCGATCGACGCAAGCGGCACGCCGTGCGAGGCCGCCATCTCGATCATCTTGTGCGAGAAGTGCATCGGCGCCGAAGCGATGAAGATCGCGGCGAATAGGGCTCGCCCCAGCACGATCGTCACCGAGCTCAATGCGATCTCTTCACTGAGGCCCGCCGATTTTGTCGTTGTGTTCGCTATCATGTTCAATCCTCCCTGGTTGAGTTGCGAATCAATGAAACCACAGTTCTTATGAACGAGTAGTCACCAATAATTCATTCTTATTGATCAATCGTTCATAATAGCGAGTCATAAGTGGACGTCTTATCAAGTTTCTTGTCGTCGGTGCACTTGGCGAGCGAGATCTACCTGTCGGTCGAGATGAGCGCTCCCTGGGGGGTGTCTTTCCCGGACCAGCCGGACCGGGCGCTTTTTTACGTGCTCTCGCGCGGAAGCTGCTACATCGAGGTCGAGGGCGAAAAGGGGCCGCTTCCGCTTGTCGGTGGAGACCTCGTCATGCTGCCTGGCGGGTCTCCTCACACGATGCGAGACCGGCCGACCACGCCCGTCACGCCAGTCGAGCAGGTGTTGACGTTAGGCGCCTACGACGACGAAGGCGTATTTCGGCAAGGCGGGGGCGGCGAGACGGCATCCTTGATCGTGGGGCGCTTCCGGTTTGAGAACCACGCGGCGATTCCGCTCCTATCGTCGATGCCAAGGCTCATGCGCATGAGGGACGAGGTCGCACACTCGGTCCCCGGCCTTGCCGCAACGCTCCGCCTGCTCTCCGCCGAAACGAACTCAACCCTTCCCGGCAAGGACATCCTGATGGATCGGCTAGCCGACGTCCTTTTCGTTCAGATTCTGCGCGCGTTCGTTGCGCACGAGGAGCGAGAGGGGCGGCCCTACGAGAGCCGCGCCGGGCTGATACAGGCGCTCATGGACCCCGAGCTTTCGAAGGCGCTGGCGCTGATGCACAAGAAGCCGGAGCATCCCTGGACCGTGGCCGAGCTAGCCCACCGGGTTGGGATGTCGCGCACGGCCTTTGCGGTACGGTTCAAGGCGAAGGCGGGTGTGGGTCCGCTCGAGCATCTGACTCAGTGGCGAGTTCAGACGGCGTGCGAGCTGCTTGGCGAGGGCCAAAGGAGCCTGGACGAGGTGGCTTGGCGCGTAGGCTACGAGTCGGCGGCGGCGTTCAGCAAGGCGTTCAAGCGGGAGACGGGTGTCGCTCCCGGGGCATTTCGCCGGGAGAGGGGCTGGCGGCGGCAAGCGCACGGGCCCTAGCCCCGGCTTTTCGAACGAAGACATGATGCTAACCACACGCAACTCTTTTGACTGGCTAAGTCGCCTGGGATTCGGTCTCGCTCTCGCCGCCACCGCCGGCGCACAGACGATTCGCATCGATCTGCACGGCAAAACCTCCAAACGGTCGGCGATGTGGAACTTCAGCGTGGGTTCGGATCGCGCGAAGATCTTCTTAAGGAGCGAGCACCAACGAGACCTCAAGGCCCTTCAGGCTTCCGTAGGGTTTCGCTACCTCAGGTGCCACGGCATCTTCAACCAGGAGATGGAGATCGTGACGCGACTGGCGGACGGCACGCTCCGCTACGACTGGTCGAACGTCGACAAGTTCATCGATCATCTGCGGGATGCGAAGCTTCGCCCCTTCGTCGAGTGCGGCTTCATGCCCGAAGCCTTGGCGAGCGGGCGGCAGACCATCTTTTGGTGGAAAGGCAACGTGACGCCACCCGCCTCCCAACTGGAGTGGGCCGAGTTCATCGCCGCCTTTGCCCACCACGAGATCGAGAGGCGCGGAAAGAACGAAGTTCGAAAATGGTTCTTCGAAGTCTGGAATGAGCCAAACCTCACGGGCTTCTGGACGGGGGGCCGGGAAGGCTACTTTCAACTCTACGCCACCACCGCGAAGGCGCTAAAGGCCGTCGATGCCAAGCTGAAGGTCGGCGGACCGGCAACGGCGGGAATGGGCTGGATTCCCGAACTGCTCACGTTTTGCCGGGATCGCAAGGTCCCGATCGACTTCATCGCCTCGCACAGCTACGCGGCCACCCAAGGGTTCCTCGATGAGCACGGCAAGGGTGGGGGCACAGTGCTGGTGACAGGACCAGAAACCCTGTTCGCGGAGTTCTCCCGGGCGCGCCACGATATTCAGAAGAGCAGTTTCCCGAAGCTTCCGCTCTTCATCACCGAGTGGGGTCCGAGCTACTCCCCCCGGGACCCAATTCATGACAGCTACGTGTGCGCACCGTTCGTTTTGGAGAAGCTGAGGCAGTGTGAGGGCGTCGTCGACGGAATGTCCTATTGGGCATTTACCGATCAGTTCGAGGAGCCCGGCCCGCCGAGCCGGCCGTTTCACGGCGGCTTCGGCTTGATGAACGTCGACGGCTTACATAAGCCTGCATTCTTGGCCTATCAGTTCTTGGCG
>Ga0070734_10004140_pt1 | contig 14119 bp, 6 predicted proteins | sample Coa_R1_8_FD_66444 | JGI IMG/M metagenome (GOLD analysis project Ga0070734, IMG submission 66444) | Surface soil microbial communities from Centralia Pennsylvania, which are recovering from an underground coalmine fire - Coalmine... | ecosystem: Environmental > Terrestrial > Soil > Unclassified ...
TCCTGGTGTGCCCGTGTGAAAGCAGTCTTGGGAGATTGCACCGAGGCGGCAGAGTTAATGGAATCCTCTGTTGCCCATGTCTCGCGCTATCTCACTCGGCATGGCGTCTGCGCTTTTTATCCCCAAGCCAAGTCTCTCCTGAGCCTCCATTGTTGTCAGGAATTGAAGCGCCATGTTGGCCGACGATGCCGCATTCAAGCGGTTGGTCTAACGGCGGAGCTGGACGCTCTAGCACCAACATCCGACAATTGGGTCCAGACATTCGACTTCTGGCATGACTTTCAGAAACTCCATATCCAAGTCGACGACCGTAGCTGGATTATTTTCGCCATGCGACACCTTGGGCACGATTGGCCCGAGATTAGCGAGAAGGTGGGCATCGCAATCTCAACCGCCCAAAACCACTTTCGCAACCATTTCAAGGGAGCATGGGGGAAGTTGAACGGGAACTCACACGTTCCAAAATCCAACGGCAAAGGGCATCGAAAATGACAGCCGACAAATTGAAAAGGCAATTCACGGGAATGGACTACTTCCCTCCCGACATGGAACCCGGCGAGTTCGAACTACTGGTAGCCTTCGATATCTGGATCCACAAGAACCACGCCAATTCGAGAAGGGTGGGCTGCCCTGGTAGGGAGAAGCTGGAGGCCATCGTCCGGGCGAAGACCAAGGTTGAAGACATGGACACGCTCCGTCACGTTGGTCTTTGCGCCGCTTGCCTGGATGAAATGAGGGCCATGAAACAGGAGTTTTCAAAGCCTCCTTCGCAGAAGACATAGGCGAGGATTGGATGCTCCATGCCTGTGCGTCTAAATACACGAGCATGATCCCTCATCGGGAGGATTGCCAGTCACGGAATGCCGCTATCCAGATCGAATGAGTTGCCTTTGAAGGATGTTGAGATTTCAGATATGGCTGCGCTTCCGAGTCAGGAAATACAGGTGTGGCGGCAGCCGATCGCCAAGATCATTCCTACTGGGGAACCGCCAAGGTTAGTGCTGGGCAATGGCGCCGAGGTGATTCCACCTCCAGCTCTCCTACTCCACATCCGTCAAGGCGATGAAGTCACCCTTCCAGCCCCCCAGGAACTGTCTCTTCGACTTCAGTTTCTCGTCAGCTCCCGAACGTCCAATCGACATGGCCACGAGATCTTTTTGGCGCCCTTGTCCTTCGTTGACGCGCCTAGGAAAAATTCTCGCGGAGAATTCTCTCTGTTGGGAGATGTTGCCGAAACATCGCTTGGAATCAGCCGGGTACTTATCCCTCAGCAGGCAATAACCGATTGGTTCTATCAAACGCCGTCACTACTCAATCAGAACGATTCCTTTTACACGATCCTGCGCATTGAACCTGCTGCGTCGCCAGCGGAATTGCGCATTGCCGCTAAGATTCGATTGCTGGAACTCGAACGGGACATCGCGAGCAAACTGGCCATCGCCATGGTTGAGCGCGCCTTCAACATCCTCGCACACCCCGATCTTCGCCGGCACTATGACTCATGGCTCCTGAACCCTGAGCTGCCGCTCCCATTTCCGTATTCAGGCGCCGGAAGCATCATGGTGAGTGGCAAGCGGTCCAGTGACGGCCAGACATTCTTTGCCGACCGGATCCTCTCCTTCCGCCCCGATCTCTGTACTCGCACGATCAGCGTTCGCTTGCAAGACTGCAATTTCTTCCACGACTGGGCAAAGTACCAGGACGCAAGCCGCAAAATCGAGGCTTGGCTCGACTCGTCCTTGCTGCACACACCATGCTGCCCCGAATGGAACCACTGGAAGCACCATCTTGGTGCGAGGGTCGAGATCGAAGCGGATTTTGTTGTTCAGACCCGTTTCCGATCCATTCGCGGAGAACTTGAGCGATCGGAATGGCAGATCGCCCTGCCCAGCCGAATCCGCGCAAATACCCCCAAAGACCTTGACGAGCAGCTAGCGAAAGCCCAGCAACAGCATAGCCAGTTCGGCAAATACGCGGCGCAAATTGAAGAGATCCGGAAGCTGCTGGAGACACAGGCACTGGAGAGGTCAGAATTGCGGCGCCTGTGTGATCGAAGCGGGATCCCCTCCTCCTTCGACATGACGCAGATCACCTGGTCTGCCGACTATCAAACCGAGTTCTACTCCCATCTTGCCCGCTCGGCCTGCCGGCTGTACTTCTTCCGCTCAGAATACATCTTCGAAACGCAACGCGCAGTGGTGGTGGAGACGCCCGAGGCGGGACACGCAACCTACGTCTTCCGTAGGCCCGCCCACTTCGAAAGGTTTCTTGCGCTTTATATCTCGGTTACCAAGCAGGACATTCGGAAGAACAGACAGAACGTCGGAAGCCACCTCGGCTTCGTCACGCGCGTTCATCACGGCAAGAACTTGCAGAATTGGTTGGCAGAACTGACCAGATACATCGGCGAGCCCCTATCGAGTCTCGACGCAGGATGATGTGAGTTTATCTCCGTGCTTGTTTTGGGCTAGGATGGCCCAATGGCTTTGAGAAAATCGTATATGAAGCAAATTCACGTCCTGCGCGGCAGCTTGGCGACCATGGACAGGCTTGCGGCTCTCGACAAGGGAACAGACCCCGAGTTTTCGCATCTGATCGGCGATATTCTTGCCAATCACGATCCCCTTCTCGAAGAAGCCGCGACAGATGCGCTGGTCTATTTTGAGAACGCGGAAATTGAACTCACCTCCCGCAGCATCGCCAGAGGCGAAAAGATCAACTAGCTGATTATGCTCATGAGAACCTCAGCCTGCAATTTGGCTGCTCAGCTCCCAAATCGCAGGCTGTTCAAATACCTTTTGTTGTCAATAAATTACATTCCCGCATCCCGCATTGCCCTTTCCTAGCTCCGGGTTCTTTCCTCGTGGTCTGCAACAAACTCCCCCCTTGCTCCGTGGCTATATCGTTCTCCGGTGCTGTGATTCGCGATGGTCCCCTTTTACCGCCTTGGTAATATTTCTCACGTCCCATCAGGGCCAATCCCGGTGGGCGACTCGGTGCTAGGCTATTCTTTCGCCAAATCGTAGCTTGCGGTCGGCAGTGAGTGCTCTTACGCTTTCAAGTCTTGCTGAAATCCCGCGCCTCTCCTAGCGCATGCTCACCAAGCTGGCCTTCCGAGTTCCTCTGCTATGTTCGCTGCTCTGCGATGTGTTTCGTTCATTCGCCGTTCTCATTCCTCCCGCCAAGGAAAAATGCGCGGGCCCATTCGAGCCGTCTCCTACTTCTTGCGCATTTCCAGCCTTACCCAACCTTCCTTCAGTCCGACTCGTGTGGGGGGGAGATCGCCCAGAGGAGGTGTAGGCGGCATGGGCTGACCAGGATCGGCGCCGTCAGTCAGATAGCTGGCGTCGTAACCCTGCACTTGCGGCGGCGGGAACAGCGCCGTCACGCCGACAGGCGAGGAGAACGTCAGCACCGGTCCCACTCCAAACACCGGCTCCATATTCTGCAAGGCGGCGTCGAGGAAGTCCTTCGGGACCGTGATCGATTTGCGCGGCAGCACGCCGCAGGTGGAGTAGATGTCACCGCGAATGTCGGTCAGCAGGATCACGTCTTGTGGAGTATCGGCGGCAATTTCGATGACGTTCTGCTGATGCAGCACAAATGGATGCGTCACCGGCAACCCATTTGGGTCCTTGAAGGGAAGACCCTGGGTCAGACCGTTTAGTATGGCGTGATCGGCGGCGCTCTGACTGACGGGCGCGAATCTTGAATTGACCGGCGAATCGTTGGGCAGGAAGCAGCCAAACACGCCGTCGTCGGGCCGGGTAATATCGCCGATGCGGAGAGGGATCTTGGGAGTGTCAGGCGTCCGCGCGAGGGGTGCGCTTTTCGCGGCCTTGGCCGGGTCGGACTCCGCGGTGGTCTGCCAATGCGCGCGCGCCACCATCACAAGGATCGGCTCACCCATCAGCGACACCTTGTGGTCGGGCGTCGTGTACGACGGATCGAGCGTGGCGCGAACGGTGTCGATGACACGCAGCATGGAGGTCAGCGCCGATTCGTGAAATGTGGCGGCCGGCACGTCGAACCGAGGCTGCGCGGAGACTCCGGCGACTACCTGCCTCAAGATCGGATTCGCGATTGCCGAAAGTGGATCGGCTGCAGGCGGGGTGACCCACGGATAAACCGTGAACTGGACTTCGGGCTGCGCTGGATCGATGCTGTTGCGGAGCACGCCGATAGAGTTGCCGGAGCCGTCGAACACCTGCAGGGCATGATCGAGGAAGTCGGGCAGCAGGATGCCGCAGATCGCGGGGTTGTACGAATTGGCGTCCTGCGTTTGATCGGCCGATCGTAGACGGAACGAGAGGCGGCTCCAATAGGGCAGGCGCGGCGTAATCACCGTCGAAGGTTTCGCGGCATTGCCTGCGTCAAAAGTGTTGGCCGTGCCGAAAGCATCGATCAGGCTCAGCTTGCTTACCTGCAGCAGGCCGGCGCGTTCACGGTAATTCCGCGCGAAGAGCGTAGAATCGAATCCGGTGAGCGGCGCGGAAATCAGGTCCATGGTCTGAAATGCGTTGACGCTGAGGCCATTCGGCGGGTTTTGGCGCGGGCGGAGGAGACCCACTGGATTCAACGATTGCTGGGACACCAGCGCGCTTTGCAGCACTCTGGTGATTGTCGATGTGACGCGTGAGCGCTCCTGAATCGTCTCGGTCTGGGCCGCAGGCGGATTGGTGGCCACGTCATCAGTAGGCGTCATCTCCACCTGGTCCTCCTCAAGCCGCCAATCGTTATCCAGGGAGGAGTGTAGCAGGGCGTATTGCGTATCCAGGAATAGCGGGTCGGAAGGATCTTTCCAGGGCGAGATGGCGACATAGCTGGGCATGGTCCCGGTTGACTGGATCTTCACCAGCGCAGCCTGCACCGCTGACGTGAAGATGGCGGACGTGGTGCTGAATTTCGAGAACCGCTCGAGGTAGAGCGCCTGAATGGCCGAACCGAAATAGGCTTGCGCGGCGGCACGCTGCGCGACAGGTAAACCGGCGGTAAGCGAAGGAGCGCTCGATTTATCCATGATCACCGCTTCATAGAGTAGCGACTCGGCATCCGCCGGCAGTCCCGCGACCGACGTAATGCCGCCGGTGTTGGCCATTACGGCGCTGCCCTGCACCAACGTCCCACCGTTGGAGTAGATGCCGTATACGGTGTACCCGGAAGTGCGGCAGAGGAGCGTTCCGTGCTCCTCGTCGTAGCGGCCGTCCTCGCCGAAACGATAGCCGCGACCTGCATCGGTAAGAACGATCTGCGGCGACCACGGCCGGTACCAGCGGGGCCCCGGCCGCGTGTAGAGATCGGCCTGGTCGGGAAGCGTGATCGCCGCGCCGGTACTGCTCGCCAGGATTTGGGTGAGGGCGTCGGTATCGTCGATGCCTATCCAAAAGCTACCGCTATCCGTACCCCGGCCATCCACCGAGGGCGCGAGCCGCAACGGCTGCGCCTTGGAGCGCTTATCCACCACTCGAACCATTTTGGGATCGATCGGCGTACCAACGGCCGAGGACTTCGTCGCTGTCGCCGCGAACGCCGCGGCCACTTTAGCCAGCCAGTCCGATACCTGCGCGGACGTAAGCTCCCGCGGAGCGGATTGGAACGGCGGCGCGATGCTGGTCAGGATCGGGTTGGGAATCCCTTGCACCACTGCTTGGTTGACAGCGGAGTTGGAATTGTCGACGAACCTCTCGGGCCAATGCCCAGTGACCACCGCTGCCTGGGCAGCTACGATGGAGAACTGGTTCGCCAGCTGGAACGGGGGATCGTCGAGGACAAGTTGGGCGTAATAGAGGGGCGTACCGGGAATACTCTGGAACGTGAGCGCGTGCGCCGCAGCAGGCATATCAATCACGCCGGCCATGGTTCCCTTCTGGTGGTCGACATTCTGCAGCAGCATCTCGGTGTAATCCACTTGCCGGGCAGTGGCGCCGCTGGGAGACGCTACGGCCGCCATTGCGCGTTTTAGCGATGGATACAGCGCGATCTGGCTGGTGGCGATTTGGCGCGGCGCGGCGGTTGCGTTTAAAGGCACGTCAACTACTGATCCGTGGCACACGATTCCATCCGGAATGATTTCGGTGAAGATAGGCACGCGCGATGCCAAATCCCCCGGAATCGCGGATTCAATGGCGCTCAACGCATTCGCGCGCCTGGCGCTTTCCGCCATCACGATCTTCGAAAGCGTTATAGCTGCCCGGACAGGCTGCGCATGCTGGGCCATGTGAAGCTGCGGCTTCCACGTGGGCTCTAACACCGCAGGCGAAACAGCGGGTTCAAGGTCGATGGTCTGGAAATGCGCGTCATACGCCAAGTTCCAATCCTGGATCTGCTGCAGGCGATTGGGCGCGTTGTATAGCGGGTCGCCGGCGGTGGAGGAATACCAGCCGATCACCGTATAGCTGACGTTGCCGGCGGCGGGTAAGCCGCTGAGATTGTCGTAGAAGCCGAAGCGGCCACGGCCGGTGGGGTAGTAGACTGCCGACGTGATGACGTCGTCGAACGAAGCCGCGCCGGACTGAAACACGCCCCAACCGGCATTACCCGCGGCCGGCAGCAGCCCCGGAAGCGTGTGCACCGTAGTGGTATCCGGAGGGGCGGGAGCGGTCCACTGATCGAGCGGCGTTACGGTCTTGGCGCGCGAATCCACTACCCAGGCATTCCACGTCCGTGGCGCGCTAGCCGTCGAAGGATTGAAGCGCGTCACCAGCCAGAAATCGGGCACACCCGGAAAGACGATCTGCTGTGGGGCGGTGTTGGTCCTGGAGTTTTCGCCGATATGTTTGGCGCGCGTCAGGGCGTCGGGCAGGGCCCAATGCACATGGATCCCGGCTTCGAGCGAGAGCGCCGTATTGAACGGTCCTCCCTTGAGGGAAGGAACTGGCGTGGGCGCCTTCACGATCTTCGCGTCAAGGCTGATGGGCACAAGTAGCGATGGCATTAGCTTTTCCCCGGTGCTAGATTTTGTGCGATGCGACTTTGCAGGCTGGCGACGTTCATGAAGCGACCGCCGGGCATTGGCCGGCTGGGCGGCGGATCTTCGGACCCCCAGCTTTCCGGCACGTTCACCACCGGCCCACCCTTCACGTCCGTTTCGTGGATGGCGTTGCCGAACCGCTGCACATAGGGCGGACGCATCAATTGAATGGCTACCATCCGCGCGTCGTCAGCTTCGCGCGCATCGTCGGCTTTGAGCGCCAACACTATGCTCCGCGCTGGCACCACGCGTGGCCCGGTGATGTTTAGCTGGATGTCCGGGCCAGTGTTGAATCCGGTGGTATCGCGCCGGAGGACATACGCTTTGGGTCCCTTGCTTTCGTCGATTTCTACGCCGAAGCGGATTCCTACGTACGGTTCGCGCAGCTCCACTAGTGTGGGCATGCCCGCGAACACCACCACAAGCACGTCTTTCGAGAGGGTCTTGGCGCGCAGAACGGCTACGGGTTTGGCGGCTTCGTCTTCGCCTCCATAAGCTCGCACCACAATGTTCGGCCAGCGCCGCACAAGTTCGGACCGGATCAACATTCCCGTCATCCCGTCGGCGACCTTCCAGGTGGATGTACTTTCAATCTGCTGAGCCAGTGCCTCCAGGCCGTTGTCGAGAGTGAGGCGAATGGAGGCGAGCATGCCGGCAGAGTAGACCATATCGAGCGTGCCGGTGTTGGCGACCGAAAAGACGCCGTCCACCACGCGGTCCATCCAGGTCGGATCGAGATGGAAGAAGCGGATGGCTTCGGTGGGCAGCAGCGCCGCATCCGGCACCAGATACGAGAGCGGAATGTTGCGCAGCAGGCGCAGGCCGATCAGGAAATCGTAGAGCCGCTGCGGCATAGCCACGGTCAAGGGAAAGACGAACTCGCTAAAATCGACTTCGAGCCCGTCGGGGCCGCTCTGCACTCCGAACTTGGCGGCAACGGAGGCCACCACAGCGGCGCCGGACTTTGTAGTGAACGATTGGTACATAGCGGCTCCTTAAATTCCTCTCGCGATACCGGCGTTGACCAGCTCAGGAAACTCGGCGGCGAGCGAAGCTTCGGTCACGGCGCCGATATCGATGGGTGTGTTCTGATTCGCGGGGGCAGCGGGTGCGGTCGCGGCTGCGTTGACTACGGTGACTGCGGCGTCCAACTGAGCCGCCACGTTCTGCGCCGGGATGCCCGCCACCTGGCCATTGCCGACTATATTCTGCACGCCGAGCATGCTCTGGTTGGTGCCCATCGACCAGGGATTCTGCATACCTTGATCGATGGACTGCTGGGCCTGGTCGATGGACTGCTGGCGCTGATCGACGCCCCAATACGGCTTTTGCAGCGCTGGCGGAATCGCCGAAAAGTCCACAAATTTGGCGGGGACGTTGAGGACTTCGTGAATATTGTGCAGATCTTCGCGGATGCCGACATCGGCCAGCGCCAACATTTTGCCGAGCTCGAACGCAGTGGCATGCGAATAGTCGAGCGGCGTGCCGGCAGGGGCACCCGCGAACTCTTCGGGATCGGATCGGACGGCGAAGGCAAGGATCGCACGCGGTGGCGGCGGGAACGGCCGTAGCGGGCTGCGCCACGTGACATTGCCGGCTTCGGCGTGATCCAGAGGCTGCAGCAGAAACCCCGAGCTGTCTAGCAGGCTGGAGAATCCGGCCGACTGTCGGGAGCCGGCGGGTAAATTCCCAAACCGCAGCACGCCGCCGTTGGGACGGTAGCGGATCATTTCGCAGACTTCCTGGAAATCGCCCCCTTTACTGGGAATGAAAGTCCAGGAGTGCAGCACGATCAGGTTAATCCAGCCGCCCTTTTCCCAGCGTGTATAGATATCCTCGCGGTGTTCCAGCGAAACCAGCAACGCTGTATGGGTGGAAGGCCTATTGGCATTGGGGTCACCCGCATACGGCAGGCGCGCGCTCATCACGATCGCGGTGTAGGTGTCGGTGCCATCGTCCTGAACCACTTCCTTCACGTTGCAGAAGTACTTCAGATCCTGCGCCACCGGCAGGATCTCCTTCAAGGTGGCCGCCGGGATCGCGATGGTGTTGATCTGAGTGCTGTTCGTCAGTCCCGGAATGGTAAGCAGTTGCGCGTGAGTGGCGGCGTCGGTGGCAGCCAACTCGCTGATGGCGACCGATTTTGGAGCCATGCTGCCGGTCTCAGTGAAATCGGCCACAATCGGTGTGACGCCACCTACTCCGGCTGCGGCCGAGACGAGTGCACGGCTGCCTGCCTCATTGTGAGTCAGGACGTTGTTCACCGGAGCGGCGGGCGGCTTTGGAGCCGGCGCCGGAGAGGCAGCAGCGATTGGCAGCGCGGCGGCTCTTTCCGCGCCGGCGAGGATCGGGCCGATCGGCACCCGCACCGTGAGATCAGCCTCCGTGACTACCAGCAGTGCGAGCCACGGCGTCCCATCAACGGGACCACGCCGCTCCCACGGTAGCGTGCGCCGCGTGAGGGCGATGTGAGGCAGAAAGTTGTCAGGCGAATCGGTGCTGCCCGACGCGGGATAAACGCCTGCGATATCGTCGTCCGTGATGCTGGTCTGCGGCCCTTCCACCAAGACTTTCACTGCCGGACCGGACGCGTGAAGCAACGGTCCGTGGTTGGTGAGCGTTTGCGAGGCGGTGATTTCGGCGGTCTGCCCCGAAAGAATCACGGGCGTCAGGCTGGCGAAGACGCGATACTTTTCCTCAGCCATTAATAACCTCCAAGGTGATTGTGGTGGACATGGGCGCGCTGGGTGGCATCACCGAGTCGTCCACGAAATTCCAACTGCCGCCGCGAAGCTGGGCGACCACGACAGCCGAGGGCATGTTGCAGAGGACCGCGCTGGCCAGGCTCCAGTCGGCACCGATGTCGATATCGAGGAACCAAGGTCCTGCGGCCTGCACGTCCATGACGAACGCGGCGCGATCGGCGGCAGCAGCGGTTTTCAGATTGGTCAGCGTCCCTCCCACCGCGCGCCAGCGGATCTGCGTGGGAGCAGCGGCTGGATTGGCCGCCGCGGGCGCGATCGTGATGAGCACCGACGAAGTTCTAGCGGGCGGTAGGTACAGAGAAATGCTCGAAGTGAACGGAAGTACGTCGCGCCCTGTTAACGTTTGGGCGGGATAGATGCGTCGAGCCACCGGCGACCGCGCCTGCAGGACGCAGCCATGGCCAGCGAACTCGCGCCCGCCAATCGCATACAGCGACGATCCGAACTCAACGCCCACACAGCCGAGCGAGGTCGGCGCGCCAGTGAGCATGCCTTCCCCGATAAGCAGGACGTTGCGTGACCGCGCGGGCAGCGGTACCGATTGATTCCCGACCACGTACTGATCGGCCACCGGCTCACCAAACGCTGTCATGAAAATGGCGCGTACCGTTTGCTGTCCGGCGAAGACTAAGGTGCCCGCGGGCTTGCCTGCAGCGGAGATTTCCAGGTGCGTCCCCTGGCCGGAGATTACAGTGACCATCGGCTTGGGGGGTGGAGCGAGCACTGCGGGCCGGGCGGCGGTAGCAGTCGCCGGTGCGACGGCCATGACTAACGGCGCCATCACGATGGTGCGCATTGCAGGAGTGAAGCGAGAGATGGGGACGTGCACGATTGGTGCGGCGGCGGCAGTGGCGTGAGCCGGCATCATCCGGAGACCCACGCTGGCCAGCGCTACGTGGCGCGTGGGCGATGTCGGCGGAGCCATCGGGGTCACACCCGCCGGAACGGTCGCCACATTCGTCGTTCTGGAAGTGAAGGTTCGAGTGGGTCGACGGAGCTGCCCGACTGTCGAAGTGATTTTCGGAGCGACTGCTTCTGTGAGCGCCTCCAGCATGGCCGGATTCATCGGGCGGTTGTTAAGCAGCCTGGGATTCGTTCTAAGATTGGAAGGCGGCACCAGCCGGGAAGCATTCATCTGCACCGCGACTGTGGCGGTATGGCTCGCCACAAAACTCAGCTTCGATTTGGGCATTCGCAAATCCTGTACACCGCCCAGCGGCAGCGGATAATTTTCATGGCCATCGGAGAACTCCTCCCCCAGCCCGTTCATGAACGGGCTGTCTTTGATGGCGGGCAAGGGCGATGCTTGGAGATTGAAGCGCAGGCCGTCCACCATATCGATGGCCGGGTGCGCGGTGTCGATTCCAGATACCGCCTGACGGGCCGACTGCTGGTCGCCCTGCGCCACCAGTGGGGCGGGGCCGAATTGCGATTGCGGGAACTTGCGCGGATCGGTCTGGGCGATGTCCGCCACCGCGTCGGTCGAGTCGAGCCCGATCACCAAGTTGTTCTGTTTCACTGCTACCGTGAATGCGCTGGCGAGATCGCCCAGGCGACACAGCGGCAGGTTCGTGGTCCCGCTGAGGGTCGCCTGCGCACCCGGGCCCACCGCCAGCTCTGGCCCAGGAATGGGCAGGTGCGTGACGGGAATGGGCAGGTGCGTGAATGCGACGAAGGAGAACTCCGGCGATACCTGCACCGGTGTGGTAATTCCGTCCTGGGCCTTATCGGAGTCCGCCTGCGGTTTGACGGCCCGGCCGGAGGTGAAGACGATGCGCACCAGGCCGGCGGCATTGGCCGTATTGAAGAGCGCCACGTTGGCGTCGCCAGGGAGGCCACTACCCTTGGCGGGAACGCCGAGCTGGCGCGTGAAGAAATCGGCTACGGCAAGCGTTGAGTGGTTACCGACGTCCTTATCGCCAAAGGATACGTCGAAGCTGATGATGAACAGGTGAACAGTGGCAATGCCACCGAATGGGGGCGTGTGGATCTGGAGATCGACGCCGATTTCGTGGCGGCCGATGAACTCGAACCACAGCGTGACACCCATCTCTGCCATGATGAAGAAAGGATCCCACTGAATGAAGACGTCGACGTAGACGTCGAGACCGGCGCCAATGCCCGCGAATGTGGCGGAGAGCGAAACGGATGCGCCTGCCATCAGCGCGTGCGGCGTGCAGGCAAAGAAACACTGCACCGAGAGATGGACAAAGCCGAAGACAGTCGCATTGACCGCCACCCGATCGATCTGCGGGTAGTAATCTGGCGCTTTGAAATAGGGATGGTAGCCGCCGATGGAGAGAAGGAAATCGCCGGCATGCTCGCCGCCATGCCAGACGCCGAGCGCGAAATCACCCGAGAGATTGAATATGTCCGGATGGATTAGGTAGCTGTTGGGCGAGACGCCGGCCACCAGCAGGAACTTCTCTTTGTCCACCGTCACCAGGACATCGATTTCGAAGTACGCCACCGGCTTGAGGCCGAACGATGCGATTCCCATGACGTTGATGGAGAAATCGTGGCCGAACGCCACCGCCACAATCACTTTGCCGTTGATGAAGCCGAACGAGATGAACTGAATGCCCGCTGCGATCCAGTAGTCGCCCGACTTGGGCGCAAAACCGACACCGGGCTGATCCAAAGCAGCGAGATCGGTGGTGCCCTGTTTCGGATCGGTGCTGATGGGAATCTGGCCGCTCATGATCTTGAAGAACGGATGTTTCGACATCAGGGTCGCCGGCGGCAGCATGCGGTTGTAACCGAAGCCGCCCGCGATACCTATTACGAAGAAGAACGGCGGACCACCCAACGGCGCCATCAGCGAAGCGAAAATGAACAGCGAAGCCTGTCCGCCCGTGGAATTCGCCAATGATGGTTTCCCGTTGTTCTTGCCCGAGAGCCACTTGTAGCCGCCGATGGCCGACAGCGAGAACATGTCCTCGATGGACACGGCCGCGCCGCCAATGTAGTCGCCGTCGTTATTCAGGAATAGGCCGGAGAGGCGGATGCCCGCGCCATCAAAGCTGAGCCCCAGACCATTTAGCGCCAGCGAAGGCGTGTTGCTCTTGTAGTCGAACCCCAGCCCCAATTCGTACGTGCTTACCGTAATCGCCGAGAGCTGGAAGCTAAGATTGATCCCGACCGTAAGACCGCTGCCTTTGGCGTCGACCAGGAGTTGGCTGAGGCTGAGCGGCCCCAGCGTGAGCTGAATCGGAATCTTGCTGCTACCCGAGATCTTGACACCGTCGGCATCGGTCCACTCGAGCTCGAACTGAAAGCCGGGAGCCTGTTTGAGATCGGGGATCAGGCTGGCGATGAGGCCGGAAACGTGTGAGCCGTCCGTCTCGATGGTTCCGAGCCGCAGATCGTCAAAACCGACGCCGAAACGGGAGAAGGGCTTGGGGCCATCCACCGCGATATCGACGTAGCCGTGGAGCTTGCCGATGCTCATGGGCAGAGTGGGGAGCTGATCCACCGTGATCGGGCCGTAGGAAATGTCCGGCTTCACGTGGAAGTATGTGTCGGTGCCATCGAGCCCCACCGAGAAATCGAACCCGCCGCCCTTAATCACTTCGATGCTCGTGGTAGTGGTATTTGCGCTTGAAGAAGTGTTGTCGCTGGCGGTCACGACCGTCGCGATCACCTTCAGCAGATCGCCAATTTTCAGGCTGGAGGGATTAGCGATTTCGGCAGACAGAAACATCCCAACCGCTTTGGTGACACGGGCGGTCTCCGCCGTGGGAGATCCGGGTGTACCGCTCGGAATGAAATTCGTGATCCACTGGATGATGCTCGCCAGGATATGCTGTTCGCTTGACGGCGCAGGCGGGATGTCGAGCGGCGGCATTGCGGGCAGAATCAACTCGAACTTGACGGGCTGGCCGGGCGTGACAATTGCACTGACGTCGAAAGCGCCCTCCAGTGGCGGGGTATTGAGCGTCTGGCTAAACAGGTGGATCTTCACGCCGCCGCCAACAACCGGCTCGATCTGGAAGGGCAGCACCCCGGAGAGCGCGCTCAACGCGGTGATATTTGGCGCCGTAGGGATAGGCAGCGACACGCCGCCGCCCGAAAGTTGCGCCAGCGGGATGCGCGCGAAGCCGGTATTGGTGGCGCTTTGCGCATCCAGCACCAGAGTGAAGCTGCCTGCGCCGTTTTTCAGAATTGCCAGCCACGCACCCACGCCCATCTTTCCTGGCGTGTAGACGCCCGAAGCCTGTGACGCGTTCGTAGGCATGGGGCCGACCGGTTGGTCTTTGAGCAGCGGGAAGAAAAGCGAACTGGCGGGCGCGTCGGCATTGCCGACGGCGGAAAGGAACTCCGAATCCTGACTGCCGGTGATGAGCGTGCGCAAGCGCCAAAGGAACGCCAGCACGCTTTGCGA
>Ga0070734_10004141_pt1 | contig 14119 bp, 13 predicted proteins | sample Coa_R1_8_FD_66444 | JGI IMG/M metagenome (GOLD analysis project Ga0070734, IMG submission 66444) | Surface soil microbial communities from Centralia Pennsylvania, which are recovering from an underground coalmine fire - Coalmine... | ecosystem: Environmental > Terrestrial > Soil > Unclassified ...
TGTAAGTTTTCTCATTTTTTCTCCTTATCAAGTTGCCGCCAGTGGGTGGTTGACGCAAGTCCTGGGGGACGAGACGCCCTCACGCTGGAGGCGTGTTACAAAACTCTAGTGTTCTTCACTCACGGCCATGCCCAGATATACGAGCGTGAGCATGACGAAGATGAAGGTTTGAACGAGCGATACGAACAAGTGCAGGCCCAGAAATACAACCGGAACCAGCACAGGAACCAAAGAAAAGAACGCCAAGGTGACCATATCACCGGCAAACATATTCGCGTAAAGACGGACGGTGAGTGACAGGATGCGGGCAAAGTGACTCACTACTTCAATCACAAACATGAGCGGCGCCAGCGCCCAAACGGGACCGATGAACTGCTTGATGTAATGATGGCGCTGAACACGCAGCCCATGGAAATGGTAATAGACAAAAGTCAGAACCGCGCATCCCAGCGGGACGGTGGGGTTGGCCGTGGGCGATTCAAATCCCGGAACCAGTCCCAGCAAATTTCCCAGCAGAATGAAATAGCCGATAGTGACGGCGTAAGGAATGTAGCGTTCATAGCCGTGTCCCATCACGCCATGGGCTTGATCGGTAATGAATTCCTCGGTTGCTTCGGCCAGGTGCTGCAAGCCTCCGGGCTTTTCCACGGAAAGGCTGGCGCGCACAGCCATGAAAAACACAAGCAAAATCAGGACGACCAAAATTTCCATGGCCACAGGATTGGTAATAGGCGCGTCAGCGTACTTAGGCTGCAAGCCGACCATGTGCAGCAGCGAAGCGGCAATCCCGCCAAAATAACGATTTAAGAGTTCAGTAAACCAGAGTTGTTCAGGCATTTTCCCGGTACATCACCTTGAAAATTTTAAAAATAAGAACTTGAAAGCTAGCGAGAGGCTTGGTCAATTCTGCCGATCACCACAGCTTCATAAATGCCTTCACCCATTGCAGCCAGAATCGGCAGAATGAGGCCCACAATGAAGCCAATCAGCAGCCTTGGATAACTTTTTAATATAACATAGGCCACCGCGATCAGGAGAGCGTAACGCAAAGGAAAGGGGAAAGCGAAACGAACCTTGCGAGGCTTCGTTTCTCCGACGGCGGGCGCTCTGTTCGACGCAATTATCCGTTCCACAAGCCGCTCCGTGCCGCGATGCAGCCAGACAAAATTGATATAGGCCAGCAGTGACCCGATGGCCAGGCCCAGGCCGCTCTGCCAGGTAAATAGCAGCGCCGCGGCAAGAGTTCCAGCTACACTGAACACAATCGCAACCCGCAGGATCCTCCGGTAGGCCCCGGAAAGACGCTCTTCCATGGCCGGGTCGGGCGGCGTTTGATCGGCGGGAGCTGGGTCGATTTCCTGATCGGGAGATGCGTCTTCAGGTGGCGTGTTCATGATTCCTTGCTGGACTGGATGATGCCGCGAATGAGTTGCGCAAAGCCCGCAATGCAGCCGACAAAGAGACCTGCCAGGGTAATCCATGTGGTATTGAGCCACCGATCCAGCATGTGGCCGATGATCAGACCGGCAATAATTCCGGCAGGCAAGACGAAACCCAGACTGCTGTAACGGCCAATCTGCCGCCAGATGTTCCCTTCTTTTGGGTCTGTGTTTTCCGGTGGCAAATCTGGCATGAAGCAAGTCTAGCAGCACGCTTATGGAAACAGAATGGCCCTCACGTCGCTCTCTTTGTCCCAAAACGGCATGCATCCTGCCAGCTTGGCTATAATCAAATATTGGACTATGGCACAGATTGCTCTCCATCCCTGGCTGCACACTCCTGAAGCGCGCGTTGGCACGTATAACGGCGTGGAGACAGCGCTAAGCTTTGGCGATCCGACGGCAGAGCTGGCAGCGCTGCGCAACGGCTGCGGCTTATTTGCACTGCCATGGCGCGGCAGGGTCAATGTAAGCGGCAAAGACCGAGTGCGCTGGCTGCATAACATGGTCACCAACAATGTGCGCGATCTGCCAGTGAATCGCGGCAATTACAACTTTGTGCTGAACGCGCAGGGCCGCATTCTGGGCGACATGTATATCTACAATCGCGGCGAATCATTTGCCCTTGAGACCGATGCCAGCCAGGTACACACTCTGATCAACGCCATGAAGCGCTTCATCATCATGGATAAAGTTGAACTCGTAGAGATAGGCGCGGATTCCGTTTCAGTTGGCATTTGCGGCCCAAAAGCAGAATCAGTTTTGTCGGATATAGGAATTAAAGCCAGTGATATGCAGCCGCTGGAAGTGCGCGACATTGGGGCTGACGATGTAGCGGCGACTCTGGTGCGTGGTCCGGAACAAAGGCCGGGTTGGTTTGAGTTCTGGCTTGATCCAAACAAAGCGCAGGAGTTGTGGAACCTGCTGGTGAAGGCCGGCGCGAAACCCGTGGGCGCAGAAGCGCTGGAAAGGTGGCGAGTTCTGCAGGGCATTCCGAACTACGGGCAGGACATTCGCGATCGCGACCTGCCCCAGGAGACTGAACAACCGCAGGCGCTAAACTTTACCAAAGGCTGCTACATTGGCCAGGAAATCGTGGAGCGCATACGGTCACGCGGACAGGTGCATCGCAAGTTCACGGGCTTTATCTTTGACATGGGCGACCGCGTACCAGCGCCGAGGAAATATGAATCCGAAGGACGCGCACTGGCGGAGATCACAAGCGTTGCCAAGGTACCCACATCGCAAGGTCCAAAAAATATTGGGTTGGGCTATGTGCGGCGTGAAGCGATTGCAGCAGGACAAAAGATTGCATTAGACGGCGCTGAAGCGACAGCAGTGGACTTGCCGTTTGAAATTTAAATAACTTTGAAGACTGAAAAAGAATGAGGACTGAATGGCTGAAAAAAAGGCAGAGTTTGTAGTAACAGATCGCCGCAGGTTTGGGACGGAAGGCGAACCGCGGCCCGAAGCACAAGTAGCGGAAGAGGAAAAGCCAGCGGCAAAGGCACCCGTAGCGCAGGCGCCGCCTCCTCCAGCGAAGCCAATTGTACCGCCCCAAGCTGCACAACCGAGTCAAAGCGTGCAGACGCAGGTGCAGCCGGGATCGCCAGAAGCCGAGCAGGAAGAAGAGATGTCGCCGCCACCCACGGCGGAAGAGCAGCACCAGCAAAGTGAGGCGTACAAGGAATCCGGCAAGAAAATTGACGACATGATTGCCGCCGCAGGCAAAGCACCACAGGGCGCTCCGCTGGAGATGAATTTTGAGCGCGTGATTGAATCGTTTTACATGAGCGCGCTGATCCAGATGGGAGCCATCCGGCAGGACAACGAGCCGCCCCGCGTGGACATTATTGGCGCGCGGCAGACGATTGACTCTTTGGCGATCTTGCAGGAAAAGACCAAGGGCAATCTTACCGATCGCGAAAAAACGCTCCTGCAAAACGTGCTGTTTGAGCTGCGGATGGCGTTTATTGAGATCACGAACGCGGTTGCAACTTCCGCCACCAAACCCGGAGCCATGCCGCCGGGAGCAATGCCGCCACTCGATAAAAAATGAAAGCGATTCTAACCGTGCTGGGCAGCGGAACGTCCATGGGCGTTCCCACCATCGGTTGCGACTGCCGCGTATGCACGTCGGACGATCCGCATGACCGGCGACTGCGCCCATCTATTCTGGTGGAGTACGAAGGCCACACGGTGCTGATTGATACCACGCCGGATTTCCGTGAGCAGGCGATCCGGGAAAAGATCAAACAGCTCGATGCGGTGCTTTATACGCACGCGCACGCTGACCACATCCTGGGCCTGGACGACATACGCCCCTTGAGCTTCAGGCGCGAAGGCAAGATTCCGCTTTACGCGCATGCTTCCGCGGCGGACAGCCTGGAAGATATCTTCAGTTACATTTTTAAGTCTGATTACAAGTTTGGCGGGATTGCGCGGGTGGAGATGAACCGCTTCAACGGTGTGGTGGAACTTTTTGGCGCGAGCTTTGAGCCGGTTGAGATTATCCATGGCGAAGCGATAATCCACGGATTCCGCTTTGGGTCGGCGGCTTATCTGACTGACTTCAGCGAGATTCCCGCGGCTTCAAAAGACCGGCTGCGCGGGCTGGACATATTGTTTTTGGATGCGCTGCGGCACCGTCCTCATCCTACGCATTCAACCGTCGAGAATTCTTTGAAACTTGTGGAAGAGCTTAAGCCGCACCGCGCTTTCTTTACCCACATTTCCCACGATCTGCCCCATCGCGAAACGAACAAAACTCTGCCGGAACACGTGCGTCTGGCGCATGACGGGCTGAAGCTGGAGTTCGAGATCGCATGAGAATATTCCGCTCGCTGGAGGAAGTGCCCGCAGATTTTGGACCGACAATCCTAAGCGTAGGAAATTTTGATGGGATCCATTGCGGGCACCTGAGCGTGCTGAAAGAAGTGACGGAGCGCGCACGAAAGAACCACAGCAAGGCCATGGCGGTAACGTTTGAACCGCATCCGTTCCGCATTCTGCGCCCGGACATGACGCCCAGACTGATTACGCCGCTGGCAAAGAAAGAAGCTCTGCTGGCGCAGACCGGACTGGACGCGCTGCTGGAAATTCCCTTTACCCGCGATTTTTCCATGACCACGCCGGAAGAATTTGCGCGCGATATTCTTGCCGGCAGATTGCATGCGAAAGAAGTGCATGAAGGCGATAATTTTCACTTTGGCCATAACGCCCAGGGCACTACCGCGAGCCTGAAAGATCTGGGCAAACAGTTTGGCTTTGACGTGCGCGTCTATCCGGTAATGATGGTGCGCGGCATCCCAGTTTCCAGCAGCCAGATACGCAGGCTTTTGATCGCGGGCAAAGTGAGCATGGCGCGGAGGCTGCTGGGCCGCGTGTTCAGCATTACGGGCGCTCCAGGCCGAGGCCGCGGTTATGGCCACAAATACACTGTCCCAACGATCAACCTGAGCCGCTATGACGATCTCGTCCCCGGCAACGGCGTTTACCTGACGCGCACGCGCGTGGACAATGAGATTTTTAATTCGGTTACCAACGTGGGACTGCGGCCGACGTTTGGCGACGAGTCTTTTGCAATAGAAACCCATCTGCTCGACTTCCATCCGCTGGACGTTACGGCGCAGACAGAAGTAGAGATTTCATTCCTGAAATGGCGACGGCCCGAGATCAAGTTCCCATCGATTGAGGCGTTGAAGGCGCAGATCGGCGAGGACGTGCGGAGGGCGCGGAGGTATTTTGCTTTAGTCGGGAAAGAGCAGTTCACCGCGGAGGCGCGGAGACGCGGAGAAAATCGGTTGGTCTGATAACCCCGAAGCGAGGGCCATCTATCGTTACCCAAAAGACTTGTGTCACCAAGGTCCGTCAAATAAAGCTGCGATCAAGATGCCGCATCTTTCATATAGCTCTTTCAGGCTATAGGGTTCTCTCGCTCCGCTCGAGATAAAGGCAAAAACTGTTAGAATCCCCACGTCCCATGGCCGCCACCACACTCCCCACGATTTCACAAGCAACAACAGCACAGAAGCGCACGCTGATTGCCGCGGCGCTGGGCTGGGGCCTGGATGGATTTGACGTCCTGCTTTACAGCAATGTGCAGATTCATGTGATGACGGCGCTGGGCATTCACTCCAAGGCCATTGCGGGATTGCCAAATGCTTTTATGCTGCTGGCCTCGGGGATCGGCGGAGTGCTGTTTGGTTTTATTGCAGATCGAATCGGGCGCACCAAAGCGTTGATGCTGAGTATCCTGACGTATTCGCTGTGCTCTCTGGGATCGGGACTCTCGACTTCCATCGTTGTGCTCATCGCCTTCCGCTTTGTTCTTGGCCTAGGCATGGGCGGCGAATGGAACACCGGTGCTACGCTGGTAGCGGAAACATGGCCCACTCATCTACGGGCGCGAGCGATTGCGATTGTACAGAGTGCATGGGCGTGGGGCCTGGCTGCGGCGGCCGTGGTGGCGTGGGTGGTGCTCGACAAGCTGCATCAAAACTGGCGCTTTGTATTTTTTGTGGGTGTGCTGCCGGCGCTGGTGACGTTGTGGATCAGACGAAGCGTACCTGAATCCGAGATGTGGCAGCAGCACAAAGACCAGACTACGGCCAAAGCGCCGTTCTCTGAGGTGTTCTCACCGGCGCTGCGAAAGAATACGATCTTCCTTCTGCTGCTGAATATCTTTGGGCTGTTCGCGTGGTGGGGCCTCTTCAGCTGGATGCCGCCTTACCTGACCTTGCCTGTCGAGAAGGGCGGGCGCGGCCTGAGCATGATGAACACCACTACTCTGCTGGTGACGCTGAACCTTGTCGGCATGTTTCCAGGCTATCTTTGTTATGGCTGGTTCGCGGACAAACTGGGAAGAAAGTGGTCACTGATTCTCTACACGCTCTGCGCGGCGGGGCTGATTCCGTTGTACGCTGCAGCACGCACGCCGTGGATCATCCTGGTGCTGGGCGCGCTGGTGGGGTTCTTTGGCACTGGCTTTTTTGCAGGGTCTGGAATTATTGGCAGCGAGCTCTTCCCTACTCGCGTCCGTGCCCGCGCTTTAGGATTTACATACAACGGCGCTCGCGCTCTGAGCTGTGTTGCGCCTTACACGATTGGCTGGGTGGGCGACAAGAAAGGTTTGAGCGCGGCGTTTTTGCTGTGCGCGATTGCGTTTGTGCTCACGGCGGTGATGGCGACGCAGCTGCCGGAGACGAAGGGGAAAACCCTTGAGTAGCCGCAGATTGCGCAGATGACGCAGATCAAAAACAAAGAGGCGAATTGAATAATCTTTTATCTGCGTTTATCTGCGTAATCAGCGGCTAAACGGTTGTGGGCGTTCCCTCGCTACGCTCGGGATTAGAACACCACTAAGAAAGAACATCCGCCGGCTGCGCCGCGTTCTTCTTGGGCCGTCGATTGGCCTGCAAGATCTTTTTCCGCAGCCGCAGGGATTTCGGAGTCACTTCGACGAGCTCATCGTCGGCCACAAATTCAATGGCCTGCTCCAGCGTGAGATTTTTGAATGGAACAAGACGAATGGCTTCGTCGGCTGTAGAGGCGCGCATGTTGGTCAGCTTCTTTTCGCGGACGGCGTTTACATCGAGATCAACTTCGCGGGCATTTTCGCCTACGATCATTCCTTCATACAGCTCAACGCCTGCACCCACAAAAAGAACGCCGCGTTCCTGAAGACTCCACAGCGCGTAAGCCGTCGAGGGGCCGTTGCGGTCGGAAACCAGAGCGCCAGTCATGCGATGCGGAATTTCGCCCAGCCATTCGGTGTAGCCATCGAACAGAGAGTTTAGTATCACGGTGCCGCGCGTATCGGTGAGCAGCTCTGAGCGCAGGCCGATCATGCCGCGGCTGGGGATAGTGAATTCCAGTCGCACGCGACCGGAGCCGTGATTGTGCATCTTGAGCATCTGGCCTTTGCGCGCGCCCAGCTTTTCAATCACCACGCCGATGAATGCTTCCGGAATGTCGACCATCAGCTTTTCTTTGGGCTCCATCAGCTTGCCGTCAATGCGCTTGGTTACGATTTCCGGTTTGCCGACTGCGAGCTCATAACCTTCACGGCGCATGGTTTCAATCAGGATGGAAAGCTGAAGCTCGCCGCGGCCCAGGACCTTGAATGAATCCGTAGCGCCGCTGTCTTCCACGCGCAGAGAGACGTTGGTGAGCAGCTCTTTTTGCAGGCGATCGCGCAGGTTGCGGGAGGTGACATACGTGCCTTCGCGCCCGGAAAAGGGCGAGGTGTTCACGGAAAACTGCATCGCGATGGTCGGCTCGTCAATGACGATGTGCGGCAGCGGCGCGGGATTTTCAACTTCGGTAATGGTTTCACCGATGCCGATTCCCTCCACGCCGGCGATGGCGACAATGTCTCCAAGCTCGGTCTGGTCGATATCGACGCGCTTGAGGCCGCTGAAGGAAAAGAGCTTGGTGATCTTCCACTTTTGGAGCGAGCCATCAAGCTTGGCAATGCCGGCTTCCTGGCCGTTGCGCAGCGTGCCGTTGAAGACGCGGGCAATCGCAAGGCGGCCAAGATAGTCACTGTAATCAAGGTTCGCGACCAGGATCTGCAAGGGGCTGGCGGCATCTCCGGCGGGCGCGGGCGTGTTGGCAAGAATGGCGTCAAACAATGGGCGCAGATTTTCACCAGGGACGTCAATGCTGGTAGAAGCGGTTCCGGCTTTTGCGTTGGTATAAAGTACGGGAAAATCGAGCTGATCTTCGCGCGCGTCCAAGTCGATGAAGAGATCATACAGCTCGTTGAGCACTTCCTGCGCGCGAGCGTCAGGACGATCGATCTTGTTGATCACCACAACAGGCGGCAGGCCGGCTTCCAGGGCCTTGCTGAGCACATAGCGCGTCTGCGGCAGAGGACCTTCACTGGCGTCGACGAGCAGCATTACGCCATCGACCATTTTCAAGGCGCGTTCCACTTCACCGCCAAAGTCGCTGTGGCCGGGCGTATCAACAATGTTGATTTTTACGTCGTGATAAATGATGGCCGTGTTCTTGGCGAGAATGGTGATGCCGCGCTCACGCTCCAGATCGTTGGAGTCCATCACGCGGTCTACTACAGCTTCATTGGCGCGAAATGCGCCGCTCTGGCGCAGCATGGCGTCTACCAGCGTGGTTTTTCCGTGGTCAACGTGCGCGATAATTGCGATATTGCGAATCCGGGAATTCAAATCAGCTTTAACTCTGCTCTCTTAAAGAATGGGGTACTTCTATTCTATCTGGAATTGTGTGTTCATGCGGACGGGCTGGCGCACTCAGGAAGAAAAAACGGACGGCGCCATGGATTAGAAATTGGGCCGTCCGCATCCGTCTTTTAGCGCAAACAAATCTTAGTGTGTAAGTGGCCGGTCGATCTTGATCCGGTCGTCCATGCCCACGATCGCGCTTTCATGAATCGGTTTGAAGCCATCTTTCTGGATCGTAATGTCATAGTTTCCGGCTTCCAACTGGACCTCAAGCGGCGTGGTCTTTTGCAGCGGTGTTCCGTTGATCGTCACCTGCGCGCCCTTGGGCTCAGTTTTGATCTCAATCCGCGCCATGCCCGATCCGTTTCCCTTATTGCCTAAAAGCTTTCCAACGCCACTGCTGCCGACCAGCTGGATGTTGTCGGTGCGGCCGGCCGCCATCAGGCTGGGCGCATAATTTACAGACTGCCCTGCGACCAGTTTGAGATCAGTAGAAGCCTCAAGATAACCCTGCTTGCGGACGACAATATTTTGCGCTCCGGGTTCGACAAGAAATTCTATCGGCGTAACTTTTCCGGTATCTTTCCCGTTAATCCAGATTTCGGCTCCCGCCGGCTTGCTCGCCACCGTGACAAAACCCTTAACCGCGCTCATGCGGACGTCGATCGGTGTACGCGCGCCGCCTGATACCTGCACCGTGCGCGTCTCTGTGGCATAGCCCGGCATATTGAACGAAACTTTGTAGGTGCCTGCAGCCAGACCGGGAATTGTCTGCGGCGCTTTCCATTGCTGGCCTGCGCGGCCTTCAATTTCCACGGTTGCGCCCATGGGCATGGACGAGACAATCAACTGTCCTTCACTCGCGGTGGGCGGAGCCACGGGAGCCGCAGGCGCATATCGCGCTGACCTGCCTGCGCGCGCAGGCGCGGGAGCCGCCGATGCAGACCGCGATCTGCCCTCATCCTGCGCTGCTTTTACTTTTTCAATTGTCTGGCCTGCCTTGCCACTAAATGGCGCAGGAGTGTTTGCCGCGGAAGGCGCAGCCGCATCTTCTTCTTCCGCCGGATGCCGCTGGAACAGCAGCGCTAAAACCACTATCAGGCAAAGCCCGCCGACCACCGCCGCAACTACCTTCCAGTGGTTCGCCGTGCTTACGGGCTTGCGTGCTGATGTTCTTTCCCCCGGACCAACATACGTAGTGCCCACCGTACCCGGCGTCGGCTGCTTCACAACCTGGCTCGCGGAACCTGACGGCACGGCTCTAAAGCTCTGGCTGGCATTTGGACCCGGCACAGCTTTGAATGACTGGCTGGCATTCGGCGAAGGCTGAACTCTTATTGCCTGGCTGGCATTCGGTCCCGGCCCATCCTGATAAGCAGGCATTGATCCTGTGCTGTTGGCGCGGGAAACCGGCGCGGCTTTTGCAGCTTCTTCCAGTGCGTCAAAGAATTGCTGGCCGCTCGCATATCTTGCCGCCGGATTTTTCGCCAGCGCCTTCAATACCACTTTCGATATCGCTTCCGGCACGCGCGGATGCGCCATCTGCATCGGGTGCGGATCCACATCTGTAATGCTGCGGTCCACTTCACCCAGGTGCGGGCCGTGGAACGGGCTGCGCGCCGTGTAAAGCTGATAGATCAGCGTGGCCGCGTTAAAAATATTTCCAGCGCGATCCGCCGCCTTATTCTTTACCTGCTCCGGGCAAAGATAAGGCTCGTTCTCCAGCTTCTTCGTCGGAGTCTGCGTCAGCAGGTTCTTATCGCGCAGCAAGCCAAAATCCAGCAGCTTGAGCGTGCCATCGGGCAGAATCTTGATGTTGCTTGGGTTCAAAAAGTTATGGCAAACGCCTTTGCTGTGCGCATAATCCAGTGCCGCCAAAAGCTGTTTGGCCAGTTGCAGGACTTCGCTCATCTCCGGCTGGCGCTTGGCCATATATTCCTTGAGGTTCTGTCCCTCAACGAACTCAGCCGTCATAAAAACCGTGCAATCTTTGTAACCGCAGGTGTAAAGCTTGGCGATGTTGGGATGGTCCAGCGCGCTCGCGGCCTTCGCCTCCGCCAGTATTTTCTGGATCAGGGCGCTAACGTCGTCCAGCCACTCCGGCACCTCAAACTTGCGTAGCGCGACGAACTTATTCTGTTGCGGATTTCTGGCCTGATGCACCACGCCTACGCTTCCCCGTGGCAGTTCCTTGACTAGTTCGAGGCTGGCCGTGCGAGGGGCGGCAGCCGTTGCTGCGCCATTAGCGGAGCCATTGCTTACAGCGGTGCTATCGCCTGTGGCTACAGCCGTAGCGTTGGATATGGCTGTATCCGTGGCTACGCCTGCGGCGGTTCCTGTGGCGGTTTCCGGGTGTTCTTGCATCGTTGGGGTTCCTGTGCAAGTGCTCTGGGGAGGAGGACAGCCGAATCTTACCCCAAAGGCCCGCCGGCAGTGCCCACAAGAACAGTGCCCCTGGATTACTTAGGTAATCGTGGCGTTGCAGCGTGGGACAGCGGGAACTTGTCGATTTCGCTTTGGAAATACAAGGGGTTGGAGAGCTGCTTTTTCTCGATTTCAGACCCTCCTCGGTGCTCCTCTGTGTCCTCTGTGTCCTCTGTTGTTCAAGGTTTTGGTTTTGCTCTTTCAACTTCGGCGATCTTTGCCAATTTTGGCATTTCTGGCAATTTTCTATGCTGCCCGCAATACAATAATCTGTTGATCCATTGGGTCTCTCCCATGCCAGTCGCATCCATGCAGCCTGAAACCATTCATGAACTCTACCTTTACAATCACTGGGCCGACGAGCGCACACTGGCTTCCGTTGCTCCGCTCTCCCCGGAGCAGTTCACCCGCAATATGGGCAACAGCTTCAGCTCCGTGCGTGACACTATGGCCCACATCCTCAGCGCCGAGTGGATCTGGCTTGAGCGCTGGCTCGGACGCTCGCCCCGCCAGATGCTCCCCGCCTCTGACTTCCCTACGGTCGATGCCCTTCGTCAGCGATGGGCCACCGTCGAGCAAGACCTCAGCCGCTTCCTTCAAACGCTCACGCCTGACCGCTTGCGGCAAACTGTCGCGTATATCAACAGGGCTGGCCAACCATTCGCCCATCCGCTCTGGCAGCAGATGGTTCACGTCGTTAATCATTCCAGCTATCATCGCGGGCAAATCACAACTCTGCTGCGCCAGTTGGGGGCAGAGCCGCAGGACACGGATTTCCTCTCGTATTACGACCTGCAACCCAAACCTTAAGCTGGGATGAAATCAAATCGTCAAAATTCTGGGAATCTCCGCAGTAAGGTTTTCCTTTCTTGACCAGTGGCATCAGTGTTTGGGAGTGGTGAGGTTCTTGCCTTTCAATTTCGGCAATTCCGGCGATTTCTGGCAATCTCCGACCTCAAAGGCTCACTGGATCCGGCCACAAAAACACTGCATTGCAGCATGTGCCGTCCCTCCGGGACTCGTATTGGGCTCCAAATCTCCCGGCACTGCCGTGCCGGGCTACAGATTGTCACGTCCCTACGGGACTAGAGCACAGGCCGGACCCGATCATTAGTAAACAGAGAGAGCGTGAGCCAACCGCCGCGAACAACCGAAAGCAGTTTCGTCCGCCACGCGAAAAGCACGGAGCATATGCCGTCCCTCCGGGACTCGTATTGGGCTCCAAATCCGTGCGGCGGCATAGCCCAAGCGTCTCCACCCCGCCAGGCAAACAGCGTGCGGCGGCATAGAGATCCACAGCCCAAGCCGGCCATGTGCCGTCCCTCCGGGACTCATATTAGGCTTCCAAATCTCCCGGCACTGCCGTGCCGGGCTACAGATTGTAACGTCCCTGCGGGACTCGGGCACAAGCCGGACCCGACTATAGTAAACAGAGAAAGCGTGAGCCAACCGCCGCGAACAACCGAAAGCAAAATGGAGAGAGCATGAACCAAGCACCGACGAACAGCCGAGGGTGACTCCACCCAGCCACGCGAACAATCGCGCGACGGCTCCGCACAATGGCTTGCTTTCTGCATAAGGACAGTCGAGCGTGCTTTCACGAACTGGCAACATCCAGCAGGCGCTCAATCGAATGTCGTAGACAGCGTAGATTTGCGGTAGTCCCGCAGGGACGAGACAATCTGTAGCCGGGCACGGCAGTGCCCGGTGGAGATATGGAATGCGAGTCCCGGAGGGACGGCACTTTAGCTCTAGCTCTGAGGATCGAAACCGTGCATTTTCAGAAGCGACGCCATCTCGCCAGCATGGTCAATTTTCTTGTGGTGCTCGCGCTGGTTAGCGATGTATTTCATCACTCTGGAAATTTGCGATCGGCTAACGGTACAGGCGAAATACCCTTCCTGCCATTCGAAACGGGTTGAGCGGCCTTGATTGACCCAGTGCGAAGAGTTGGTCTTGAGTAACTGGGCACCTTTGGCGATGCTCATAGTCGCTGGGAGAGAGAGCAGCGCGTGTAAATGGTCGTCCATGCCGCCGATGGCGAGCGCTTGCATGCCGTGATTTGTAGCAATGTCGGCCATACAGGCCCATAGTTTGGGCTGAAGTTTCTCCGAAATGATGCGCGCGCGACTTTTGGTGCTGAAGACGATGTGGAAATGGCTGCTCACATAAGAGCCAGGCATGTTCTGAGGATTGAAGCCGTGCATTTTCAGAAGCCGTGCCATCTCGTCAGCATGGTCAATTTTCTTGTGGTGCTCACGCTGGTTGGCGATGTATTTCATTACTCTAGAAATTTGCGATCGGCTGACGCTACAGGCGAAGTATCCTTCCTGCCATTCGAATCGGGTTGGGCGTCCTTGATTGACCCAACGCGAAGAGTTGGCCTTGAGTACCTGAGCGCCTTTGGCAATACTCATTGTGGCGGGAAGCGAGAACAGCGCATGAATATGGTCGTCCATGCCGCCGATGGCCAGCGCGTGCATGCCGTAATTTGTAGCGATGCCAGCCATGTAGGCCCATAGTTTGAGCTGGAATTGCTCTGAAATTATGCGTTCGCGATTCTTGGTGCTGAAAACGATGTGGAAATGACTGCTCACATAAGAACTCGGCATGTGCCGTCCCTCCGGGACTCGTATTGGGCTTCAAAGTTCCCGGCACTGCCGTGCCGGGCTACAGATTGTACCGTCCCTGCGGGACTAGGGCACAGACGCCCCGACAATTATTAAGACGGGACAGCATGAGACGCCACGTGAACGCCCGAGAACGGCTCCAAGCCGCCACGCGAACAGCGCGCGCGATGGGATACTGGCTGCGCCCACAATGAATCTGGGTGGTACATTGTCCTTTTTCGCCATTGAATTGAAGGCGAATAAAAGGTAGATTAAAGACGGCTCTTGGCCCTTGGCTTTTGGCCTTTAGCTAACCCCAAAAAGCAAGACCTACACACTGGACGGTCAAAGGACAAAAACCAGAAGATTTGATGTGATTCGGGGTCAGTTTGACGGGATTGGAGGCCAGTTTGACGTGGAATATCTGGGGTGGAATGGAATA
>Ga0070734_10004142_pt1 | contig 14116 bp, 14 predicted proteins | sample Coa_R1_8_FD_66444 | JGI IMG/M metagenome (GOLD analysis project Ga0070734, IMG submission 66444) | Surface soil microbial communities from Centralia Pennsylvania, which are recovering from an underground coalmine fire - Coalmine... | ecosystem: Environmental > Terrestrial > Soil > Unclassified ...
CAGGCGCGCTATGCCGCAGATAACGGCCCGCTTGACCCGAAATGCTCCTGCCGCGTCTGCAATCGCTACTCCCGGGCCTATTTGCGCCATCTTTATGCCTCCGGCGAGGTCCTGGCGCAGGTCTTGAACACCATCCACAATCTGAGCTACTACCTTGACACTATGCAGCGGGTGCGTCATTCTATTGAACTTGGGGGCTAAACCGTTTTTCTGGTAGTTGGACAGTAGAATTTCAGGTCTCAACGGAAACAGTCCACATCCCGGTTCGCCTAAGAGTAAGTCTGAATTTCGCGCCAGAAACTGAAGGAATCTCCGGCCTGCACCAGCCAGAACTCCTGCGGTATCAAGCTCGATGAAGCAAGGTTGAAAGCAAGCGCAATCGCGCCCGGCGCGGTTTCGTCCAGATTTCAGTAAATCAGGTTAAGTCAAAGTCAGGTTAAGCCAAAGTGATGATAGGCAGTCTCAATCTGTTCGCGCTACAGGCTCCGGGCGGCTCGCTCGGATGGCTGGGTTTTGCCCCGCTCATTTTCATTTTCGCCATTTTTTATTTCCTTTTGATCATGCCGCAACAGCGCCGCCAGAAGAAATGGCAGCAAATGCTCAGCGAGTTGAAAACCGGAGACAAGGTCGTGACGACCGGGGGCCTGCGCGGCACCATCATCGCGCTCAAAGACGACTCCCTGCATTTGCGCGTTCCGCCGGACAATTTGCGTTTGGAAGTGAGCCGTGGCGCCATCGCCTCAGTGGTTACCGGGGATGAGGCTGCAAAGTCATAGCAGGATTTGTATTTAGCAGAAATTAGCAATCAAGATTGGACAGAATTTTCGTTATGAATAAGAATTTAGGCATAAAACTCATCGTCATCGCCGCAACGCTGCTGGTATTTCTCTTCGGCATCTTTGGCATCCCCAAGCAATGGACCGGGCAAGGCTTGCTCGACTCCATGCAGGACCGCATTCATTTGGGCCTCGACCTCAAGGGCGGCACGCACTTGATTCTGCAAGTTCAGGTGAATGATGCAGTAAACGTGGAAACCGACAATGCAATGGAGCGGCTGAAGGCGGGAATGCGCAGCCACAAAGTCAACTACGCCGACATCACTAAGCCTGATGTCAATGCGCCGGAACGCATTGTTCTCAAAGGCGTTCCGCCTGAGTCAAGCTCTGATCTGCGTTCCATCGTCAGCGATAATTTGCCTGAATACGATTTGGCCTCCGGCGCGGAAAACACCTTTACCGTTACCATGAAGCTTCAGGCCTTGGCAGATTTGAAAAATCGCGCTGTCGCCCAAGCCATTGAAACCATTCGTAATCGCATTGACCAGTTGGGCGTCAGTGAGCCGATCATTCAAGAACACGGCTTAGGCGATTATCAGATTCTGGTTCAGCTTCCCGGTGTGGACGATCCTGCCCGCGTAAAAGACATCATGCAGTCCACGGCGATGCTTTCCATTCGGCAGTCGCTGGGTGGGCCATATCCGAGTCAGGAAGCGGCATTGCAGGAAAAAGGCGGAGTTCTGCCGCCGGATGCCGAGTTGCTCCCCGGCAAGAACATCGGAGCCCAGCAAGGCGACAATGGGCCAGTCTGGTATTTGGTTTCACGCGTGGCTGCTGTCACCGGACGTGATTTGCGTGATGCGCAACCCTCGCGCGACGAAAACGGTACGCCGTCAGTCGCCTTCAACCTGACAAATCAGGGTGGGACCAAATTCGCCAGCTTCACCGGCGCGCACGTCGGCGACAGCTTGGCGGTTGTACTCGACAATAAAGTTCAGGAAGTCGCGGTTATCAAGAGTCAGATTCATGACTCCGGTACCATCGAAGGGCGCTTTACCGAGCAGGAAACAAAAGATCTTTCCATGGTTCTTCGTTCGGGCGCGCTTCCAGCGGGAATTAAATACCTCGAAGAGCGCACCGTGGGCCCGTCGCTTGGCTCCGATTCCATCCGTGCCGGCGTTCGCGCCGCGATCATCGGCATGTTGGCGGTGTTGATCTTCATGCTGATTTACTATCGCGCCGCTGGAATCAACGCAGACGTCGCGCTGATTCTGAATTTGATCATTCTGCTGGGCTTCCTCGGATTCAGTCAGGCAACATTGACGCTTCCCGGAATTGCCGGAGTGATTCTGACAGTCGGTATGGGCGTGGACTCGAACGTACTGATCTTTGAGCGTATTCGTGAAGAATTACGCAATGGAAAAACGCCGCCTTCGGCGGTGGAGCAGGGCTTTGGCCATGCCTGGATCACCATCGTCGATACGCACGTTACGACGATCGTTTCGGCGGTCATCCTGTTCCTGTTCGGAACCGGCCCGGTGAAAGGGTTCGCAGTGACGCTCAGCTTCGGTCTCTTTGCGAATCTGTTTACCGCAGTCTTCGTGTCGCGCGTAATTTTCGATTGGGTTTTAAGCCGCAAACAGCGCGGTGAGGCATTAAGCATTTAGTTCTTAAAGGTTGGTGGCAGCGTGGAATTTTTTCGTAATCCAAACATCGATTTCTTAAGCAAGAAGTGGTACTTCATCGCCTTCTCGCTCGTCTTCAGCATTGCTGGACTGCTTTCGATTTTCTTCTGGCATGGAATTCCGTTGGGCGTGGATTTCCGCGGCGGCACACTGGTGTACGTGAAGTTTGCGCATACCCCGGATGACAATGCCATCCGTGCTGCCATGGATCGCGCCGGCCTTCATAATGTCCGCATCCAGCGCTTCGGCGAAGCCGCGCGCAATACGGTGCTGATTGATTTGGCGGAGCAGGAAACCAGCGAATCGGCCCTCGATCAGGGAAAAACCCAAATTATCAATGCTTTGCAAAGCAACGTTCCGGCGGGAAAGATCGATCTAAACAATGCCAGCTCGTTGACGGTGACCAACTACCTGCTGGATAAAGACCCACTGCATGCCGGTCTCGAAGCCAGCCAGCGTTATGCGGCGGTGACGAAGGCGATTTTGGATTATCGCGACAAAACCAAGGGTGGCGCCTTGGCTTCGTTCGACGAATTAAAGCAAGCCACTGATCCTGCGGTAGTTGCCAGTCTGCAGGATGGATTTTATCTCTCGGATTTTGGCGTGTATCAGGTGGAAATTGTCGGTCCCCAAGTCGGTAAGCAGTTGCAAACGCAGGCCAAGCTGGCGGTCTTGTATTCGCTTGCCGGAATGTTGGTTTATCTTGCATTTCGTTTCGAATGGATTTATGGTGTGGCCGCAGTTGTAACTGTATTTCACGACACACTGATCACGGTTGGAGCATTTTCGCTGACAAATAAGTCGATTTCGCTGACAGTAATCGCAGCGATTTTGACCCTGATCGGTTATTCAAACAACGATACGATCGTGGTTTTTGACCGTATCCGCGAAAATTTGAAGTTGATGCGGCGGGAAAAGTTGTCAGAAATCGTGAATCGGAGTATAAATCAGACCCTAAGCCGAACCATCCTTACAGCGGGGCTCACATTTTTGACAGTGGTGGCGTTGTATCTGTTTGGCGGCGAGGTATTGCGCGGGTTTTCGTTCGCCCTCGTGATAGGAATTCTGATCGGAACTTATTCTTCGATCGCAATTGCGGCGCCGATCTTGGTGGCGTATCAGGAATGGCGTGGGAATCGTAATCTTCCCGCAGCCGCCGCGACCAAGCAGACTGGAACCCGGGAACGGGCGAAAGTGAAGGCGTAAGAATAAAATTCTCCCGAACTGGGAGCAAAGTAAGAGCAGGCGGTGTCTAACCCTGAAGTAGGGTCGGTGTAGGGAGAAGCCTATGTTTGAAGACAGCCTAATCGAATCGGGCAACAAGCTAAAAACCAAGCGCGGATTGACAACCACCATTTCGGTGGCTTTTCAGTTGATGCTGATTGCCGTCATGGTATTGATTCCGCTGCTGTTTACGGAAGCATTGCCCAAAACGCAGTTGATGACTTTCCTGGTGGCGCCGCCGCCGCCACCACCTCCACCACCGCCGCCAGCTGCGGTTGTGCACGTGGTGAAACAGATTCAGACCAACCTTGACAACGGTCAGCTGCGCACGCCTACGAAGATTCCACAAAAGATTCTGGACATTAAGGAAGACGCGGCCCCGCCAGATATGGGCGGAGTGGTCGGCGGCGTTCCGGGCGGAGTCCCCGGTGGTTCGATGGGCGGCGTTCTCGGCGGCATTATCGGCAATGCGACCACCGCTGTTCCCAAGGTTGCCACACCGCAACGCGTACGCGTTTCCGCTGGCGTGACCCAGGGCTTGGTGATCAAGAAGGTGAATCCGGTTTATCCGCCGCTGGCACGTTCGGCCCGTGTGCAGGGTAACGTGGTCCTGCAAGCTGAAATCAGCAAGACCGGCGACATTCAAAACCTGCATGCCATCAGCGGTCATCCGCTGCTGATTCCAGCCGCGATTGACGCCGTAAAGCAATGGAAATACAAACCTTACATTTTGAACGGTGAGCCGGTGGAAGTGGATACCCAAATCACCGTGATTTTCTCTCTCTCCGGGGGCTAGACCCGCGGTTGGAGAAATCTTGCATCAAAGCGAAGAGCTAGTCCGCAATTTGAAACGTTCCGAGGAGGGAATAGCAACTCATGATCGTAGCTAATTTGGCAGCACACCTGAGCAACATACACTACACCGCCGCCTGGTTGTTGCAGGAAGAAGTCGGCTGGGATCCGCTCTCACTCTGGCATCACATGGGGTGGGTCGCAAGAATCGTTGTCATCATACTCTTCATCATGTCCGGCTGGTCCATCGGCGTGATGATTGACCGCTATATGGCATTCAATGCAGCACGCAAACAATCACGGGCATTTGCCCCGGCAGTTGCCGGCGCACTGCGCGACGGCAAAATTGATGAAGCCATCAAAGTTGCCGAGCGCAACAAGAAGAGCCATCTGGCGAAGGTCGTCACGGCCGGCTTGATGGAATTCCGCGCTCATCAAGATAGCAGCGATATTCCGGGCGAGACCATCGAAGCCTCCAAGCGCGCTCTCGAGCGCACTGAAGCCATCGTTCACGCAGAATTGAAGCGTGGATTGGGTGGTCTGGCGACGATCGGTTCGACCGCGCCATTCGTTGGACTGTTCGGAACGGTGATGGGCATTCTGAACGCCTTCCAGTCGATCTCGCAAAACAAGACGACCGGATTGGGCGCAGTCGCAGGCGGTATTTCAGAAGCGCTGGTGACCACAGCCATCGGATTGCTCGTGGCCATCCCCGCCGTCATGATGTTCAACTACCTTACGGGACGCGTGGAAGCGTTCGACGTGGAGATGGACAACTCCTCGAGCGAACTGATTGATTACTTCCTGAAGCGCCGCGGCGCACGCCGGTAATAACACCCCGGAACGGGTGACGGACATGAGTTGCAAGTTTGGCGCCGGAGAAAATCCGGCGCCGGATTTTCAAGGCATGACGGGCGCAAGAAACAGCGCGGTCTAGCGCAGGAGACGGGACTTATATGGCGATTTCGGTACGAAATGAAGGAGCAAAGGTCAACTCCAATATCAACGTCACACCCATGGTGGATGTGATGCTGGTGTTGTTGATCATCTTCATGGTGATCACGCCGATGTTGCAGCATGGCAAAGAAGTGGATCTGGCGAAGGTAAACAGTCCGGAACAGATGCCGGATGCCGACAAAGAAGACGCTTTACTGGTGGCCGTGACGCGTGACGGGTCCGTTTATTTTGGCACTGATCGGTCGAGCGTGGACGATTTGACCAACAAAGTTAAGGACCGTCTTGTCGGACGAATTGATAAACGAGTTTATGTGAAAGCCGATGCCCGCGCGAAGTTTGGCGCAGTGGTATCTGTCGTGGATGCGGTGCGCGCGGCAGGTGTGGACGACTTGGGGTTGTTGACTGGGGAAAAGAAGCCGCAGGCCAGTCCTCCGCCACCACCCAGCGGACAATAGTCAGTAAGATTTCGAGGAGACTTTTATGGGAATGGGAGTTAGCACTGGCGGAGGCCAGACAGCAGACATCAACGTTACTCCGTTGATTGACGTCCTCTTGGTGCTGCTGATCATCTTCATGGTGATCACGCCGTTAACGCCAAAAGGCTTGGATGCGCTGGTTCCTCAGCCGCCGCCGCCGAACCAGAAGCAGCAGACTACGCCTGACCGCACGATTGTGGTGCAGCTCATTGATAAGGGCGCGGGATCTGAGCCCGGCCTGAAGATTAACGGAGAAGACGCCTCATGGGACAATCTGGGTACGCGTCTTACCGACATTTTTAAAACGCGCGCGGAAAAGGTGATGTTCGTCAAAGGCGACGACAATGTTCCGTTTGCCGATGTGGCCAACGTGATTGACATTGCACACGCTTCCGGCGTGGATAAGGTAGGACTGATCACGGCAAAGATTGAAGCCGGCGGTTAGTCCGGTATAGCCATGGATTTCAAGGGTGGAAAGGCGCGGAAGCGCCTTTCCATTGACTTTTGAATTGCGCATGGCGAACAAGTTCTGATACGGCTCTGTGATAGGGAGATATTGAGGCAATGAAAAATTGGTTGAAGATCGGTTCGCTTGCCGGGATGGGATTGCTCCTGTTGGCCACCTCTGGCTGCGACAAACTCAAAGCGCGCGACCAACTGAATAAGGGCGTGGCCTCCTACAAGAACGCACACTACGAACAGGCGATTGACCACTTCCAACAGGCGGTGAACCTCGACCCATCGTTGAGCAATGCGCGCCTCTATCTGGCGACAGCATACGCGCAGCAGTATATTCCCGGCGTGGACGCTGCGGACAACAACCGCAACGGTGAACAGGCCGTGGAGCAATACAAAGCGGTGCTGCAAACCGACCCAAAGAACCTGGGCAGCATCAAGGGCATTGCCTACATTTATCTGCAAATGAAGAAATTCGAGGACGCGAAGTCTTACTACCGCAAGGCGATCGAGATCGATCCCAACGATCCGGAGAGCTATTACTCCGTAGCGGTGATTGACTGGACGCAGAGTTTTGCCCCGCGCATGGATGCGCGGAACAAGCTTGGGCTGAAGCCGGAAGAGCCGCTAAAGGACAAGAAGGTGTGCGCTGATCTCAAGACCAGCAACTGGGCCGTGATTACGGATGGAATTGATCAGCTGAACACCGCGTTGAAGCTGCGGCCGGATTACGACGACGCGATGGCTTACATGAACCTGCTGTATCGTGAAAAAGCCGACGTCGAATGTGACGATCCGGAAACGCGCACGGCCGATCTGAAAACGGCCGATGATTGGGTGGAGAAGACCATGGCGACCAAGAAAGCCAAAGCTGAAAAGGCGCCGGGTCAGCAGGGCATCGTGATGGATCAACCCAAGGATCAACAATAGCGCAGCATATTTCTTATAGACCCTTCCGCCGAAAGCGGGAGGGTTTTTTATTTGCGCTATTGATACAGAAAGAGATCAATGCCATTAAAAATTGTATGCTGCGCGTTTCGGCGGCCTTCGCCTGCAAGATTCATCAGCGATGTCGCTTTGAGATCGAAGCCATCCGGCGTTTCGGCGTGAGCAATGACAACCCAGACACGGCGGTATTGCGGCAATGAATTCGAAATGCGCGCGTAGTCGGGCTTTTCGACGAAATCGAGGAAGGTAATGCGAGGGCCGTGCGAAGGATAGAGGACAGTTGGAGACGCCATCCCGGCATTGGCCAGCGAATGGTAATACTCGTAGGGCATGCGTCCCATGGGGACGTGAAAAAGTAGCGCATCGCCGGGTTGGGCCTGGGAGAGCACATAGGTAGAAGCAGCGCGCCAATCGTCACGTTCGTTGTCGAAATCCTGATGATAGTAAGAGATTGTGCCGCGAAGAGATAGCAGCACAACCAGCAAAAGCGCTGGAATTTGCAGCCAGCCCGGACGGATTCGGCGCAACCCTGAGGAAACTGGAAGCAGCAAAGCGGGCAGGCAAAAGATGAAATAACGAGGCAGAAAGAGGGGCCGGGCGAAGGAAAGAACCAGGACAACGAGAATGGGAAAGAAGAGCCAGACAAGTAAAAATTGCGAAGGCCAAAGTTCTTCTCGAGTCGTCGAACGAATGATGGGGTAAATACCTACTGCGAACAGGACGGCAATGGCAACCAACAACAGGACTCCATCGTGTCCGGTCATTAAAATGGCAAAGCTCCAGAGGTCTTTTAGGCCAGGCCGAGGAATCCATTTCAGCGGTCCAGCCCCGGTGGTAGCAACAAAGAGAAGGATGGGGGAAACCACGATGGCGATGGTTCTCCATGTGCGCTTCCAAGGCCCTGAGGAGGCCTGAAGCGCCGCGAAATATCGCAAAGACAAGTACTGCGCCACGATGAGCAATAACGAATAAAAATGCGCATAAACGGCAAGTGCGCTGAAAGCTACATAAGCCCTGCGATTCGGAGGAGACTGATTTTCGACAGTCTTTACAAAATAGAGGCTGGAAAGGATGCACAACAACACCATCAACGAGTAGCTGCGGGCTTCCTGCGAATAGCAGAGATGAAATGCATTTACGGACAGCAACACGGCTGCAACAAGCCCGGTGCGGGAATCGAACAGGCGACGGCCCAAGAAATAGATGGCAGGAATCGTGGCGAGGGCAAAAATGACAGAAAGGCTGCGAATGAAGGCCTCGCTGTTGCCGAGCCAGAGCCAGGCGTGCAGCAAGATGTAGTACAGCGACATATTGGCTTCACGCCGCCAAAGAATGCGCAGGAAGTTATAAGCGTCGAGCCGGGCAATTCCGACGCTGACGCCTTCATCAAACCAAAAAGTTTTTGCGCCGAGGGCGTGGAAGCGTAGTGCGGCGGCGCACGCAGTGATGGAAAGCAGCGCGATCGCGTTAGCGGCGCGCCGGGATGTGGAGGGTTGGTCCACGAAGTCTTTATCGTATCCCGAAAGTCGCCCGGTTTTAGCGAACTCCAGTAGAATCAAAGATTCCGTACCAAGAGAACTATGTTCAAGAAAATTCTGATTGCGAACCGGGGCGAGATTGTCGTTCGGGTCATTCGAGCGTGCCATGAGCTGGGGATTGCAGCGGTGGCGGTGTACTCCGACGCCGACCGCGCAGCCTTGCACGTGCGCAAAGCGGATGAAGCTTATCGTTTGGGGCCAGCCCCGGCGAGCGAATCGTACCTGAAGATTGAAACCATTCTGGATGTTGCAAAGAAATGTCGAGCGGATGCAATCCATCCCGGGTATGGATTTCTTTCGGAGAATGCGAAGTTTGCACGGGCGTGCGCGGAAGCGGGCGTGAAATTCATCGGGCCCTCCGCGGCGTCTATGGAGATGATGGGATCGAAAACGCGCGCGCGGCAGAACATGGAAAAAGCCGGCATTCCTTTTGTGCCGGGGACTTCACGAGGACTCGAATCACCTGAGCAGGCGTTACAGGTTGCCGATAAAATTGGCTACCCAATCATGTTAAAAGCCGCAGCCGGGGGCGGCGGAAAAGGCATGAGGCTGGTGCACACTGCGGGTGAGCTAAAAGCGGCGCTGGAAGCAGCGCAGAGCGAAGCGCAGCGATCATTTGGAGACAGCGAAGTCTACATCGAGAAAGCGATTGTGAATCCGCGGCATATTGAGATGCAGGTACTAGCAGATGAACATGGCAACACCGTTTATCTGGGCGAGCGGGAGTGTTCGATCCAGCGGCGCCACCAGAAAGTGGTCGAAGAAGCGCCATCACCGATTGTAGATGCCGATATGCGGCGGCGGATGGGTGAAGTGGCCGTCCGCGTCGCCAAGGCCGCAAACTACGCAAACGCGGGGACTATCGAATTTTTGGTGGATCAGCAGAAGAATTTTTATTTTCTGGAAATGAACACGCGCTTGCAGGTGGAGCATCCAGTGACGGAATTGGTCACGGGACTTGATCTTGTGCATTTGCAGATTCATATTGCCGCAGGGCAAAAGCTGCCGTTCAAGCAGGAAGACGTGCAGCTTCGCGGGCACGCGATTGAGTGCCGCATTTACGCGGAAGATCCAGAAAATAATTACTTTCCCAGTCCCGGCAAGATTGTGACGCTGGCAGAGCCGGCTGGACCGGGAATTCGTCTCGACGGCGGAATTTACGAAGGCTGGACGGTGCCGATTGATTACGATCCGTTGCTGGCCAAGTTAGTTGGATATGGCGCTGACCGATCGCAAGCCACGATGCGGTTGGAACGAGCGCTGGGAGAGTATTTTGTCGGCGGGATTCAGACGAATGCAGGATTATTTCGCCGCATTCTGAAGGATGCGGATTTTCAGGCGGGGCGGCTGGACACGGGCTATCTCGACCGGTTGCTGAAGAGTTCATCAGAGAAGATCGAGCCTGCTTCATCGAAAGAGATTGCTGCGATCGGGGCGGGAATATTCGCGGCTTTAGAAACTGAATCAGCAGCCACGAGAAACGATAGCGGGAAGCCGTCGAAATCGGAGTGGACAAAGACGGCCCGGGCGGAAGCTCTACATTCATGATTTACGACATCACAATTGACGGAAAAGTTCATAAGCTGAACATGCGGCGGAAGGAAAACGGCTGGCAGTGCCAGCTTGATGGCCGGGAAATTGCCGTGGATGCGGTTTTAATGCAGCCGAATATGCTTTCCATCATCGTAGATGGAAGAGTTTATGAGGTCCAACGGGAAAGCCTCGCCGGCGAAAATCATGTTTGGGTCGCAGGCATTCGTTACAAAGCGGAAGTCAGCGATCCCAGGTCATTGCGGGGACGCAAAGGCGGCGCTGCCAATGAAAGCGGCCCACGAAAAATCACTGCGCCCATGCCGGGCAAAGTGGTGCGCCTGCTCGTTTCCGAAAAGTCAGAAGTGGAAGCAGGCCAGGGCGTGATGGTTGTGGAAGCGATGAAAATGCAGAACGAAATCAAATCGCCGAAAAAAGGGATTGTTCAGAAACTGACCGCGGTTGTTGGAGCCGCGGTCAATGCAGGCGATGTGCTCGCCGTAATCGAATAACCACCCTACTTCATCGTGCCACTGTCGGCCAGGATTTTCTCGGCAAAATAATTTTCGACTTTGGCCTTGTCACGCAAGACTTCGTAATAAGCGTTCTTCAATAGCTGTTCGCGGCGGTCGCGAAGTTGGGAGCGGATCGCCTCCTGCACGCGGGGATCGGAAAGATCGCGTTGCCCAGCTGGTTCTTTTGCGATCAGCTTAACGATGCGGAAGCCCACGACCTGCTTGTTTAGGGGGTTAATCACGGTAATGACTTGCGTGTACTGACCCGGCTTGAGTTTGGAGACTGCATCGCGTGTGGTAGGGTCGGTGCGTTGCAATGCAGATTCCGGAGTGAAGCCAAGGTCGCCGCCATTGCCGGAGGTTTCCGGGTCTTCCGAATAATTCATTGCCAGAGTGGCGAAATCGTCGCCGCTGTCCAGACGGTTCATGACCGTCTGAATTTTCTTTCGCGCATCGGCCTCATTTTGCGCCTTGCCGCTCTGGTTGCGGACTTGCGGGTTTGGCGCAGGCGTGACGAAAATCTGGGCCAGATGGTACTGCGGCTCGACCAGGTTGAACTCAGCCTTGTGGTCGTTGTAGTAGCCACTGATGTCCTGATCGGAGACGGTAATTTTCGAAGTGACTTCTTTGTTCAAAACTTTTTCGACGGTAAGCGAACGGCGAATGTCGCGCTTGAAGTCATCGAGAGTAATTTTCTTCTCTGCCATCCGCTGATTGAATTGCTCCTGCGTAAAGGGAGCCTTGATTTCGTTGAGCTTGCTCTCGACTTCATCGTTGGTTGCGAGCAGCCCCAATTTTTCCGCGCGGCCCATGACAATTTCGTTGTCAATCATTTCATGGAGAATGTTCAGGCGCAGCGCTTGAGCCTGCTCACCCGTGGGATGTTGATCGGAGCCGGTGGTCTGGTTTTCGTAATACTTGTCGAGATCGGCATTGTAGATTTTGCGGCCGTCCACGACTGCCGCGGCGTCGCCGCCAGCCTGATGGGAATTGCACCCAAGACTTGCCGCCAGGGTAGCGCACAGTAAAATCAACGCAAATTGAAATTTAAGCTTCAAGCATTCCCTCCACAAATAAACTTTGACTCATGTATGCACCGAGAGCTTCACTTACTCGGCGTCGTTGTACTTGGCGAGGCCGTTGCCGGAGTGGTCGCAGGCGCTGGCGGCTCCGGATGCACAGGTGGCGTGACACCAGCTTGCAATAGCGCGCTATCGAGCACAGCGCGGACCTCGCTAATCGAGACTGCGCCGTCGAGCTCCTGCCCATTGATAAACATAGTCGGGGTCGCGCTCACGCCAACGGATTCGGCCTCTTTTTCTGATTTCTTGAGTGAGTCTTGGTTTTGCGCCTTGATGCAAGCCTGTAATTTATCGGTATCCACATGATGTTGCTGGCCCTGGGTTAGTACAAGGCGATCCACGGCAGCCGCCTGATCTTTTTCTCCTGAAACATCGCGCTGATGGGCATGAATGTAATCGGCAAAATCCCAATAGGCGTCGTTGTTCTGCGCGGCCAGGCAGTTGGCATCGATTGCAGCACGATCGGCCCAGGGATGAATCTCACTCAGCGGGTAATCTTTATAAACAAACATCACCTTATCGCCATATTCCTTCAGTATTTCCGGAAATAGCGTCGCATGCATGCGTGAGCAAAAAGGACATTCGAAATCGTCAAAGTTCACCATGACCACTTTCGCGTCTTTGTTGCCACGCGTCGGGCGGCCGTTCAGGTCAATCTTCTTCATCACGGCTTCGTAAGGATCGGTGGTCAAATCGAGTTTGGTGACGCGGACCAACTGCTTGTTGTCTTTGGAGAGGAGGAAATCGTAGCTAAGTTTCTTGGCCGCTCCCTCCATGGTGATGGTGAGGGCATCATAATTGGGGAACTCGCTGGGTTTGAGCGGACCCACATTGATGGTGACGGCGGCGGGGACGCTGTAGTATGAGCGCACTTCACGCTCGATTCGCCGCGAGACATCCGGCGAAACCGACTGGGCGGAACAGCCCAAACAAATCAAAAAAATAGCTACAAGCGAACGCCGAAAAAGTGCCACCAGAAACCGCCTATTCATGGGAAAACGAGTATGAGAACAACAGTGATTATCTCATACAGATGCGCTTGGAAGTGATTGGAGATGCTTGTTTTACGCAGGAATTGGAGGTTTTTTCGCAGCCGCAATCTGGGCTGCGGGAACCAGCGCGTTCATGGAGCCGGAACGGAAGCCTTCGAGGTCCAAACTGACAAACTTAAAGCCAAGTTGCTTAAAAATACGGACAAATTCGGAAGCCATTTCTGGCTTCAGCACCTGGTGCATTTCTTCCGGCGCAATCTCAATTCGAACAATGTCTCCATGATGCCGGACCCGAAATTGGCGAAATCCGAGTTGCCGAAGCGCATCTTCGCCGTTTTCGATCACCGCAAGGGTTTCACGTGAAACTGGACGCCCATACTCAATGCGCGAGGAAAGGCAAGCCGATGCAGGTTTATCCCAGACGGACAAACCTTCAGCCAGAGCCAAATCGCGAATGTCTTGTTTGGTGAGGCCGGCGTCGAGTAAGGGCGCAGCGACGTGATGCTGTGCTGCGGCCTTCTGCCCGGGACGAAAGTCGCCTTGATCGTCCACATTGACCCCGTAAGCGATGGCGTTGAAGCCTTTTTCCAGGCGAAATTTCTCCATCACAGTAAACAGCTCATCCTTGCAATGAAAACAGCGTGAGGCGTCATTGCGGATGTATTCGGGACGATCCAGTTCTTCTGTGTGAATAATATGCAGCGGGATATTTTGTGCCTGCGCGAAATTTACGGCATCGTTCAAGTGCGTGCGCGCAAGACTCGGAGAATCGGCGATGACCGCCAACATGTTTTCGCTCAGAACTTCATGAGCAGCCCATGCGAGAAAAGCTGAATCCACTCCGCCCGAATAAGCGACGAGCAATCGCCCCAGAGAGCGGAGCTTTTCCTCCAAGTGAGAGCGTTTCGCAGCGAGATGGGAATGAATTTGCATGACCAAAAGAATCCATACTAGAACAATCTGGCGTCACGCCGCAGATTGCCAAAGGCCCCGATATTCGCCAATGCGAATGTGAAGCGGTACTGATTTTCATTGCGTACTTCGCCAAGCGCAAACCGGCGATACTCAATGCTCAACCCGCAACAGTCCCAATTGTAGGTCGTTTGCAGGGATGCGTATTGCAAAAAATTGAGATTGGCATCAAA
>Ga0070734_10004143_pt1 | contig 14115 bp, 19 predicted proteins | sample Coa_R1_8_FD_66444 | JGI IMG/M metagenome (GOLD analysis project Ga0070734, IMG submission 66444) | Surface soil microbial communities from Centralia Pennsylvania, which are recovering from an underground coalmine fire - Coalmine... | ecosystem: Environmental > Terrestrial > Soil > Unclassified ...
GACTTCTTGAGTTCCTTCCGGATTTCCGGGGGCAGGTCCGCCGTATTGCCGATGGTCCCCAACCGGACGTTGTTGCCCAAAAGTTCCGGCACTTCGCTGCGAAGGTATTGCTTGAGGAGCTGCATCAAAAGGGCCACTTCCCGGGGGGGGCGTTTCCAGTTCTCGGTGGAAAAAGCGTAGAGGGTCAGGGCTTCCAGGCCCAGTTCCCCGGAAAGCCTGACGATTTCGCGGATGGAAAAGGCTCCGGCCCGGTGGCCGGCGATGCGGGGCAAATGGCGTTTTTTCGCCCAGCGCCCGTTGCCGTCCATGATGATGGCCACGTGGCGGGGCAGGTGGGGTTTGAGGCGGTAACGCTTGAGGAGGGCGGCCTTCTTGGGTGTTTCCAACGCCTTTGCCTTAGATCTCCATGATTTCTTTTTCTTTGTGCTCGGTGAGTTTTCCAATTTCCTGGGTGTAGAGGTCCGTCATCTTCTGGATACGGTCGTGGTGTTTCTTGAACTCGTCCTCGGCGATATCTTTTTTGAGGTGGTCCAGGGATTTGTTGGAATCCTGCCGGATGCTGCGGATGGCCACCCGGCCCCCCTCGGCGTATTTATGGATCAGCTTCACGAATTCCTTGCGGCGCTCTTCGGTGAGGGGAGGCATGGAAAGGCGGATCACCTTGCCGTCGTTGGTGGGGGTTATCCCCAGGTCGCTTTTGAAGAGGGCCTTTTCGATTTCCCCCAGGGCCTGGGGGTCCCAGGGCTTCATTTCAAGGGTGCGGGAATCAGGAACGGAAATGTTGGCCACCTGGTTGATGGGCACCAACGAACCGTAGTATTCGACCTTCACGTGCTCCACCAGGGCGGCGTTGGCCCGGCCCGTGCGCACCGAGGCGAAGTCACGCTTGGTGGCCTCGATGGCTTTTTTCATTTTGGATTCGGTCTCGTTCAGGATGGAATTCGCGTCGTCCAATTCATCACCTCTTTAAGTCGGTTTGAAACTAGTTTTTGACGGTGGTGCCAATCGGCTCCCCCCACACGGCCTTGTGGATATTGCCGGGGGGCTGCAGGCTGAAGACAACGATCGGCAGTTTGTTGTCCATGCAAAGGGCGAAGGCGTTGGAGTCCATGACCTTGAGCCGCCGGTCAAGGGCGTCCTGGTAGGTAAGGCTGTCGAACTTCTTGGCTTTCGGGTCCTTCTTGGGATCGGCGCTGTAGATGCCGTCCACATTGGTGGCCTTGAGCATTGCATCGGCGTCAATCTCGATGGCCCTCAGGGCCGCGGCCGTATCGGTGGTGAAATAGGGGTTTCCGGTCCCGCCTGCGAAGATCACGATGCGGCCCTTTTCCAGGTGCCGCAGGGCCCGCCGGCGGATATAGGGCTCGGCCACCTTGGACATCTCGATGGCGCTTTGCACACGGGTGTGGGCGCCCAACTGCTCGAGGGCGTTCTGGAGCGCCAGCCCGTTGATGAGGGTGGCCAGCATGCCCATGTAGTCGGAGGAAACCCGGTCCATGCCCATGCGTTCGCCGTCGGCGCCGCGGTAGATGTTGCCGCCGCCGATGACCAGGGCGATTTCGACCCCCGACTTCTGGACCTCGTAAACAGCCTTGGCAATGGCACGGACGACCTTTTCATCGATCCGGTGCTGGTTATCGCCGGCCAGGGCTTCACCCGAAAGCTTTAAAAGGACGCGTTTGAACCGGGGGCCGGATTTTGAACCTTTGGAGGAAGCTGAAGCCATTCGCTCATTCCCTTGACGTTTTCACCGAAAGAGACTTGGAGAACAGCAGACTTTGGTTTATTCGCCCAATTGGAGGCGGCTGAACCGGCGGACCACTACGTTCTCACCCAGCTTGGCGGCCACTTCGGTGATGTATTGATTCACGGTCTTCTTGGGCTCGCGGATATAGGGCTGGTCCACCAGGCAGACCTGTTTATAGTAGCTTTCGATCTTGCCTTCCGCAATCTTGGCCTGGACAGCCTCGGGCTTGCCCGATTGCTTGGCTTCGTTCAGGTAAATGGCCCGTTCTTGTTCGAGCTCGGCGGCGGGGACTTCCTCGCGGGTGACGTATTTGGGGACGGAAGCGGCAATCTGCATGGCCAGTTCCTTGGCTAGGTTCTGGAAATCGTCGGTCTTGGCCACGAAGTCCGTCTCACAGTTGACCTCCACCAGCACGCCCACCTTGCCGCTGTGCACGTAGCTGCCGATGACGCCTTGGTTGGCGCTGCGGCCCGAGCGTTTGGCCACCTGGGCCACGCCCTTTTCCCGCAACCAGACCACGGCTTTCTCAAAATCCCCGGCCGTTTCGGCCAAGGCCTTCTTACAATCCATCATGCCCGCGCCGGTCTTCTCGCGCAGTTCCTTTACCGCGTTTGCTGTGATTTCCATTTCAAAAGCTCCCTAGATTCATTTAAAGAATGTTTTGTTTTCGCTTGTACCGCCGCCTGACATCTTTCGTCAGGGCTTGTCGTCGCGGACGCGTTTGGTACGGATACGTTCGACCTTTTCGTTGGCCAGTTCGTCGGCCAGGACCGAAACGGTCTTGGCGTCGCCCGCCAGGGTTTCGACGTTTGCCGTGAGCAGTTCGGATTCTTCCTTTTGTTCCTCGGGGGCCTTTTCCTCTTCAACCACCGCCGTGGCTTCTTCGGCGGAAGCCGTCTCAGCGGCCGCCAGCATTTCCTCACCCACTTCGGAGGGCCCGACCGCCGCGTCCGGCGACACTTCCTTGCCTTCCAATTCCTTGGAACGGCCTTCCAGCACGGCCGAGGCCATGACCGAGGTCATGAGCTTGACGGCCCGGATGGCGTCATCGTTGCCCGGGACGACCACGTCAATTTCGCTGGGGTCGCAATTGGTGTCGACCACCGCCACGACCGGAATGCCCAGTTTGCGGGCTTCCTGGACGGCGATGTGTTCCTTCTTAGTGTCGATGACGAAGATGGCGCCGGGCAGCTTGGGCAGGTTCTTGATGCCGCCCAGGGAACGGCCTAGCTTTTGTTTGTCCTTGTTCAAACCGGCCTGTTCCTTCTTGGTGCGGTCGGCCATCTCGGTCTCCGAGATGCTTTCCAGTTCCTTCAGGTAGCCGATGGACTTCTTGATAGTGGCGAAATTGGTGAGCATGCCGCCCAGCCAGCGGTAGTTAACGTAGGGCATGCCGCAACGGTCCGCCTCTTCCTTGATGGCGTCCTGGGCCTGCTTCTTGGTCCCCACGAAGACGATGGTCTCGCCTGAAGCGGCCAGGTCCTTCACGAACTGGTAGGCTTCCTTGAGTTTCTTGACGGTTTTTTGGAGGTCGATAATGTGGATCCCATTGCGCTCCCCGAAAATATAGAGGGCCATCTTGGGATTCCAGCGGCGGGTCTGGTGGCCGAAGTGAACACCGGCTTCCAGCAATTGCTTCATTGAAACAGACATCATGGTACGACTCCTTTAAGTTGTTCCACCGCTTCTTCTTTCCACCCGGAGGGCGGGTCCCCTTCCAACCCTCGCGGGCCACTGAAAGGAACGTCGAAAAAGCGTGAGAGATAGGCCGGCGGCGGACCGCCTTGCCTGCTTCACGAGGCAAGCCTTGCGAAGCCGCATGGTTATAGCATGAACTCGCTGGAAATCACAAGATTTTGTTGGTTTTAGGCGGGGTAAAAAGCCCTATTCGGGGCTCATCACGGACTAACCCCCGATGCGGGACATGGCTTCGCCTGGAGCAGGTGTGGTGAACCAGAAGGAATGGCCCTCGGGCTTGTGGTGGACGGCCCCCCGGATGCGTTCTTTAAGCGCTGCATCGGGAATTCCTCCCTGAAGCAGTGGTTTCAAGGCCAAACCGTCCGCATGGGCCATACAGAGTTTCAAGAAACCATCCGCCGAAAGCCGCAACCGGTCGCAACGGGAACAGAAGGAATCGCTGACCGAACTGATGAAGCCGATCTTCCCCATTGCCTTCGGCAGCCGCCAATCCGTTGAAGGCGCGTGGGCATAGCCGTCCACGGATTCCATCGCGCCCAAGGCAGCCTCGATCATTGCTTTTACTTCCTTGGGCGGGACCCCTTGCGAACGTTCCAGGCGGACCGATGCTGTCACCGGCATATATTCGATGAAACGGATTTCCCAAGGATGGTCCATGGTCAGCCGCGCCAGATCCACCACGTCTTCCAGGTTTTCTTTAAGGACAACACAATTGACCTTCAGGGGCGTCAACCCCGCCTTTTCAGCTGCCATCAAACCGTCCCAAACCTTTTTCAGGCTGCCACCGCGGGTAATGGCCTTGAACCGCTCATCGTCCAAAGAGTCCAGGCTGACCGTCACCCGTTTGAGGCCCGCCTTTTTCAGGGGCTCCGCCAGGGTTTCCAAGCGCGTCCCGTTCGTCGTCAGGCTCAGGTCCCTGAGTGGAAGTCGCGCCAGGCGTTCGACAAGATCGTTCAGCCGGGGATAAAGGAGGGGTTCGCCGCCCGTGATTTTGATCCGGTCGATCCCCAATTCCACCAGGGTTTCAACAGCCCTTATCTTTTCCTCCAGGGTCAGCAGTTGCGGTTTGTCCAGCCAGGCCACGCCCTCTTCCGGCATGCAGTAGCGGCATTTCAGGTCGCAACGGTCCGTCACCGAAAGCCGAAGAGTTTTCATTTCCCTGCCGAATTTGTCCTTCAACGTCGTTTCCTTCCCCGCCAAGCACGGATTTCATTTCAATTCTCTGTGTCTCGCTTGCTGTTTAACCAACATAGCTGTTTTAAAAGCCGTAAACAACCCGGGTCGGCTTAGCCGATCCTTCGGACCGAATTAGACTTCAAGATCAAGTAAACTTCCTTCCCCGGGGCCAGATCCATTTCCTTCACCGCGCCCCTGGTAAGGCGGACCAGCAGGGGAAATCCCGCCCAAAGTTTCAGTAAGTCCGTTTCATCTTGGACGATCGCTTCAATCCTGGCTGAAAGGACGTTCCTCGCTGAAAGCCCCTTGACCGGCGCGAGGGACAAAAGAATATCCTCGGCCGAAACGGCCAACTGAATCGGTTCTCCGGGGCGCAGTGGGATAGGGGTAGTCCACAAGAGAGTCTCCCCCACCTTAATCCCGGTCAAACCCCTTTCCTCGTCCTGGACGCTGACACTTCCCTCCAACAGGTTGTCGAAAGAAACGCCCGCCCATTGGGATTTGACGGCTCCCGCCCCCAATACAGAAAAGGGTTCTCCTTGAGCCAGGACCTTTCCTTTCTCTAGGACGACGGCTTCCTCGCCCAGGGCGAGGATATCCGGGATATCGTGGGTGACGTAGAGGATGGGAACATGGAACCTGTCCCGGATCTTCTTCAGGTAAGGAAGAATCCTTCCCTTGAGCCCCCCATCCAACGCCGAAAGCGGCTCGTCCAATAGCAGGAGACGGGGGCCCGAAACCAGGGCCCGGGCCAGCCCCACTCGTTGCTTTTCCCCGCCGGAAAGACGGGAAGGAAGGGCGCTCAAAATCTTGCCCAATTCCAAAAGCTCCACCACTTCCCCGAACCGGGGGGATTCCCCGCCGCCGGCTCGGTCCACCCCAAAAAGGATGTTCCTTTCCACCCGCAAGTGGGGGAACAAAAGCACGTCCTGGGGCAGGTATCCGATCCGCCTTTTTTCGGGCGGCAATCTTAACCCCTTGGCCGAGTCCTCCAGAATGACCCCTGACAACTCAATGCGGGTATCCCGGGCGTGGCGGAGCCCGGCCACCATTTCCAAGAAACTCGTCTTGCCCGCTCCGGAAGGCCCGGCCAAAACGGTGACGCCGGCTTCCAGGTAAAGATCAACTTCCAGTGAAAAATCCGCCAATGGAAGCCTCCCGCGGACTTGGAGAAGGGGGGTATTCATGGGCGCCCCTTTCCTACCGACCCGGGGATTTTGCCGATCCATCCCGAAAGCCAGAGCACGGCGAAGGATAACGTGATGGAGCAGAGCATCAGGCGGCCCGCATCTGCGTCCCGCCCTAATTCGATGAATTGGAATATCTGAACCGGAAGCGTGGTCGTCCGCCCGGGGATATTCCCGGCCACGAGGATCGTCGCCCCAAATTCGCCCAGGGCCCGGGCGAAAGCCAGCACCATCCCGGCGGCCACACCCCTCTTCGACAAGGGCAGGGTTACGGCAAGGAAGGTGCGCAAGGGACTCGCCCCCAGGGAGCGCGCCACCCCTTCCAGGCGGGGGTCCACCGCCTCAAAGGCCGTCCTGGCGGAGCGGACCAAAAGGGGAAAGGACATAACGGCCATGGCCGCGACGACAGCCTTCCAGGTGAAAATCACCTGGATTCCGAACCGGTCCAGGAAACTCCCCAGCCACCCCAGGCGGCTGAAGAGCTTGAGGAGGATAAGTCCGGTAGCCACGGGGGGCAGCACCAAGGGGAGCGAGACCAGGGTTTCCACCAGCGACTTTCCCCGCCATTCGCGGCGGGCCAAAAGCCAGGCTATCAGGAGCCCCGGGGGGGTGATGAGAAGGGCGGACAAGAAGGCCATGCCCGCCGTGAAAAGAATGAGGTCCGCTTCCCCGCTGTCCATGCGGTTATTTCAAACGATCCGCCGGGAGAAAACCATACTTTTTAAATACGTCCAGGGCGTCCTTTGACTTTAAGAAGGCAAGAAACTTTGCGGCCGCTTCCCTTGACTTCGAATCTTTCAATTGGGCCACAGGATAGGAAATTTTGGGCCCTTGCTTTAAAGACACCTCAAAGGCCGTTTTCACTTTCTTGGAAAGTGCCGCGTCGGTCTTGTAAACGATGGCGGCGTCCGCGTTTCCATATTCCACCGCCGCCAAGGCGGCCTTGACATTGTTCGCGGGTATCACTCGGGCTGACAGGGCTTCCCAAATCCCAAGTTGGGTCAGGTATTGCTTGGTATAAACCCCGGCGGGAACACCCGAAGGATCGGCCAAAGAGAGGCGTTTCACCGGGGCCGAAACCAGGTCCGCCGGTTTGGAAAGAACCAGTTTACTGTCCAATGGGACTACGACCACCAGCTTGTTGGAAAGCAGGTCGGTCCGGCTTCCCTCCAACAACAGTTTTTTATCCTGAAGGCCGTCCATTTGCTTCTCGTCGGCCGAGAAAAACAGGTCGGCGGGAGCGCCTTCCACGATCTGCCGGGCCAGGAGGTTGGAAGCCCCAAAATTAAAAAGCGGCTTATCCCCCGTGGTCTTTTCGTAACCTACGGCGATCTCCTTCAACGCGTCCGTCAAGCTTGCCGCGGCAAAAACACTCACTTCTCCGGCGGCGGCAAAAGCCGGGGCGAACAGGATGGCGGCGAAAACGGCGCTCATTAAACGGCTCACAGTTTTTTTCATTGGCCACTCCCTCAAAAAACCTCGTTTGGATATTTATATAACTTGTCGATCGATTTTGCGAAATAAGAATCGCCGATTTCGCCGTTTAAGTCGCGTTTAGAAAATTCAAAAGCGAGGGAATGTCCCCGATCCGAATTGACCTTTTTGTCAGTTCGATGCAAATATCGACATTCAGGATTTTTGCGGGACCTGGTTTTTCCAGTCTGGATAGGCCCATTTCAAAAAAGGAGTTTGTTACCAATCCTTGCCGACAAAACGGTTCTGGCGTATGTTGACCTTGTTCTAACAATAACTGCCAAATAACCTTTTATTGAACTTGGGGGGATTTTGATTTCCATCGAACACAAAACCGAAACCCGCCGCACGGCCCGCGCCCAAGCTGTGGTGAAGGCGGCCCCTGCCACAATCCAGCGGCTCAAGCGCAATGACCTGCCCAAGAAGGATGTGCTCATCGTGGCCCGTACCGCCGGCATGATGGCGGCCAAGAAGACGCCCGAACTCCTGCCCGATTGCCATCCCCTCCATCTGGAAGCCGTGGAAGTTTTGTTGGAGGCCCGAAAGGACCGGATTCACATCGAATCGAGGGTGGCCCTGACGGCCAAAACCGGAGCCGAAATGGAGGCCCTGACCGCCGTCACCGTGGCGGCCCTGACGGTCTACGACATGCTTAAACCCATCGACAAAAACATGGAAGTCACCGGCATCAAACTTTTGGAAAAAACCGGCGGCAAATCCGACCGCAGCTTCAAAATCCCGCCGGGATTCAAGGCGGCGGTCCTGGTCGTTTCGGACCGGGTCTCCAAGGGTTTATATAAGGATGCTTCCGGATTAAAGGTCGTAGAGCGGCTGAAATCCCTGGGCGTGAAGAAAATCTCCTCCGCTACCGTGCCGGACGACAAGGATTCGATCATCTCCGCCTTGAAAGGCTATTGCGACAAAGGCGTTTCCTTGGTTTTGACAACCGGCGGCACCGGCCTTTCCCCCCGCGACGTCACGGTCGAAACCGTGAAAAAGGTCATCGACCGGGAAATTCCCGGTATCGCCGAAACCGCCCGGGCCTACGGCCAAAGGCGCACGCCCTATTCCATGCTCTCCCGCGGCATCGCGGGCCAGCGCGGCCAAAGCCTCATCGTCACCCTGCCCGGTTCCCCCAAGGCGGCCGAGGAATGGTGGAATGCGCTCTTCCCCGGGCTTCTGCACGCCTTTGACGTGATGCGCAACCAGCCCGGCCATTGACATGATCACGGTCGAGCAGGCCCGGCGGCTTATTTCCAAAAATACCACCCGGCTTACCCCCATCTCCAAACTCCTCCCTGAAGCTTTGGGTTTGGTTTTGGCCCGGGATGTCCAATCCCCCTCCGACTATCCCCTCTATGACGTTTCAGCGATGGACGGCTATGCGCTGAAGGCCGCCGACACCCGTAAAGCCTCCCCCTCCCATCCCGTCTCTTTAAAAGTGCTGGGCACCCAGCATGCGGGTGACTACTTAAAGACCCGCCTGAAACCGGGGGTTTCTTTCCGCGTGATGACCGGCGGTGTCGTCCCGGCCGGCGCCGATTCCGTCCTGGAACGCGAACTCGTCACCGAAAAGAACGGTGTTGCCTTCATCACTCATCCCATTTCCAGGGGCCGCAATATGCGCTACCGGGGGGAAGGCATCACAAAGGGCGGGAAAGTGATGACGGCGGGCGCTTTCCTTCATTCCCGCGCCATCGGCTTCCTGGCCAGCCTGGGGCTGGACAGGGTCCCGGTTTATCCCGAGCCCCGCGTGGCCCTTGTCGTCACGGGAAACGAACTGGCGAAGCCGGGCCGGAAATTGAAAGCCGGGCAAATCTACAACAGCAACCAATGGATGCTCGAAACCGCGCTCAAGGAGCAAGGGCTGGCGCCTTCCTTGAGTATCTGCGTCCCCGATCACCCGGCCCGCCTCAAAAACCAGGTTCGAAAGGCCCTTCGTTCCTGCGACTTGCTGGTTCTCGTGGGCGGCGTTTCGGTCGGCGACTCCGATTTCTCAAAACCCGTCCTCCAATCCTTGGGCGTCCGGCAGGTCTTCTGGCGGGTGGCCCAAAAACCTGGCTTTCCCCTCTACTTTGGGAAACGGGGAAAAACCCTCGTCTTCGGCTTGCCGGGCAACCCCGCTTCGGCCTGGGTCAATTTTTATGAATATGTCCTGCCCTGCCTCCGAAAACTCCAGGGGCTAGGTGTCGAAAACATCCGCCGCACCGCAAAACTCATTTCCCATGGCCCCAACCGGGGGTTCAAAACCCTCTATTTAAAAGCCCAGTTCAAGGATGGCCCCCAACCCCAAGTGGTTCTTTTGAAAGGCCAGGGTTCCCACCTTCTCCAATCCCTCGCCGAGGGCAATGCTTTGGCGGTGGTGCCTTCCGGCAAAGGGAAGCTCAAGAAGGGTGAAAAACTTGAAATCCATCCTTTGCACTGAATTCCAACAGGTCCAATGATGGCTGCACGATGAAAAACCTTGTGACCCCTCGCTTGATCCTTCGCCGGTGGCAATCGGAGGACATTGAACCCTTTCACCACATTAATTCGGATCCACAAGTCATGGAGTTTTTTCCTTCCCCTTTGACCTTGGACCAAACACGTTCCCTGGTGTCGAGGATCGGGTCTTCCTTCGAGGAAAAAGGATTCGGCCTTTGGGCCGCCGAACTCAAGACAACCGGGGAAATGATCGGCTTCATTGGCTTGTCGGTTCCGGCATTCGAGGCGCCTTTTACGCCCTGCGTCGAAATAGGATGGCGGTTGTCCCCCACCCATTGGGGGAAAGGCCTGGCGCCGGAAGGGGCCCAAAGGGTTTTGGAGTTTGCTTTTCGGGAACTGGGCCTTCCGGAAATCGTTTCTTTTACCAGTGGCCTCAATCAAAAGTCGCGGCGGGTCATGGAAAAAATCGGGATGGTCTATAATCCCAGGGACGATTTCGAGCATCCCCTTTTACCGGAAGGCCATTGGTTGAGGCCGCACGTCCTTTACCGGATCCGGAAAGAAACCCAGGGAGCCGTCCCATGAAAATCCGCGTCCTATTGTTCGCCGGCATCCGGGAAAAGCTCGGTCAAAGCGAACTCACCCTGGAATTGCCTGCTTCCAGCCCGGTTTCCAGCCTTCAAGAATCCTTGGGTATCGAGAAGCCTCTTTGGTCATCCATGGCCTTCGCGGTCAACCAAATCTATGTGCCCGTCCAAACCCCTCTTAAAGAGGGGGATGAAGTGGCCATCATCCCTCCCGTTGCGGGAGGCTGAGATGGTACGGATCACCGACCAACCCATCGATTCCGAGGTCCTTCACCAGGAATTAGCAAAAAACTCCGAGTCTTTCGGCGGGGTTTCCTTATTTGAGGGCCGGGTCCGAAACCACAGCCACGGTAAACAGGTCACTTCCCTCTTTTATGAGTGCTACCAACCCATGGCCTTGAAGGTGATGGAGGAAATCCGGCAGGAAGCCCTCTCCAAGTGGAAAGATGTCAAAATCATCGCCGTCCACCGCTACGGGCCCATCCCGCTAGGGGAAGCGGCCGTCTGGATCGGCGTGGCCGCCTCCCACCGCGACGAGTCTTTCGCCGCCTGCCGTTTCATGATCGACGAGATCAAGAGCCGCGTACCCATCTGGAAGAAGGAAGAATACGCGGATGGCACCCACGTTTGGGTCCACCAAAGTTGTTGAAAGGAGACATCGTGTCGTCACCCGGAATAGCCAAAACGCCCTCTCCCCCCTATTACGCGGTCATCTTCACCTCCCAAAGGACGGAGGGCGACAAGGGTTACTCGGCCATGGCCGAGAAAATGGTGGAATTGGCTTCCCGGCAGTCCGGTTTCCTCGGGGTGGAAAGCGCCCGGGAGGCGGACGGCCTGGGGATCACCGTGTCCTATTGGGAAAGCGAAGAGGCCATCCGGAACTGGAAAAGGAATTCGGAGCATCAATTGGCCCAGGAGGCCGGCAAGAAAACCTGGTATGAAACCTACCAGATCCGGGTCGCCAAGGTGGAAAGGGAATACGGGAAATAAATCAGCGTTTTTCCGGCGGTATTCCCTTGAGGGTCCTGGAAAATTCCCCATGGGCCGCCTCGTCCACAGGCCGGTGTTTGGTTTTAACCGAAGCCGGATACCGGCCCAGGTAATTCCCGTTTTTCCAGTCGGTCACCGGACGTATCGGCCTGGGAGAGAACCCTCCCCCGCAACCGGGACAGACATTCCCCAGCACCCCGTCCACACAGTCCCTGCAAAAAGTGCATTCGAAGGTACAAATCATGGCGTCCGTGGATTGGGGCGGCAGCGGCTTGCCGCAGTGCTCACAAACAGGCCTTAATTCCAGCATCGCGCCTCCTTGATGATCTCAACTTTTTCCCATCGGTTGGTAGTGTCCGGAAGGGACCCGGAAAGCAACCATGAAGCGGTTCCAAGCATTGATGGCCACAATGGCATGCGTCAGGTCCGCCGTTTCCTTCTCGTTGAAATGCCTCCGCACCTCCTGGTAAACCTCCTCCGGCGCGTGGGTCTCCGAAAGCAGGGTCAGGGCCTCCGTCCAGGCCAGGGCCGCCCTTTCCCGCTCGCCATAAAGGGACGATTCCCTCCAGGCGTTGAGCATGTAAACACGTTCCTCCGTTTCCCCCGCGGCCCTGGCATCCTTCGTGTGCATGTCCAGGCAATAAGCGCATCCGTTGATTTGCGAGGCGCGGATTTTCACCAGTTCCTTCAAGGCCGGCTCCAAGTTCGACGTCTTGGTGTAATCACTGAAAGCCTTCATGGTCCGGTAACTATCAGGCGCGACTTGGGCGTAATTTAACCTTTGTTTTTCCATTGTCATTCCTCCCATCCCGGTTAAGTTTCCATCTGGATCCTAATGGCCGCGATAAACACATCGTCGAAATTCAGTCTTGGGTGCTTTAGATAATTGGTCATCCTATATGTTAAGCTCGTCGCATGAAAGCCCCCTTGCCCATCACAGTCGCCATCCTCTTGGGCGGCCAAAGCAGCCGGTTCGGTTCACCTAAGGCCTTCCTCGATTGGAACGGGAAAAGCTTGGCGGCCCATATCGCCGGAACCGCCTTACCGGTTGTTTCCGAAGTCCTTTTCGTCGGCAAAGCAAAGGACCAAATTCCGCCCGATGCCAAGTCCCTGGGCTGGTTCGCGGCCGATGCTCCCAACTTCCCCGGGCCCTTGGCGGGCCTGGCCGCGGCGCTCTCCCAAGCTTCCAAGCCTTGGGTTTTCCTAACGGGTGTTGATATGCCCTATATAAATGAGAAAACCCTCAGGGAATTCTGGCTTTTACGGGAAAAGTCGGTGTTATTGGACGCCGCGGTGCCCTACAGGGAAGACCGTTGGCAGCCCCTCTGCGCGCTCTGGAACCGCCATAGCTTGAAATCCCTGGAGGCTTCCACTTGGAATAGCTTCCAGCATTTCTTGAATGAAGGCGGGCTGAAAATAATGAAGGTCGAAGAAGGCACCCTGCGCTCTTGGGACCCAGAGTTGAGGTGTCTAAGAAGCTTCAACACTCCCGAAGAATTGAAACAACTACAAAATCTTGAACCACAGAGTTCACGGAGTACACAGAGTTAAAATCGTTAAGAATGAATCATCGTTTTTGCCGTACTCTGTGTCCTCCGTGTACTCTGTGGTTAGATCGAGGTTCCGATGTTCAGAAAATTTAAATTCGAGCAGGATTTTTACGACAAGCTCCGTTGCATCCCCTTTTCCACCCGTTACAAGCTGGACTTGGCCGGCGTCAAGCTTTCCCTCAAAAGCTGGAACCTCTTTTCCGAAGAGGAACGGGCGAAACTTTGCCAGATGGACGCCGAGGGCCCGGAAGCGGCCCGTTACAGGGAATTATTGGTTTCCCTGCTTCAAAAACTGGGTGAACCCGCCAAGTTCCTGGAACCGACGCAATTGGAGTCGGAAAAGGCCCAATGGGGAAATCCCAATCTAATTCCCGCTGATATCGCGGCTAAAATTTCACAGTTGGGATTAACGATCGGATTGGAAGAATGGAAAAGGCTGGACGATCTGCAACGCTTTGTGTTGTTCAAGCTTTCCCAAGGCAAACACGACCACGTCAACCTGGGGCCCGCCCTGAAGGAATTTTTAGATTCAGACACTCGATATAAAACTTAAACGATAACAAGACTTCACATTTTACGGAAAAATTGGTCTTTTAATGACCCGGGAGAAACAGCCGAAATATGTTTGAAATCAGTGCATAAAATCCATTTTGCAATTCGGGTTGACCTAGTGCCAAAACAATTGGAAAAAGCACTCCTGTAATCAAATTATAGCTGTCTCTGACATTTTGAGATCGTTGGATGGCTCCCTTCAGATAAACAAACTGTTCATCAATATGAGATTTCATTTCCGCGGTGGCGGCTTGAATTAATTTAGCCTGAACACCTTGAAGATTTTCTATCAATTTCATTTTCTGTTCAGAACTAAGCGGTTCGGTCGCTAATGGGATGGCGGAAGTTCGACCTCGCTGGAAATTCTCAAATAAGTCCGGCACCGACAATTCCGCTTTGGATTCCTCAAGCCAAGATCCAAATTCATTTATCAATTCATCATCAACCTCAACCTGCCCTTCAACGTTTTCAGTACTAGACCCACTCGGCCAAATTTCTACGGCCCAAACAGCATCCATCCCCATACCAAAAACCGTTTTGCAAAAAGAAAAATGCACTTGAGGATTTTCAATAAAGAACCAAGTTGCACATTCAATTTCACCCAAAATCGAATTCATGCTTGAATTCAGTCTGAATTCAATAAGTTTTGGGTCAATTCCATGTTCAATCATAACTTCAGTAAATCTATTTTTTAAAACCCTCGGAACTATAAAGCTCATTTGGAATCCTTA
>Ga0070734_10004144_pt1 | contig 14114 bp, 9 predicted proteins | sample Coa_R1_8_FD_66444 | JGI IMG/M metagenome (GOLD analysis project Ga0070734, IMG submission 66444) | Surface soil microbial communities from Centralia Pennsylvania, which are recovering from an underground coalmine fire - Coalmine... | ecosystem: Environmental > Terrestrial > Soil > Unclassified ...
CAGCGCGTTTATGCGTTGAATGACGAAGCCGCATTGTTGGTTTGCGATTACACCAAGGGCGGCCGGCCCAAAGTTCCGTTCCCCTATTTCCAGGAAGCCTGGACCGGTATTGAATATCTGGTCGCCGCGCAATTCATCCAAGCAGGCATGTTGAAGGAGGGGCTCGAAACTATCGAGAATGTCCGCCGCCGCTACGACGGCGAACGCCGCAATCCGTGGGATGAACCGGAATGCGGCCACCACTACGCCCGGGCCATGTCGGCATGGTCAAACGTAATCGCGTACAGCGGATTCGATTATCACGGCGCAGCGAAAGCGCTCACATTGCTGCCTAAAACAAACGGCGAATTCACGTCATTCTTTTCAACGGGTTTCGGTTGGGGATCGTTCACCACAGCGGCCAGCCGCGCCGAACTGATCGTCAAGGAAGGCTCGCTGCCGCTGAAATCCATTCGCGTCCCGCTGACGTCCGCGCACAAAGCATCCGTCTCTTTCGACGGACAGCCCATTGCACACCGTCGCGAGGCAGCAACGTTCATCCTCGACCAAGAATTAGTTGTGCCGGCCGGCGGAAAGCTGATGATCGCCACGGCGACCCGCTAGCTTTCTAACCGAACCGCGACCGCAAGGGAGCGCTACCCCGAACGTTCCTGATAACGCTCCCTCGCGGTCCCCGCTCGGTTACCTCAAAACAGAACCCGCACGCTAAGCTGAATCTGCCGCGCCGTCTCATTCAACGGACTCACTGCCGGAAACCCCGACTGCGTTCCCTGTCGCCCGAAGGTCGCAATTCCAAAATTCGTCGTCGCAGGATTGGTCACGCTTGGATCCGTGAACACCGAATTCGGATTCCCCAGATTGGCGTGGTTCAGAAAATTATAAGCATCCGCCCGCACCGTGAGACGTCCGCCTTCGCCCAGCCAACGTAATCCGAAAGATCGCGCGAGCGAAACGTCCAAGCTATAAAATCCGGGACCAATGAACGCGTTGCGTCCGCTATTTCCTAGCACGCTCGCCGCCGGCTCGGAAAATGCAGCGTAATTCAGCAAGCGCTCTCCGCCGGGTACCGGTTGGGAACTCGACAGTACTGCACCGTTCGGATCGATAATATTCGCCCGATTCTCGAGCAGTTGCCCTTGCCCCCGGATCGCGTTCGACGTCCCGAACACCGAATAAGGCAGACCCGACCGGAATGCCGCCAGCTCCGACACCGTCCATCCGCGAAAGACGGTGGCGAATTTCGAAGTTGCGAACGGCGACGGAAGATTCCACCATGAAAAAATCACTAGATTGTGCCGCTGATCGAAATCGGAATTGCCGCGATCTACCCGCGGATTGAACTGCTGCGTGAACGATGCGTGACCCGTCGTGCCTGACCCTCCCTGAATGCTGGCGAAATCCAGATTGAAGAAATCGCCCAGCAGCGGATCGCTCTGGTTGTCGATGGTGTGGCTCCAAGTATAAGAACCTTGCACCATCCCTCCGCTCGTTCGATAACGAACGACTGCAGTCAGCGCGTTGTAATCCGAAAATCCCTGATTGGCACGATACGAAATCTCCGGCAAATCCGGATTGATGCTGGTCGGATTTCCGATTCCGCGATCCACCGAAAATGGCCGATTGATAATGTCCGTCGTAATTAAACTGCGGCCGTACGTGCCCAATCCATTCACTTCCACCGTCAAGTTATTCAGGATCCGTTGCTGAACTCCCGCGAAGTAACTGTGCGCGTATCCGTTGCGCAGCTTCGGATTCACGTAAGTCAGATTGGGAAAATCTGTACCAATAACCTGAGGCGCGAGGGAAGCCAGCACCGTTGGGATCGGCGCAAGAAAATTGAATTGACCCGGCGGCAGCCCGATCGATTCCGGTACGACCAGATTGTTGTTGCGCAGGTTTTCCCACAAGTTGTCGAACGGACGGTCGTAGAAAATTCCGTATCCGCCGCGTAGCAGCGTGCGGCCGGTGCCGAATAGATCGTAAGCAGCGCCCACGCGAACCGCAAAATCCCCCTTATCCGAGCCGAAAAGCTGCTCATCCCCACTGTTCGGCTTCACCAGCGTGGCACCGGCGAGCTGTTCCGCGATGCTTGCGCCAGAACCAAAACGCACCAGCGTATCCTTCACCGATCCGGTGTTTTGCGGCCCGCCGTAAAACTCGTAGCGGACGCCGTAATTCGCTGTAAGCCGCGACGTCACTTTGTAAGTGTCTTGCGCGAAAAGGAAATACTGGTTGTATTGATAATTCCGGTTGAATGATGGCAGTTGAAAACTCGGCAGCGCCGCGCGATCCAGCGACACACGGAACTGGCTCGGGATTCCCAGCGCGAATGCGATAATTTGGCTGAACCCGTATTCTCCATCCGCTCCCGCCGTAAGATAGCCGTTCGAGGATCGCAGTAACAACCCCGCGCCGGCAGTTACTAAATGCCGCCCACGAGTCCAGGTCAGATTGTCCAGCAACTCCCAGCTATTGTTGATGTTTTTATATGCGTAAAACGCCGGACTTCCCGGCAGCATCGTTTGGTCGAGCGAGAGCAGGGTCGGAATCTCCGGATGCGGGCGGTTCCAATGCAGGTCGTCGCTGCTATAGCCAAGCCGCGCTTCGTTGATGAGATTCGGTCGAAATGTGTGGATATAGCTGCCACCCAGCGCCCATGTGTTTTCGTGCAGCACGGAAATGAAATCCTTGTATGGCGACCAGATGAAATCCGGCTCCTCGAAGCGATTGAGCATCAGCCGGCCCAGAATGCGATCCGCGCCACCCGGCCGCGTGTAATCCAGCCGTTCAATCGCGAGCGTGCGATTCACCGCCACCGGAGGCGCAATGGTCAGGAAGCCCGTCGGCGACGTGCCGGCGTCCACCGCCGGCGCCGGAAAATCCGTCAGCAGCTTGCGCGCAAGCGAATCGGGAAGAGTGTAGTTGGGCAAGAAGAACGTCGAAGGAAATTTAAACGTAAACGGCGCCTGCTGGCTGCGGCTGCGGAAATATTCATATGCGCTCGAAAAGAACAGGCGATTCCGTAGCACCGGACCACCCACTTCATACCCTGGCTGAACCTGTTTATCCGGCTGCCGCGGCGCGCCGATCAGATTCTGCTGAAAATCGTTGGCGTTCAGAACATCGTTCATCAAATAGAAATATCCGACGCCATGGAACTGATCGCCGCCTGCTTTGGTGATCGCATTCGCCACAAACCCGGATGTCCGGCCATACTCCGCCGAGAAGTTGTTCGTCGAAATGCGATATTCCTCAATCGCTTCCGGCGCCAGCTTCACCAGCGGACCGGTAATGAGGTAATTGTTGTTTTCCAGGCCGTCGAGCAGGAAATTCGAAGCCGACGGACGCTGTCCATTGACGGCCAATCCCAAGCCACGCCCAGTGGCAGCGTCCGACGTCACACCCGGCTGCGTCACCAGCATCGTATAAACGTCGCGCCCTTCGAGCGGAAGATTGTTGATCTGGCCTTGATCGATGACTTCGGAAACGGTCGATTCCAGCGTCCCGCTTCGCCCTTTCTGCGCCTCGAACGATCCGGATTTGCTGGGATCGACGTCGGGTCCGAAAAAGGTGACAATGGTCTTCGATCCGGGCAAGAATACGCTGTTATACTGGCCGCTTTCCCAAACATCATTCAGCGGGCGCAGCCGGAAATCCAGATCGATTCGCGCGGCCACGGTCAGCTCCAGCTCCTGCACTTCCTGCGATTGATAGGCTGGGTCGGTGACGCGCAGCCGGTAGATTCCTGGGGACAGCAGCGGCAAGTAATAGTACCCGGATGCATCGCTTTGCGCGGCGCCCGATAAATTGCTGAAGGAACTGGCCCAGATCACGCTGGCACCCGAGATCGGCAAGCCGGACACCGAGCTCACCAAGCGCCCAGAGATGAACCCTTGCGTGGATTGCGAAAATCCGAGCGCGGCTGAAAAGACGAAAAGCCCCGCTGCAATGGAAATTCGGCGCACCAAAAGCCTAAGCGTCACAGTCAGATCCCCGCCGTAGTAAGATGCAGGTTAACATGACTCGGAAGTGGAGGCACTGGGCGCTCTGCATTATCATCGCCCTCGGGAGCGTGTTGGCTGCCTGGTCACTCGACCAAGTTCCCTTCTTCCAGAATCTGAATCTCAAGGCCTACGATACTCATTTCATAGCACGCAATTATTTCTTTGGACCCCCCAAAATCCCTAATATCGTCCTTCTTGTGGCGGATCAGAAGGCCATGGACAATTTTCCGGAGCTCCTGGAGTTCTGGAACGACCATTACGCCGCCGCCATTACAGCCGCTGGAGAAGCAGGAGCAAAGGTGATCGGGCTGGATCTTGCGTTCGGCATCCCTATTGATAAATTCGTGGACGGCGCCGACGAGCGACTGGCCGGTGCGGTCAGCTCCTCGCCGGTTCCGGTGGTTGCGGGCTATGTGGAACGTTTGCAATCGAATGTCGCGGCGCAGACCATCCCGATTAACATGATTGCAGCCGCCCTTGGACTTTCGGCCTTCGCCAACCTCACCATGGACCCGGATGACTTTGCGCGGCGCCAGGAGTTAATGGAAGCGGCCCCCGCGAAACCGGATGACCCGCCTCCGGCCCGCTGCCTTGCCATGCGTATCGTCGAGAAGTATCTAGGCGTAGATGCGGAAATCCGAAACGACGTGATCACGCTGAAGGGCCATCCAATCCCGACGGTCAATCGCGCTGTCACCATCAACTTCGCCGGAGGGCCGGGAACATTCGCCAGGCATTCGCTGAAGGATTTCGAAGATGCCGCCAAGGCGGGCGACAAAGCCAAGCTGCGCGAATGGGTGGGCGGCAAAATCGTCCTGATTGGCAGCGATTTCGTGGCCGACCGCTTCTCCACGCCGTTTTTCACGCCACTGGTTAAGCACTCGGATACAGCCGGCGTGGAAGTGCACGCTAACACCGTGCGCACGGTGCTGGAGCATCTTTATCTGGTAAACGCTCCACAATGGCTCCGGCTTTTTTCTCTGATTCTCGCGACTACCGTCACCGTGCTGGTTTCAACCTCGGCTGCAGCCAGCCGGGCAGTTCTGCTCATTCTGGCGGAAATCATCGTCATTCTTTTCTTCACGCACGCCTTATTCGAGTCTGGCTACATTTTGTCGACGTCCGAAATGCTCATCGCCACTTCCATCTGCCTGGTGTTCTCCATCGTGTACCGCTTCGCAACGGAAGAAAAGCGCGGCAACCTTTTCCGCCGTGCTGTTGCGCTATTTGTGGGCAAAACTGCGGCCTCCTCCATCGACGAAACCGAAGCCATTGCGCTCACGGGCAAGAAACTGGAAGTCACCATCGTATTTACCGACATCCGTAGTTTTACGGCTTTCACCGAAGAAGTGTCTAAACAGCAAGGCCCGGAAGCCGTGGTCCAGATCTTGAACCAATACCTGGCCATCATGGTGGCGATCATTGTTGGGTTTAAGGGCCATCCCAACAAGTTCATCGGAGACGGGATTCTCGCCATTTTTTCGGATGACGACGAAGGCGTGGTTCCGGGCGATCACCCGCTCCGCGCCGTGCAATGCGCCACTGAAATCGTGACCATTCCGAGCCGTTTCCAAACGGGCGCCGGCATCCACACCGGACCCGCCGTAGTGGGCAACGTAGGTTCAGCCGATAAAATGGAATACACGGTGCTCGGAGATACCGTAAATGTCGCCTCGCGCCTGGAAAGCCTGAATAAAGAGCACCATACGAGATTATTAATGAGCGGCGCCACGCAGGCAAAAATCCAAAACCAAGTGGAAACCGTATATTTAGCGGACGCCCCTGTGCGCGGCAAAGCGCTGCCTATCGCCCTGTATACCGTGAAGTCGTTAGTCGCAAAGGCCGTGGTCAATGCATAAAACAATTCTTCTCGCGCTCGCTCTGGCCGTCGCCTGCACCCTATCTGCCGCCGACGAAAAGGAAGTGGCCGTCGGCCTGGTCCTCAACGGCGCGAATGGCAAAGTGCTGCGCGCCAATACGGAAACGCCGCTCGCCGCCCGTCCCGGCGACTTGCTTTTTTCAGGCGACGGACTGCGCACCGACACCTTGCCCGCTTCGTTCTTGTTCTGTCCGACGAAAAACATCGATACCCTCGGACCTGCCGGCGAGGTTCGCCTCGATACCAAGCAGCCCAAAGTCAAAGCTGGAAAGATTACCGAACAGCCTGCGCGCGCGTGCACGCTGCCGCAGACGTTGCGCATCGGCGCCGCCAGTCAGCAGCACTACGGTGTCACCATGACGCGCGGTCTGAATAAGCCCGAGATCCCACCGGTTCCGCGCGAGCAACTCCCGGCCGATGTTGTCGCCGAACTCGCGCCTTACGATGCGTCGCTCAAGAACGATCCCAAGGATCAAGGCGCGCTGGTGAGCGAAGCGGCCATTTTCGAAAATCACAAGCTGCCAGCAAATTCGCTGGAGCTTTACTATAAGCTGCGCGAGCAGTGGCCGGACGCGGTTTGGGTCAAGAGCAAAATCTTCGAGCTGGAACAGTCGATCGCGGATCAGGCTGCCGCCAAAAACGCCGCTGCCGTCGCCGGTGGAACCACATATGCGCTATTGATCGGAATCTCGAAATATCAGAAGCCCGATCTGTCGCTGCAATTTGCCGAACGCGATGCCAGCACGTTCTCCGATTTTCTGAAGAGCCCACGCGCGGGCGGGCTCAACTTGAACAACGTCCTATTGCTGACGGACGATAAGGCCACCACCGCCGCGGTCCGCCTGGGATTCCAGGATTTCCTCAAGCGCCGCGCAACTAAGGCCGACACCGTGATCATTTTAGTCGCAGGCCACGGAACGGTCGACGGCAAGGACGCCTACATTCTCACCTACGATTCCGATCCGCAGGATCTGAAATCCACCGCGCTCCCCATGGCCGAGTTGCAAGGGCTATTTGAAGAGCAGCTGACCAAAGTGGGCCGGGTGTTGCTGTTCGTGGATGTTTGCAAAGCCGGAACCATCGGGACCATCCAGAACAACACTGTGAACGCCACGGTGGAAAATTTCAAGAACCTGGAAGGCGACTTATTGGGGATCATGGGCAGCCGCCGCAAGGAGCTTTCGCGCGAAGGTCCGGAATTCGGCGGCGGACACGGCGCGTTTAGTTACTTCGTGCTCAAAGGGATGGAAGGCGCTGCCGACGAGGACGGCGACGGCGCGGTCACCGGTGAAGAACTGATCCGCTACGTTACCACGCAGGTTCCGCGCGCGACGGCCGAAAAACAGCATCCGCAGGACATCAGTCCTGGAACAGTGAACATCAAGATCTCCGACATGAAGAAGCCGGGCATCAATCTGGCAAACTGGCGGATCCTGATGGATTCGCGCAGCGGCCAGCCGATGTATCTCGCCTCCACATCGCCCGGAAGCGCGCTCGGCGAGGATCAGGCGTCCGACGACATCGACCATTTCACCGCCGCGATCCAAGCCGGACGCATCCTCCCCACCGATTCCGACAGCGCTTTCAACGCGCTCGCGAAATTGAAGACCGAGCTCGATCCGGAAGTCTATACCGAGCGCGAAAATCAGCTTCGCGTCGCGCTCGAAAACAAAGCGCAGCAAGTGCTGCTCCGCTATCTCACGGGAGAACAGACGCCGCAATCGAAGCAGGAATTTGAACAGGGCGCACGCTACATGGAAGCCGCGCGGACGCTGACCCACGAATCGCTGTATCTCGAAGGCCGCGCGGATTTCTTCCAAGGCCGCGCGCTCCTCTACGATAAGAACTTTCCCCAAGCGGCGAATTTACTGGAACAAGCGGTACGGATCGATCCCGGCGCGGCGTACGGATTCAACGCGCTCGGCATCGCGTATCTCGAGCAAGCGCAGTACGACAAAGCGATCCCGGCGTTTCGCGACGCCGTCCGACGCGCACAGCACTGGTCGTATCCGCTCCACAATGAGGCGCTGGCCTACGTCGAAACCGGCGACTACAAATCAGCCATCCGCGCTTATCAGGATGCTATCCGGCTGACTCCGCAATACAGCTATCTTCCGTACAACCTCGGCCTGGTTTATCAGCGCTTGAACCGGCGTAAAGATGCGGAAGCATCGTATAAGAAAGCCACCGCGCTCTCGCCCGATTCCGCCGAGCCTTACAACGCACTCGGAACGCTCAAAGCATCCGAAGGCAAGCGTGATGAAGCCGAGCGTTTGTATCGCGAAGCTTTGCAGAAAAATTCGAGCCTGCTCGCTGCTCGCCACAATCTCGCACTGCTTTTGGCGGATGAAAAAAATCGCCAACAGGAAGCGATTGAGCTCTGGCGAGCGAATCTGCAGCAGTCGTCCGATTACTTGCCCTCGCGTCTCAGTCTAGCCGCCACGCTGGCTTCCAACGGTGATAATGCAGGAGCAATTGCAGAATATAGAAAAGTCCTGGATGCCAAGCCAAACTACGCCGGAGCGCGCTTTGCGTTGGCCAGTTTGTTGGTGAAGACACGCGATTCCGATGCAGCCCTGCAAGAACTGCGCGAGTTGTCGAAGCTGGAACCGCAAAACGCGAGCGTCTTCGAACAGATCGGGGACGCGGAAGCCGCCCGAAAGCACAATCCGGAAGCGGCGGCAGCTTACAAATCCGCTCTCAAATTCGCGCCCGATCGCGATGGACGCAAGCGCCTCAACAATAAGTTAAAAACGTTGGGCCAATAAAACGAACCCGCCCGCCGAACTATCAGCGGGCGGTATCCTCCACGGCCACAGTTCCTCTTGCGCAGGGTGCGGCCCCACTAGTGAGATGCGGCCCGGACCGGTACAGTTACGTCGGTTAGTACTAACCTTTGCCAGCCGCAGACGCCTGAACCGGCTTGCCCGCGTCGGTCTTGGAGATGTCGATGCCGCCTTTAAAATAGGCACCGTCTTCGATGACGATGCCGGCCGTTTTGATATCGCCGACAATCGTAGCGCCCGCGCGCAGCGAGATCCGGTTCTCGGCCTCCACGTTGCCTTTGATGGATCCGAAAACCACCACCTCTTGCGCCTTGATGTTGGCCTTGATCTTTCCGGTAGGGCCGATGGTTAAGCGATTTCGCAGCTCCAGGCTGCCCTCCAACTCACCGTCGACGTACAGTTCTTCGTCGCTGATGATCTCGCCCACGATCTTCATGGTTTTGCCGAAGACGGTGGACGCGCTCGTGGACCGCGCTTGTGTTGGCGCTGGAGCCGGCGGAGGAGTGGAAGCTGGTGTTGGCATAGTTTTTCCTTCTTCAGTCTTGCCCCACATAGGGGATTTCACCAAGCACGATGTCGACCAAATAGCGCGGTACTGATTCTATTGTGCTTCACGCCGTGCGAGGTGAGGAGGTAAGCAAATTCAGTCCCTATTTTACCGCCCTCCGCTGAAAAAATGTCTGCTTATCCATCGACGCATCCACCGCGACGTCGAAGAATCCGATCAGCATCTCTTCCCAACTTTGCTCACCAAATGTAACCTCCGCCTGCGGATCGGGATTGCGCGGATTGTTTGCCGAGTTGTCGAAGTAGCCGGCCACTGCCAATCGTGTGCCTGCCTGAAGGCGCATCGGTTCGGCCAAACGATAGTTCAGTTGCCAGTTGAAATCGTAGTTGTTGACTTTGAGGAGCGGAACGAAGCGGCTGTTCGGCCGAGCTGCTAGATACTCGAATGCTTTCCCGCGCAGATGCATGTGCGGAAACAGGCTGATAAGCAGCGCGTCATTCGGAATCGTGCCCGCAACCGAAACCCGATAATTCGGATCGCCTGGCGGAATCACAAATTTGTCATTCCCCATTTGCAGCGTAAGTACGGCTTGCTTCGGCGGCTCTTTCGCAAACACGATGCCGATGCGCGTTTTATCCGCGCTCGCCTTTCCATTTGCCGTGTAGTGCATCTGCAGAATCACATCGGAACCGGCTTTGATCTTCTTCGCCATACCCGTCTTCCATCCATCGAAGGAATTTCCGGGCGTGTAGACCAACAGGATGTCACTCGTCGTGAGACTCTTCGCGATGGGCAACCCGAACGCTTCGCCGCTCGGCCGGTTTTTCAACCAATCGGAGCCGGGCTCGCGGATATAAACCACGGCGTGATGCACCGTCGATGCATCGGATGGACGCACTTCCACCTGCTGCACCCATTTGTCTTCCTGAAATCGCGTCGGAAGAATGATGTACTGATACTCGACCGCGCCCTTCGGCGGAATCGGAAACGCTTTCGGCATTTCGAACACCGCATCGGGATTTCCGATATTCCAGCCTTGTCGCCACTCGCGGGAGGTAGGAGCTTCTTCCGGATCGCCGGCCGGCGCTCCACCGTCCACCCAATCGAGAATCGTCGCAATCTCGGACTTCGTCAACGACCGGTCATTCGAAAAACGCCCGTAGCGCGGATCAGCGAACCACGGCGGCATCTTACGCGCCGCAACAGCCTCGCGGATCGCCTTCGCCCAGGGCCGCGTCTCTTGGTAGCCCAAGAAATGCATCGGCGCGATCTCGCCCGGACGATGGCACTCCTGGCAACGGGCCTGCAGGATCGGGAGTACGTCTTTGTAGAAGACCGGTCCGGCCAGCACGGGAGGTCCGGCCGCGAAGCTAACGAGCCAGCGAAGCAACGTACTTATCGCGGCACTCTTTGGAACAGAAATAGAAGGTCTCCCCTCCTACGTTCTCATGGATGGAAGTCGCCGCCGAGATGTAAGTGCCGCAGGCCGGATCTTTCTTGAGTTCTCCACTGAGCGGAACACCCGCTTGACGCTGTCCGCCCTGCTGGCTGGGACGCGGACGCAGCGCCTCCGAGACTCCGCGCATGACGATCCCGATAATGCCACGCAGCAGCGAGATGACAACCACCATCCCGAGCAGCCAAAATATAACGCGGAACATCGCTTACTTAGATTTTAACCGTTGGACCGAATAACTGAAGAACTGAACAACGGAGGAAGCGATCCAGTAACTCGCCGCTCGGCTTTGGACACACCCCGAGCAGCTAAAGAGAACGCTGAACACCGCCTACTTAGGTTTTAACTGCTGAACCGAATAACTGAACAACCGATCAACGGAGTAAGCGAGCGCCAGCTCGCTTACTCCTCTTTATTCGCAGCCTTGCGCGCCGCATCAATGCGTGCCTGTGCGTGCCGTGCCGCGATCAGCGCCGACGCGATGTCGATCCCGAGCGCCGGATTCACCATCTCTTCCTGCGCCTTCTTCAGATCCCGCTCCGCTTGCGGAACGTCGATCTCCTGGGCTTTTTCAGCAAAGTCGGTCAGCACCCGAACCACATTATTGTGGATCTCGAGGAATCCGCCGCGCACGGCCAGGCTGTAAAAATGCTCGCCCTGCGTGGTGTAAGTCATCGCCCCAATGCCGAGCTCGGAAAGCAGCGGGGCATGATCCGGCAGCACGCCGATATAACCATCGAGCGCTGGAATCTGCGCGCGGATGGCCTTCTCGCGCGCGAGAAGCCGCTGGGGAGTTGCGATCTCGATTTCGAAATCCTCGGCCACGTCCTACGCCCCTTGCTTTCGCAGTTCTTCCGCTTTCTTCTTCACGTCTTCGATGCTGCCCTGCATGTAGAAAGCCTGCTCCGGAAGGTCGTCGTGCTTGCCTTCCACCACTTCCTTGAAGCTGCGCACCGTATCGGCCAGCGTGACGTACTGGCCCTTGATGCCGGTGAACTGCTCGGCCACATGGAACGGCTGCGAGAGGAAGCGCTGGATTTTGCGGGCCCGCGCGACAATCTGCTTATCGTCGTCGGAAAGTTCGTCGATACCCAGAATCGCGATGATGTCCTGCAGATCTTTGTAGCGCTGCAGCACCTGCTTCACCTGCTGAGCCACGCCATAATGTTCTTCGCCCACGATACGCGGATCCAGAATGCGCGAAGTCGATGCCAGCGGATCCACCGCCGGATAAATCCCCTGCTCCACCAAACTGCGCGTCAAGTTTGTGGTCGCGTCCAGGTGCGCGAAGGTCGTGGCGGGCGCGGGATCAGTGTAGTCGTCGGCAGGCACGTAAATCGCCTGCACGGATGTGATCGAGCCTTTTTTGGTCGAAGTAATGCGCTCCTGCAATTCGCCCATTTCGGTCGCGAGGTTCGGCTGGTATCCCACCGCCGATGGCATGCGGCCCAACAGCGCCGATACTTCGGATCCCGCCTGCGTGAAGCGGAAAATATTGTCGATGAACAGCAGCACGTCCTGGCCCTCTTCATCGCGGAAGAACTCAGCCACGGTGAGTCCCGTAAGACCCACGCGCAAACGCGCTCCCGGCGGCTCCGTCATCTGGCCGTAAATGAGCGCGACTTTGGATTTCGTGTAATCCTTCGGATCCAGCACGCCCGATTCCGCCATTTCGAGCCACAGGTCGTTTCCTTCGCGCGTGCGTTCGCCCACCCCGGAAAACACAGAGACGCCGCCATGTTTCAGCGCGATGTTGTTGATCAACTCCATGATCACAACCGTCTTGCCGACGCCCGCGCCGCCGAACAAGCCGATCTTGCCGCCGCGCAGGTAGGGTTCCAGAAGATCGATCACTTTGATGCCGGTTTCAAACATCTGCAGCTCGGTGGCCTGCTCGTCGAAGGCCGGCGCCTGGCGATGGATGGACCACTTTTTCTCAGTGTTGATCGGGCCCATTTGGTCCACCGGCTGGCCGATCACGTTCATCACGCGGCCCAGCGTCTGGTTGCCCACCGGAACTTCGATGGGATGTCCCAGGCTCATGGCCTTCATACCGCGCACCATGCCGTCGGTGGGTTGCAGCGCGATGGCGCGCACGCGTCCTTCGCCGATGTGCTGCGCAACTTCGGTCATCACGTCGATGGGCATGGGCGTGTTAAAACCCTCGCTCGTGATGTGCACCGCGGTGTTGATCACCGGAATCTGGTGCTCGGGGAATTGAATGTCGATGGCCGGTCCCGCCACCTGGATTACTTTGCCTTCTACTACTGCAGAGCTCGTTGCCATAAATGTTCGTCCCTATCCCAATGCGGCCGCGCCGCTTACAATTTCGATAATTTCTCGGGTAATGCTCGCTTGCCGCACGCGATTCATCTTCAATGTCAGCGAGTCGATTACGTCCGCCGCATTTGAACTGGCCGCTTCCATGGCTGCCATGCGCGCCGCATGTTCCGCCGCCGCGGATTCCAGCAGCGCGCGGTAAATCTGCGCCTCGATGTAGCGCGGCAATAGGTGTTCCAAAAGCTGGCCCGGCGGTTGCTCGTAGATATAGTCGATCTGTTCACGCTGCTCCGGCAGCTGCACGGGCAGAATCTGCTGCGTCACCAACTTTGAAGCCAGCATGCTCTTGAAGTTGTTGACCACCAGATAAACCGCGTCGATCTCGGCCTTCTTAAACCGCTCGATCACTTTCTGCGAGATTTCGAGCGCATCCTCATAGCGCACCACTTTTTGAAAAATCGTGGTGTACTCGCCCGAAACCTGCTTGTGGCGCTTGCGGAAGAAATCGCGCGCCTTGCGTCCAATCAACTCCAGGTGAATTTCGGCGCCTGATTTTTCCTTCATGAACTTCGCCGCCGCGCGAATCACGTTGGAATTGAATGCGCCGGCTAGACCGCGGTCGGCCGTGATCACCAGAAGCTGAATCCGCTTCTCCTCGCGCCGGACCAGCAGATCGGATCCGCCTTCCTGATTTTCATCCGCCGCCTGCGCCACGTTAACCAACATCCGTTGGATACTCTCGGCATAAGGTCGCGCGGCCAGCACACGATCCTGCGCGCGGCGCAGCTTGGCCGCCGAGACCACCTTCATGGCCTTGGTGATCTGTTGCGTGTTCTTGACCGAGCGGATTCGCCGGCGCAGATCGATCAAACTCGGCATTGGCTAAGCCTTCGCGCCCGCCGGGGCTTTCTTGGAAGTGAACCGGTCCTTAAACTCCTTCAGCGCACCGTTCAGCTGCCCCTTCAACGTGTCGTCCAGAGCTTTCTTTTCACGGATCCCCGCCAGGAGGCCCGAATGCGCGGAATCCAGGTACCGGTACAGTTCCGCTTCGAACGCTCGAACGTCTTCCACCGGCAGATCGTCGATCAATCCGCTGGTACCCGCATAAATCAGGGCAATCTGCTTCTCTACCGGCAGCGGCTGATACTGCGGCTGCTTGAGCACTTCCACCAGATGCTTTCCGCGATTCAACTGCGATTGC
>Ga0070734_10004145_pt1 | contig 14110 bp, 7 predicted proteins | sample Coa_R1_8_FD_66444 | JGI IMG/M metagenome (GOLD analysis project Ga0070734, IMG submission 66444) | Surface soil microbial communities from Centralia Pennsylvania, which are recovering from an underground coalmine fire - Coalmine... | ecosystem: Environmental > Terrestrial > Soil > Unclassified ...
TGTTCGGCTCAGAAACCGGATAACCCAGGCTGGCCATCTCCTTCTGCAGAATGCCTTCGATCAGGTGAAGCGCTTCGGGAGAAATCGGCTCGCGCTTCCAGCGTTCCAGCGACTTGCCGGCGTCCGCGGCCGTGCCGTGGCCTGGGTTGAAATATCCATTGCCGGGCTTGAGGTCGGCGCTGGTGAACCGGGCAATCTGCTCTCTCGTGCGCTCGGGATCGCGAACAAAGTCTTCATAGCGCACCAGGAGCGTGTCCGGACGGTCGCGGTCAGCGAAATAATTGTCAAATGAGTTGAGGAACGCCTGCGCGATATGGCGGGCATGATCGCGGTCGGTATCGCCAGCCACACGAGCAAATCCCAGGGCACTCCTCTTTTTCATGAAGGCATTGCTGGAAAGGAAAACATCCCGGGGGTCGCGGAAGTTGTAAATCGTAAACTGGTCGAGGTGCGGGCGCAGAAAGGACGGGAGCCAGACGGGTGCCTTCTCCGCGTAAAAAACAGCTCCCGGATTGTGCCGGCGAATATCGTCAGTAAACTTTCTCCACAAGTGGCGCAGCCAGCTGCCGGAGTCGGCGCGGGGCAGGTAGACGTGAGGGGAAAACTCGGGCGCGTAGTCCGCGCCCGGCAGGTAGCCGCCAAAGCCCAGGTAATTGAGTTCGAACAGCTGCTGGGGCTGCAGGAACTGCATCAGGTCGGGGCGCTGCATCAGGAGAGCAAATTTTGCGGCGCAGGTCAGGTAGCGGTTCTCGTAGGGGAAAGCACGATCGAAGGCTACCCGGGAGTCGGTGCCCAGCAGCGCCATCAGTTGCGTGCTGCCGCTTCGACCTCCTGCGGATAGAAGAATCGGCTTAAGGTATTCCATTTCGTCTGGTAGTGACTGGGGGCAACAATGGGCGTTACCGGAATTCCCCATGAACGCTCTACATTGACCTGAGCCGGACCGGTATTTTAGCGGATAGAGCTGCCATCTACACGGATTACTTGTAAAGAGGCGGGACAAGAAGCCAGGGATCGGCTAACCCAGGCGTGCAGCCCGACGCCGACACTTCGCATGTGAGAAAACCTGGTTTGACAGCAACAGCAGGGGCGGATATAAGCAATACTTATCTCCCGAACCACGCACCTGTCTGCACATGTTTGAACTGGTCCGCGACACCTACCGTTACCGGGAACTCATCTGGGCGCTGGCAGTAAAAGAGCTGCGGGTGCGCTACAAGCGCTCCGTGCTGGGCTTCCTTTGGGCGCTGCTGAATCCCTTGCTGATGATGATCATTCTCACCCTGGTCTTTGGCAGCCTTATGCGCTTCTCCATTGACCACTACGCCATTTTCCTGCTCAGCATGCTGCTGCCCTGGACGTTTTTCTCCCAGGCCCTGTCTTATTCCGTGGAATCGGTGGTGGGCAATGCGCAGCTGCTGAAAAAGGTGCGGGTGCCGCAATTAGTATTTCCCATCGCCGCCGTAGTGGCCAACATCATCAACTTCCTGCTCTCGCTGATTCCTTTGGCACTGATCATCGTGGCCTTGCGTTTTCCACTGCACTGGACGTGGGTGTACTTGCCTATACCCATGGCAGGACTCTTCCTTTTTACCCTGGGAACCGCGTTCTTCTTTGCAGCCATCAATGTATTTTTTCGCGACGTCAGCCACATCGTGCAGATTCTGCTTTCCGCCTGGTTCTATGGCTCGCCTATCATTTATTCACTCGATTTCATACCCAAGAAATACCACCTTCTGTTCCGGTTGAATCCGATGTTGTACGTACTGAACGGGTTCCGGCTGAGCATTTACTATGGAATCTTACCAACGGCACAATCCAGCGCCATGTCGTTGGCCTGCGGGGTGGCAGCAGTGGCCATCGGCTTCGCCCTGTTCCGCCGCTACCAGGATGTATTCGTGTACTACGTCTAGAATATGGGGATGAGCAGCGCCGCCGTACGCTTCGAGGACGTGGTGCAGCGCTTCCGCGTGATCCGGGAGCGGCCGGACACGCTGCGCGAAGCTTTCGCCCACTTCCATCGCCGCAAGCCGCGGAACACGTACCACGACTTCCTGGCGCTGAAGGGCATTTCCTTCCAAGTGCCGCACGGCATGACCCTAGGGATCATTGGTCGCAACGGATCAGGCAAAAGCACGCTCCTGAAGATCATTGCCGGAGTGTACCGGGCCAGCAGCGGACGGGTGGAGGTGAACGGCAGCACCGCCCCTCTGATCGAACTGGGAGCGGGGTTTCACCACGAGTTGACCGGCCGGGAGAACATCCTGATCAACGGGCTGCTGCTTGGGCTTTCCAAGCGGGAGGTTCAGCGGCTGGAGCCAAGCATCATCGAATTTGCGGAAATCGGGGAGTTCATCGATGCCCCGGTCAAGCAGTATTCGTCGGGCATGTACATGCGCCTGGCCTTTTCAGTGGCCACGGCGGTGGATCCCGATATTCTGCTGGTGGACGAGATTCTGGCGGTGGGCGACGCGGCTTTCCGAGTCAAGTGCTTCGACCGCATCGCTGCCTTCCGGGAAGGAGGAAAAACCATCATCCTGGTTTCGCACGATACCGACCAGATCCGGAAATTCTGCGACCGGGTGCTGGTGCTGAATAACGGCGAATTAGTGGCCGATGATTCGCCGGACAACGCGGTAGAGCACTACGAAAAACTGATCGGCCAACCTCAAGGGCCTGGCATTCCTGCCATCCAACACATCTGATCGCCCAGTTTCAGCCGGCCGCATCTCAGATGGCAAGCGAGTAATTCTCGTCGTTCAATGTCAGGTTACGATTGTAGAACGGGTCATTGAGCAACATATCCCGCCAGCGGGACTTCATGAATTCGATCTCCTGGGGGTTCAGGTCGAAGCCGCGGGAGGCGGATTCGTAATGATAGAGCTCGGCATAGGGCGTCCAAGCGATGCGATAGCCTTTCTCCCGCACCCGCAGGCAGAAGTCCACGTCGTTGAAGGCGACGCGCAAGTCTTCATCGAAGCCGCCCACCGCTTCGAAGGCATCGCGCCGAACCATGAGGCAGGCTGCGGTTACAGCTGAGTAATTTCGGATGCAGGCCAGGGAATCAAAGTAGCCGCGGCTGCGGGCGGGAAAATATTTATGGGAATGGCCGGCCACGCCCTTGATGCCGAGGATGACGCCGGCGTGCTGAATGCGGTGGTCCGGATAATAAAGCTTAGCGCCGGCGATGGCCACCCCGGGCAAATGGCAGAGCTCCAGCATGGCCCGCATCCAGCCCGGGGTGATCACCTCGGTATCATTGTTAAGCAAGAGAAGGAAATCGCCCTTCGCCTGCCGCGCCCCGAAATTATTCAAGCGGGAGTAATTGAAGGGCTCATCCAGACGCAGCATCTGGTGGCGCAGGGCAGCGAAAAAATTCAGGGTTTCCGGTTTGCTGCTGCCGTTATCTACGATCAATATCTCGTAGTTAGGATAGTCGGTGCGCTTCTCGATGCTGCGGATGCAGCGTTGCAACACCTCCACGCCGTCGCGGGTGGGAATGATGACACTGACCAGCGGGTCGCCGCTGAGCGCGGGGCGGACACGATAGCGGTTGGGAGCATCACCCTCCACCACGCTGGCCATGACCCCGAGGCGCTGGAGATGTTCGGCAATGGCGCGCTGACCGGCGACCGTGCTGTAACTCTTGGAGTGCGCCGCCAGCGCCGTGGAGCCCGCCGTTTTGCGCCAATGGTAAAGGATTTCCGGGATGTGGAAGATGTTCTGGGTGCGCTCCGCTATCCGCAACAGCAGGTCATAATCCTGGCTCCCATTGAAATCAGAACGCAGACCGGCCACGGCATCCACATGCGACCTGCGGTAAACGCCGAAATGGCAGACGTAGTTCAGGGAATACAGGTACTCGGGCGACCAATCAGGTTTGAAGAAGGGATCGCTGCGGCGGCCGTTGGCTTCCAGCTTATCTTCGTCGCTGTAGATGACGTCGGCTTCGGGATGCGCCTGCAGCAGCTTTATCACTTCATACAGGGCGGCGGGGCTGAGCTGGTCATCATGGTCGAGAAAGCCGAGGAATTCACCGCCGGCCAGCTTGATGGCCTGATTGCTGGCGGCGCTGATGCCGCCATTACGCTCACTGAAACTAACCTTGATTCTCGAATCGCGGCGACTCCATTCCTCGAGCATGGGCCGCACGTGCGGGGCAGTGCTAGCGTCATCACAGATGCATAGCTCCCAGTTTTCATAGTACTGCTGGCGCACGGATTCGATGGCCTTCTCCAGGTGTTCCTGGGCGGTGTTGAAAACCGGCATGACGATGCTGATGGTGGGCGCGTAAGCAAGTGTGGGCAGCTCGGCGGCGATCCGGGCGGCATTCCATACCTGCGGCTCGTGCTTGCGGATCCAGACCTGGTAGTCAACAGGATCGATCAGGAAGCGTTTCTTGCGGGCGGCGCCGCGGCGGGCCAGGCCAACCAGCCAGTTGCGCCGCGCTGCGCCCTTCAGGTTGCGATAGCGGTTAAGCAGGCGCCAACCTTTGCTATTGACGACCGAGTGGAGAGTGGCTTCCTTGGCGGCGAGTTCCTCCTCACGGTTGGCGAGCAGTTGTTCCGCGCGCATACGCAAACGTCGCTCTCCCTCAAGCTTGTCCCGGGTTTGTGCCAGTTCCAGGCGCAACGGCGCGCTTTCGACGGCAACGTGGCGCGCCAGCGCGACCTGAAACAGTTCTTCGTCACTCGCCGGCCGTGCGGCCCGGCGCAGGAGCAGCGCTTGGGGGCACACAAAAGAGGCATCGAAGCTGGAGTCGGGAGCAAAACCGGACTCGCGGAACAAACGCAGCCAGTAGAAGACCGGCTGGACATTGATGTGAGTCGGCTCGGTAAAGTCGCTGGGGGTGGAGGAAAACAGCACAGCGTCCGCCGCGGCAGCCATGTTCCGAATGGCGGCTTTGCCGTCCTGCTCGCAAAGATGCTCCAGCACCTCGATACAGGTAACCAGGTCGTAGCGGCCGGGAATGGGATCTGCGGCGGAAGCGACAAAGCAGAACGGCCGCAGGTCCGGGCGCACCTCGCTAATGGCGTAATCAGAAATGTCGGAGCCCCAGGCTTCAACGCCGCGGTCGTGCAAGCACTCGACCAGAAAACCCTTGGCGCACCCCAGGTCAAAGACGCGACCGGGCTGAAGCTGCTGGATGATGTTATCGGCAATGTTGCCAAAAAAGCGCAGCCAATGGGGCTCGCTGCGGTCATAGGGCAGCGGCCCCAGGTGTTCCGCGTAGTATTCAGCACCATAAAGTTCAGCTGCGGCGTTCTTGGGCACTGCTACCCCTTGGTCGAGAGTGTGCGCATATTCTAAAGCATCATCCCGAGGCCGCGAAGTTGTCATAGCTTGCCCCGCGCCGAAACCGGTACAATAGAGGGCACTATTCGCCAATCGCGCGGCCGGAAAAGGTACCGGTAATTCGATGAACATCGCCATTCTCGGCACCCGTGGTATCCCCGCCCGCTACGGCGGTTTTGAGACATTAGCCGAGCAACTGGCTAACCGACTGGCCGAGCGCGGTCATCGGGTCACGGTTTATTGCCGGCGCCCGTTCACCCGCCCGGACGACAAGGTGCGTTCCGGCATCAGACGCGTGATCCTGCCGACAATTTCCCGCAAGCATTTCGACACCATCTTCAACACCTTTCTCTCCGTGTTTCATGTGGGTTTTGGGGATGCTGATGTGGTGCTCTTGTGCAATGTGGGCAACAGTCCGCTGGCCTGGATCCCGCGCCTGTTTGGCAAACCTACGGTTTTGCACGTGGACGGGCTGGACCGGAAGCGCAAAAAATGGCGCTGGCTGGCGCGCCAGTATCTGCTGCTGTGCGAGTTCTTTTCCGCCTTCACCCCCACTCGCTTGCTCACCGATGCCGTCGCCATCCACGACTACTACCTGCAACGCTACGGCAAGGATTCGAGCATGATCGCCTACGGCGCCGAGGTACCCGAGCTGCCCAAGATTCCCTGGCATGAGCACGACTTCGATGTGCAGCAGCGGCAGTACATCCTCTACGTCTGCCGGCTGGAACCGGAGAACAACCCGGAACTGGTGATCCGCGCCTATGGGGAGCTGAAAACAGATTGGCCCCTGGTAGTGGTCGGTGACAATCGCTACACACCGGCGTATGTCGAGAGCCTGAGGGCGATAGCCGGCCCGCAAGTTCAGTTCGTGGGCTCGGTTTATGGCCCCCGCTACTGGGAGTTGCAGAACAATGCCGGCCTTTTTGTCTCCGCATTTGAAGTGGGCGGCATTCATCCGTCGCTGGTGGAAGCAATGGCAGCCGGCAACACACTGCTTTACCTGGACACCAAGGAAAATCGCGAGGCCGTGGGCGATTGCGGCGTGCCCTTCCGGCCCGCGATGGGAGAGCTGGCAGCGGTGATGCAGAAGCTTATCAGCGACCCTCAGCTGCGACAGTCGCTGGCCGCAAAAGCCCAGGCTCGTGCGGCGGAATTGTATTCCTGGGAGCGCATCGTGGATCAGTACGAGCAGTTGTTTTATGAAATTGCCGATGTGGGCGGACCGCTGGCCGCTTCGTCGGAGCTAGACATAAACGGGACGGAAGGTAGTAATCGTGTTTAGGGAGACTCGGGTTCTGATCACCATCCCGCACATCTTATCGGGCTTTATCTGCGTTATGTCTCTGCGGCAACAGGCCTAATGCGTGAATTTGAGGCATTCCGGGGTGGCAACCGTTGCCAAGAGGAGTCGCTGGTGTCCCCCCCGAACCGAAAAGCACTGCGGTCTCCCTGTTCTAATATCGTCCCTGGCAGATTTGTCGTATGCTAGGAGTTCCCCACCAGCGCGAGGCTGATGACCGGAATGTTTTCGCGTCGTTCACGGCTGATTCGAATCAGCTGCGTTGTCAATGACCTGCTTGCTACCGCGGTCTCCTTTCTCCTTGCCTACGGGATTCGCACGTGGTTAGGACAAAGAAACTGGTTTGGGCTGCACGCGATTTATCCCTTTTCCGACTATCTGCCCATCTTTGCCACCGTCGTACTGCTGATTCCCCTCTTTGGGTACCTGTTTAACGCGTATCAGCAAGTTGAGCTGAAGCGTCCGCGCGATGTGGCTACGGACGCGGTAAAAATGGGCGCTCTGGGGTTGCTGGCGTTGTTCAGCGGCATGTTCTTTTCCAAAAGCGAGTATGCCAGCCGCAGCCTGCTGGTGATTTTTGTGTTTCTGCAGTTTGTGCTGCTGGCCACGAGCCGCTGGACCCTGCTGGCGGCCGGGACCTGGCTCAGGACGCGGCCCGAACATAGGCGCCATTTTGTCATCGTAGGAAATGGCGAAAGCGCGGCGGAGCTTGCTTCCCTGCTGGAGGACGGAAAAGACCTCGGCCTGGAGCTATTGGCGTTTGCCAGCACAGATGAGCAGTCAGACCCGCCAGCAAATTTGCAGGGGCAATATTCGGTCATGCCGGTATCCAAGTTGCCTGATCTCCTCCACAGTCACGTGGTGGACGAGGTTCTATTCGCCGTAGGCCGGGAGGAGCTAGCCAGCCTGGAAGCCTTGATGCAACAGTGCGAGCAGGAGGGAATCCATATGCGCATGCAACTGGATTTCCTGCCCCAGGGCTTCAACCACGTTTTTGTCGAGCATCTTGGCCATGTGCCCCTGCTGACCTTTGCCAGCACGCCACAGAATGACTTTGCCCTGGCCTTCAAGCGGCTGATTGATCTCGCGGTGGCCGCAGTGGCCTTGACTGTGCTCTCCCCACTCTTCCTCGCGCTTGCCATTCTGATCAAACTGACATCCCGCGGACCCGTGTTCTATCGCCAGACCCGTTGCGGACTGGGAGGCAGGCGCTTCACGCTGCTCAAATTCCGTTCCATGGTGGCAAATGCCGACCAGTTGCTGCCGCAGCTGGAGAAGTTCAATGAAGCCGATGGTCCCGCCTTCAAGATGCGTAAAGACCCGCGCTGTACGGGAATCGGCCGCTGGATGCGTATCTTCAGCCTGGATGAGCTGCCACAACTGTGGAACGTACTGCTGGGGCACATGTCGCTGGTGGGACCGCGGCCGCCCCTGCCCGACGAGGTAGATCAGTATCAGCCCTGGCAGCGCCGTCGTCTGCGAATGCGCCCCGGCATGACCTGCTTGTGGGCGCTGGAAGGGCGCAGTCACCTCCGTTTTGATCACTGGGTACGCCTGGATCTCCTCTACATCGACAACTGGTCAGTATGGCTGGATTTCAAGATTCTGCTGAAGACCATTCCCGCAGTGCTCTCCGGCAAAGGGGCGCATTAGTTCCGCTCACTCCACCCGCGACAACCTGTACCGCGTGCGATACAATATCTCGCTCTAACCGAAAACAATTCAGATGCAGCCTGCACGACTTCGCGCCCGTACCGTTTGCGCAGTGCTTTGTGCACTCCTGCTGACCCTTGCCGAAGCGCCGGCGAGCGCACAGAACGCCAGATCAGCGCATCGTCCACTTATCGTATTCATGACCGATTTCGGCACGGTCGACGACGCCGTCGCCATCTGCAAGGGCGTCATGCTGGGCATCGCCCCCGACGCGCGCATCGTTGACCTGACTCACCAGGTCACGCCGTTTTCCATTTCCGATGGCGCCAGGTTCCTTTATGGCACCACGCCTTATTACCCTGCGGATACGGTATTTGTGGTGGTGGTTGATCCCACCGTGGGCACCAGCCGCAAGGCCATCGTGGTCAAGTCCAAGCGGGGACAGTATTTTGTCCTGCCGGACAACGGCCTGATGACCATGGTCCTGGACCGGGACGGACTGGAAGGCGCGCGGGAAATTACCAATCGCTCCTGGATGATCGGCAGCGGCATTTCTTCCACCTTCCACGGACGGGATATTTTCTCCCCCGTGGGCGCTCATTTAGCTGCCGGCGAGGACTGGACACAGGTCGGGCCCGAACTGAAGCACCTGGTGCGCATTAATCAAAGCCCGGCGCAGGTGAGCGACAAGGGCATCAGTGGGCAGGTGTTCGCACTCGATGGGCCCTTTGGCAACCTGATAACCAATATCAGCGGCGAGGAGTTCCTAAAGCTTGGCTATGTTCACGGCGACAAGATTCATATCAAGCTCGGCGACCGAGATATGACCCTTCCTTTCGTTCGGACCTTTGGCGACGTTCCCATCGGCGAGCCTCTCATATTCATTGATTCGCGAGGCCGCTTCAGCCTTGCCGTCAACCAGCGGAACTTTGCCAAGACTTACGGGATTGTCCCCCCGGTTTCCCTGTTCGTCCCGAAGAAATGAGCGCCAGCTCAGGGCCCTGTTGTTGGCGGTAGAGCCTGGACATTGATCGAGCGATTGCCTGCCCCCGCAGGAGGATCAAATGAATACGGCGCAACAATATACCTGCAGTCGCCTGTCTTTTCGCCCGCGTTGCTGGGTGTTCCTGTGCTTGGCACTGATGTGGTCCGTCTCACTGGCGGCACAGAGCTATCGCGGCTCCATTCGCGGCAGTGTCCGCGATGCCAGCGGTGCGGTAGTACCCGGCGCGACGCTAACCGCAAAAAACGTGGCCACGGGTGAGACCCGCGTTACCCACAGCAGCTCCGATGGCGGCTATGTGATTGCCGAGGTACCCGCCGGACAATACGAGGTAAGCGCCACCGCTACTGCCCTGGCTTCGGTCACCAGCAGGGTGGTTGTGGCGGTCGGAGTCGATACCACCGCGGACTTCGATCTGGCGAAGATTCAGACCGCCAAGACCGAGGTCACCGTCACCGCGGCCGCCCCGGTGGTGGACACGACGCGCGATGTACTGGGGCAGGTCGTGAATCAAACCCTGGTGGGACAATTGCCGCTGAACGGACGCGATTTCGGCAAACTGGTTGCGCTCGTCCCCGGGGTGACGGTGGAACCGGCGGGCGTGGCCGGCAGCCAGGCGGGATTCGGCCAATTCAACATTAACGGGAATCGCGACCGCTCCAACAACTACACCCTCGACGGCACCGACAACAACGATCCTTTCTTTAATAATTCCGCGCTCAATCAGGTGGGCATCACCGGCGCGCCCGCTTCCCTGCTGCCGATCGATGCCATCCAGGAATTCAATCTCGAATCCAATTTCAGCGCCGAATACGGCCGTAACAGCGGATCCGTGGTGAACATCATCACCAAATCGGGCACCAATGATATGCACGGCACGGTTTTCGAGTACCTGCGCAACAGCTCTTTTGATGCCCGCAATTATTTCAATGTGCGGGTAAACCCGGACGGCAGCGTCAACCCACAGTCTGCTTTCAAGAACAATCAGTTCGGCGGCTCGCTAGGCGGAGCGATCATCAAGAACCGCACCTTTTTCTTTGGCGCCTATGAGGGCCAGCGAGAACGCGTAGGCTCGGACTTCCTTCTGTTCGTGCCCACCGAAACTCAAAAAGCCGCCGCCAGAAGCGTGGCGCTGGCCAATGGCATTTCCGCCGTTAATCCCGCGCTCGACCAGATCCTGAATTTCTTTCCAGCCGCCACCGGCTTCAATGGAAGCAGCGGCACGGCCGCGGTCAGCGCCGTCGACAAAAACGACCTGGACAATTTCATCGTAAAGATCGATCACCAAATCACATCCAGCGAATCGCTCACCGGGCGCTATGCCTTCGCCCGCAGCGATCAGACCTTTCCTCTGGGGGCAATTGGGGGATTTGGCAGCGGCTCGCGTTTGCCGCAGTTCGCCCAGACTTCGCCCACACGCGTGCAGGTAGTCTCCCTCAGCCTGCTTTCGACCCTGAGCAGCACCCGGATCAACGAAGTTCGTTTCGGCTACAGCCGCTATCGCACATCTTTCAGTGGGGTGGACAGCGCGTTCGATCCGGCCAGCATCGGGCTCAATCTGGGAACGGCAAAAACGGGCCTGCCGGAATTCGATTTCTCCGGCGTCTTTGACAACCTGGGGGCCTCCGCTTTCAGTGTTCCGCGCGGGCGCGTCAGCCGAAGCTTCCAGTTGCTCGACAATTTCACTCTGGTAAGCGGCCGGAACACCTGGAAATTCGGGGGCGAACTGCGCCATTATGCGATCGACAACTTCAACGATAATCTGGAACGCGGCTTGTTTGATTTCTTCCCTACCGGTTTGACCAATGACCCCGCGGTAGACGTGCTGGCCAATTATTATCTCGGGTTCAATGCGTTTGTCTCCGCCAACACGGGCGACACTCACCGCACCACTTATAACAATGGCCTAGCCTTTTTTGCCCAGGACGATTTCCGGGCTACCCCCAAGCTCACGCTGAATTTGGGATTGCGCTGGGAATACTTCGGCCCCCTCAGCGAAAAGCGCCACCTGGTGTCCAATCTGGCAAGCGACGGCACGCTCGCCATGGTCGGCACGCATGGCCTGAGCCGCGCCTACAATCGCGACCTGAATAATTTCGGACCGCGCCTGGGTTTTGCCTGGAGCCTCCGGCCCAAGACGGTGCTGCGCGGGGCTTACGGGATCTACTACGATTACGTGCCTCAGGATCTGCTGATCGCGAATTTCACCAACTCCGCCGGCCTCATCACCAATCCGGTAGGGTCGGTTCCGGTGCTGCCGCTGAACTTCAATTCCAATGCCTACAACGGATCCGCAACAGGCCCAATCCTGACCCCGGGCACACCGCCGTTCAGCGTGTTCGTCACCCCGCGCGATTTCGCTACCCCGTACGTGCAGAATTTCAATCTGAACATTCAGCAACAGTTGTCCGAGAATTCCGCCTTCCAGATCAGCTATGTGGGAAGCAAGGGCACGCGCCTGACCCGGCTGCTTGATGCCAACCAGCCTAATGCGTTCGGATTGCGACCCAATCCCAACTTTACCTTCGAGGACGTGCTGGCAACGGTGAGCTCTTCCACCTATCACTCCCTGCAAACCAGCTTCCGCAGCCAGAACTGGCATGGCTTCTCGGGATTCGCCTCTTATATCTTTTCCAAGTCGCTGGACGACGCCTCCGATGGCATCGACTTCAATTTCGCCAGCGCTGCCCTGCCGCAGAATTCGTTCAATTTGCACGCCGAGCACGGTCCTTCCACCTTCGACACGCGACATCGCTTCACGCTGGCCCTCGACTATGCCGTTCCCCGAATCACGCGATTGCCCGATAAGCTGGCGCAGGGCTGGGCTTTGAACTGGATCGTGAGCGCGCAATCGGGGCGGCCCATTCCCATCATCACCTCCAACGACACCAGCGCATTTTCCAACCCCTTCTTCAATACCCAGTCCAACTTCCACCAGCGTCCCAACCTGATTGCCGGGGTAAATCCCATTCTGTCGAACTGGACACCCGCGACCGGCTACCTCAACCCGCTTGCCTTCCAGCAACCAGCGGACGGCACATTCGGGAACATGGGACGGGACGCTATCTTCGGGCCAGGCTATTGGGATCTGGATTTCTCGCTGGCGAAAAGCACGCAGATTTACGAGCGGCTGAACCTGCAATTCCGGGCCGAGTTCTTCAACATTTTCAACCACCCCAATTTCGCCCTGCCGAACGGCACCATCAATCCGGGTGTGAATGCCGACGGAACGTTGAGCGGGGCGGGCTCCGCCGGCGTGATCACCCAGACGCCTGACGTGGCGCAGGGGAATCCTGGCCTCGGGGGAGGGGGACCGAGGGTGGTGCAGTTCGGCTTGCGCGTTACTTTTTGAGCCATTGTCGGAGGAGCGCTCGCGCTACGGTGGCCAACTAGGCTCTTCCCTTCCGGGCCGAAGTGTCCAACAATAGCGATACACGTCCATGCTTGCAGAAGCCACGGTTCCACCGTCCGCCAGGACCAGCCGAGCCATAGAACGCTATTTCCAGCTCTCTCTGTTCCTGCTGCTGGTTGCCGGGTTTGCTACGCTGGCGGTCACGAGCAAACTGGATGTGCCCTCTGTCCTGCTGGTGGCGCTGGCGCTAGTCCTGCGCGGCTATCTGGTAATAAAACGCCGTGAATTGGTGATCTCGGAACGCACGGCTTCCCTGCTGACCGTAATTTACGTACTCTTCTACGCCGCCGATTTCCTGCTGCTCACACACAGCTTTGTCAGCGCGACCGTGCACCTGGTTCTGTTTGCCACCGTGGTTAAGCTCTTTTCGGTGCGCCGGGAGCGGGATTATCTATATCTCGCGGTGCTCGCTTTCCTGATGGTGCTGGCCGCGGCCGTGCTCACCGTGGACAGCATCTTTTTCGCCTCATTCGCAGTCTTTCTGTTGATAGGGGTGACGACATTCATTTTGATGGAAATGCGCCGGTCCTCCGCGACGGCGACGGCCCGGGCGAACGAAAGCGATGAATCGGCGCGCAGCCTGGGCTGGTGGCTGGCGGCGACCGGGCCCATCTTCCTGGTTCTGATCCTGCTGGGCGGCACAGTAATTTTCTTTTTTGTGCCTCGGGTTTCCACCGGCTACCTGGGCGCTTACGCTCCCGGTAGCCAGTTGGCTACCGGCTTCGCTGATAACGTTCGCCTGGGGCAGATTGGTGAAATCCAGCAATCCAATTCTGTGGTGATGCACGTGCAGATCGACGGCGATAGTGCCGGCGCCTTCGATCTCCGCTGGCGCGGCGTTGCCCTCAGCCTGTTTGACGGGCATAGCTGGAGTAATCCCCTGCCTGAGTTGATCGCCCCGCGGAGCCCCGAGGGACGCTTCCCTATCCGGCCGCCGGAAGGAGCGCCCGCCCGCCATCTCGCGGTTGTAAAACCAGTTCACTACCGGGTGTTGATGGAGCCGATTGGCACGAATGTGTTTTTTGTTGCCGGACGACCTCTTTCTCTCGACGGCCCCTACCGCCAAATCGCGGAAGACACAGCGGGAGCGCTGTACAACGTTGACCGTGAGCACGCCATCACCAGCTATGAGGCCTACGCGGATTTGTCGCAGGCTTCGCCTGACTTGCTGCGTTCCAGCAGCGGAGCCGTACCCGCCTCTATTTCCATACGCTACCTGCAGCTGCCGCCGCTCGATCCGCGTATTCCGGAGTTAGCGCGGCAAATCACCGCCACCGCCGCCACGCCTTACGACAAAAGCGCCAGCATTCAGCAGTACCTCATGACGCACTACGGCTACACCTTGCAGCTGCCGCGAGTGACGCCGCGCGATCCGCTGGCCAACTTCTTATTCGTGCGCAAGCAGGGTCACTGCGAGTATTTTGCCTCGGCCATGGCCATCATG
>Ga0070734_10004148_pt1 | contig 14101 bp, 10 predicted proteins | sample Coa_R1_8_FD_66444 | JGI IMG/M metagenome (GOLD analysis project Ga0070734, IMG submission 66444) | Surface soil microbial communities from Centralia Pennsylvania, which are recovering from an underground coalmine fire - Coalmine... | ecosystem: Environmental > Terrestrial > Soil > Unclassified ...
GGATATCGTGTGCTCGAAGCTCCGAATGGGAGGGAAGCAGTCAAAATTTCCCACGAGTTCGACGGTGCCATCGACCTCGTAGTCACCGATCTGCTCATGCCGATCATGCGCGGCGATGCCGCCGTCGCGTCGATTCGCGAAGATCGACCGAATATCAAAGTACTCTACATGTCCGGATCCACGGAAGAACTCGCGGGGAATGCTGAGGTCTTGCACAAGCCCTTTAAATTTCCCGAACTCGGCCGTCGTGTGAGGACCCTGCTCGATTCCGAATTCGAGTTGAAGAAGCCCGCCTGATTCTTTCACCGCCTTCGGTTCGAGTCACATCGTTAGTCAACGACAGGACAAGGAGACGTCCACATCGAGCGAAGACGCTGAATATAACCGCCTTCCAAGAGGAGGTAGTTACCTTCAATTCTCGTCCCGGGGAGATGAGTGTAATCACGATGTTATGACAGCCGAGGTCAATGCCAGAGGTACGTGCCTCAAAGGCCGATCAAAAGATCAGTAACCTACGAGTTTTGCTAGTTTGCTTGGGCCATTCAGATATGTAAGCCTGCACTTGAATCCTGCAAGTGATCAGACAGGCCGTCTCTTTGTATTCAAAGAAGAAGGCCTTTGATTGAGCGATCAATGTGATGGGGTGCACCACATTGGCACCTGACGGAACCAGACAACGGTCAAAGCCCAACATCAGCAGCTTTTCAAAGTTCCGGCCGCTTACGCAGAACCGTAATCGCCTCACACCATTCCTAACGCTGTTCATTCTCCTTTCACTAGTCTGGCTTGTAATTGTAGGCTGCGAAAAAAAGAAAACATCAGCCGTTCATGAACAGGAGCCGAAACAAGAATCGTCGCAGGCTTTAGTTCCGGGCGAGAACACTGCAACGACCGGTTCACCAGGCGAATTGACCTTGCCCACTAGCTTTGGAAAACGCACCGGCGACATCGATGAGATGGTGAAGAACCGCAGCATTCGGGCACTGGTCATCGTCAATCCTATTGGGTTTTTCTATTCCGGTGGCAAACCTCAAGGCATTCAGTATGAAGCTCTGCAAGAGTTCGAAAAGTTCGCGAACCAGAAACTGAACACAGGCAAATTGCCAGTGAAGGTTGTGTTCCTGCCGATGCGACCGGATCAGCTTGAGGCCGCACTGAATCAGGGGCTTGGGGACATCATTGCTCAGGGCATTGTCGTTACGCCCGAACGGGAACAGCGAGTCGCATTCTCGTCTCCAATTCAAAAGGACGTGACGCAGGTCGTAGTGACAGGGTCAGCGTTGTCTAACATTTCGACCTTTGACGACCTTGCTGGGAAGGCAATCTACGTCAATCCAATAACCACGTACTATGACAACCTCAAGAGCGTGAGCGACGCACAACGGAAAGCGGGCAAGGCGCCGCTCGACATCAGGACCGCCGACAAGAACCTCTTCGACGACGATTTGATCCAGATGGTGAATGCCGGATTGATTCCAGCAACGGTGATCAACAAAGGGAGAGCTGAGCTGTGGGCGCAAGTGCTACCAAACGTGAAATCGCATCCCGACCTGATCGTCGCTAAAGGGGGCCAGACCGCGTGGGTGATGCGAAAAAACAATCCTCAGTTCAAGCAACTGGTCGATGAGTTTTTGGAAACCCACGCAGTGGGAACGTCTTTCGGCAATACACTGCTTCGCCGCTACTTGCAGAATACAAAATGGATCAAGAATTCGACCTCGACGGAAGAAATGCAAAAATTTAAGGCCTATGAAGGGTTTTTCAAGAAGTATGCAGGCGAATACAACTTTGATTACCTGATGGTAGCGGCGCAGGGTTACCAGGAATCTCTGCTCGATCAGGACAAGAAAAGCCGGGTCGGCGCGGTAGGCATAATGCAGGTGATTCCCAAGCTCGCCGCCGCTGACCCGATTGACATTCCCAATGTGAAAGACGCAGACGGCAATATTCAGGCGGGTTGCAAGATGCTGCGCAATATTACAGATACGTACTTTAACGATCCCGGCATCAATCCGCTGAACAAAACGCTTTTTACGTTTGCGAGCTACAACGCCGGGCCGAACAGGATCGTACATCTTCGCAAGAAAGCGCAGGGCGATGGGCTTGATCCGAAACAATGGTTTGGCAATGTTGAACTCGAAGTGGCCAAGGACGTCGGAGAGGAGACCGTCACCTACGTCAGCAACATCTACAAATATTACGTCGCATACAAGTTAACCGCAGAAGAAAAGCAACAGAAACACAATACCCTGGCAAGCAAGTAGTCTTCAGGTCGCGGCGAAATTCCGGAAATCTCCTATACCTGACGCAAGGCGTAATATTTTTCCACTCTGATCAAATGCAAACCGACGTTTCCCACAGCTTCTCCACAGTCGAATTCGCGTTCACTATAGGCAATTCCGCGCTTCGTGGCTGACAATCGATAAGGATAGACAGTACTGTTTCCTTAAATGGCGAACCCCGGCGATTTCGCGTACACGGTTAAGCAGCAAGCGGACATCGTCCGCATCGTCGGTGACTACATCAAGCTGAAGAAGGCCGGGGCACAGAACTATTCTGGGCTTTGTCCCTTCCACGGCGAAAAGACACCATCGTTCTCCGTCCACGCCACGCGGCAGTTTTATCACTGCTTCGGATGCGGGCAATCCGGGGATGTCTTCAGCTTCGTCCAGAAAATCGAGAACATTACGTTTCCGGAAGCCGTCCGCCTCGTGGCGCAGAAGCTCGGCATTCCGCTGCCGAAGGCAAGCTACTCGACTCCGGGCGAAGCCAAAGAAGCCCGCCTCCGCGGACAGCTCCTAGATGTCCACGAACGCGCTGTCGCATTCTTCCAGGAATGCCTGCGGCGTCCGGAAGGCGCCCGCGCCCGCGAATACCTCGCAGGCCGAGGCCTGACCGACGAGATGATTGTGAAGTTTCGTATCGGCTACGCACCCGATTCGGGTTTCCTGCTGCGCGACCGGCTGAAGGGCGAGTTCGGCGAAGAAGTACTGCGAGAAAGCGGATTGTTCTCGTGGAAGCAGGACGACGGGCCTCAGACCTCGGACCTCAGACCTCGGACCTCGGACCCCAGGCCTCAGCAACATATTCCGCCCCTTCGGCAGGCTCAAGGTCAGAATGACAACGCGGCTGAAAGTCGCGACGGCGCGGGGGAGCAGCATCATGATTCGCTGAGGTCCGAGGCCCAAGGTCCGAAGTCCGAAGTCGAAGGTCTGAGGTCAGATTCCGAAAGCCGAAAGCCGGCAGCCGCCTCGATGTACTCGAAATTTCGGAATCGAGTCATGTTCCCGATCAGCAGCGAGGCGGGCAAAGTCATCGCCTTTACCGGGCGCACTCTCTCGACCGACGAAAAAGCCGGACCGAAATATCTCAACTCACCCGAGACCCCGATTTACTCCAAGGGCAAAGTCCTGTTCAATCTCGATCTTGCCAAGGAGTGGATCAAGAAGTTCGACTACGCCATCCTCGTCGAAGGCCAGATGGACTGCATTTCCGTCTTCGCCGCCGGATTCCACAACGTCGTCGCCAGCTCTGGCACGGCGTTCACGGAACTGCAAACCAAGCTTCTAGGACGCTTTAGCAGGAACGTAGTGGTCAATTTCGATCCCGACACCGCCGGAGCGAAAGCTACCGAGCGCACGCTGGGACTGCTGGTCGAAGAAGAATTTCAGATCAAGGTCCTCACCCTCGAGCAGGGATTCGACCCCGACCTCTATATCCGCCGTAAAGGCAAAGATGCCTACGAAGATGCGCTCCGCCACTCGCAGCGCTATTTCGATTACCTGATCGAGCGTGCCCGCACTCAGTTCCCGGTTCGCAGCGCCGAGGGTAAGCACAAGGCGGTCAACTACCTGTTGCCCCACGTGCAGCGCATCCCGAGCCGGATCATGCGCGATGAACTCGCGCAAGAGATCGCCCAAAAGTTGCAGATCGACTCGGCCGTTCTTCGCCAGGAACTGCGCCACACTGCTGCGACGCGCTCAGCTGCGACCGTGAAAGCGCCGGCTGAAGCCCAAGTCACCGAGGCCGAAAAGGTCCTGATTCGCGCGTTAGCGTCAGCCCGCCAAATCCAAACGGCTGAGGAGCATATCTCCATGCGCGACGGCGCTGAGGAAGAATTCGACCCCGCCCGCCAGGCAGTCTACGTTCTGCAGAACGAAGGCCTGCACCGCGGACTCGCCACCGAATCTCTGGCGGAATGCCTGCTCAACGCGGGTTTAGACGCTCCCGATGTCCTCGAAATCCCGGCCACAGAAGGCGATCGCCGGATGCTGGCTTCCATCTTGTTGAAAGAAGAGGAGGAACTGACCGCCGAGATTCTAGATGCCGCCGTACGCGCCCTGCGCCGAGTTCACTTACGCCGCCAGCAGGAGCAGGTTCAACGCGAACTCAGGCGCCCGGGCTTGGCTGCCGATAAAGATCGTCTGCGGCAGTTGTTGGGCGAGCTCGAGCGCATCAGCCGTGCCCTCCGCGACCCCGGTCCAGATGCCAGAGCCTCGTGAATCGCAGAGCATCCTCGGCGCTGTCGCTTAATGCATGAAAAGGGCGACTTCAACGAATGTTAGCTCCAGCAAGAACTTCGGTCGGAGCTACCGTGGGCATGCGGTCGGGGCCACTGTGGCCAATGCGGTCGGGGGCTATCGTGGCCAATGCGGTCCGGGCTACCGTGGACAACACGGTCGGGGCTACCGTCGGCAACAACGGTCGGGGCTATCGTGGAAGAGCGGCGCTTCCAGCGCCGCGTTCAGGCCTTGCAGAGATCGGGCTTTAGCCGCAGAGGCCACCGAAAACACGAAATCTGATTGAAACGAAACGGCTTTAAAAACCATCTAACAATGAACAGGCAGAGAGGGATAGGCGCAGGCAGAAGGGCAATCAGGCGGACACTGGATAGACACAGAGCGCGTTAAATGCTAAACTCTGTAAGTTTGTGCTAGCTGCACATTCCCGCTAGAACCCAGATTCCCACCTATCCGGAATTTACCACACGCACCTAGCGTGAGTGAAATTGAATTTTCGAGGAAACACTTCTTGGCTCTTGATGACAAGTTCGACGACATAAAAAAGCTGATCGACACAGGAAAAGAAAAGGGATATCTCACGTATGACCAGGTCAACGACCTCATACCGCATGACGTGCACAGTCCCGAAGACCTTGACGATCTGCTGACGACAATTGGTACGCAAGGCATCGACGTCCTGGAAGGCCCCAAGCTGCCTTCGCAGGGACTCGACAAAAAAGGTTTCGAAGATATTGAAGAAGGGGAGGATGTCGAACTCGACCTCACCCCCGGCGCTCTGGAAAAAACCAATGATCCCGTCCGCATGTATTTGCGCGAGATGGGAACTGTTCCGCTGCTCACGCGCGAAGGCGAAGTCGAAATCGCCAAGCGCATCGAGCGCGGGCAAATCCGCGTCCTGAAGGCGCTCTCGCGTTCACCCATCGTGATTCGCGAGTTGCTCACCCTCGGCGAAGACCTCAAGAAAAACGTCCGCTCGATCAAAGAAGTGGTCACCTTCGACGAAGAAGAGATCACCGACGAGATCCTGCAGAACCGCCTCAACGAGTTCACCGGCAAGATCGACGACATGGCCAAGCTGTACAAGAAGGCCGGGGTGCTCGAAGAGAAGTTCAAGGAAGTTTCGCAGAAGAAAAATCCGCGCGATCATCGCCGTTCCCGGCGCAGGCTGGCTCGCGGCGTGGTGGCCGTCTCGATTGCGGTGCGCAAGCTCGGATTCACCAACACCGAGCGCAAGCGGCTGATCGAGCGTCTCAACAAAACGGTTGATGGGATGCGTTCGCTTGACCGCCAGGCGACGAACCTCGAGCGCAAGGCGGACGCGACCCGCAGCGACGAACAGAAGAAGGAGTACAGGCGGCAGGCGCGATCGATCCGCGCGGAGATCGAAAAACTCGAACTCGAAACCGGAGTGTTGTTCCAGGAGCTCAAGCGCACACAGCGCGAGATCATCCAGGGCGACATGGACGCGGAGCAGGCCAAGCGCGAGCTGATTGAGGCCAACCTCCGTCTCGTGGTTTCGATTGCCAAGAAATACACCAACCGCGGACTGCAGTTCCTCGACCTGATTCAGGAAGGGAACATCGGACTGATGAAGGCCGTCGACAAATTCGAATACCGCCGTGGCTACAAGTTTTCGACGTACGCCACATGGTGGATTCGGCAGGCCATCACCCGTGCGATTGCCGACCAGGCACGTACGATCCGCATCCCGGTACATATGATTGAAACGATCAACAAGCTGATCCGCACCTCGCGTCAGCTTGTGCAGGAGCTGGGACGCGAACCTACGTCGGAAGAGATCGCCAAGCGCATGGACATCCCGGTGGCGAAAGTGCGCAAGGTGCTCAAGATCGCGCAGGAGCCGATCTCACTCGAAACGCCAATCGGCGAAGAGGAAGATTCGCACCTGGGCGACTTTATCGAAGACCGCGGTGTCGTTTCTCCGGCCGAGGCGGTGATCAACGTGAACCTGAAGGACCAGACAGGACAGGTCCTGCGCACGCTGACGCCGCGCGAGGAGAAAGTCATCAAGATGCGCTTCGGGCTGGAAGATGGCAGCGAGCACACTTTGGAAGAAGTCGGGCAGAGCTTCGCGGTCACGCGCGAACGCATCCGCCAGATCGAAGCCAAGGCGTTGCGGAAGCTGCGTCATCCTTCGAGGTCGCGGAAGCTGCGCGCCTTCATGGATGGGGTCAGGGACTAGAAAAGCTTTCACCGCAGAGTACGCGGAGTACGCAGAGGAAGACTAATTCATGGGCACGGCTTCGGCCGTGCCTTTTTGTATATTCCAAATTGGGAACGAGGCCGAGATATTTCGGGCTCAGTTCTAATAGCTCGCGACCGATCTTCGTAGAATTGAGTCGGCGCAGGACGGCGGTTGTGGAGGGTGTTGCCAGTGGGTACTGGCCGCCGCCTGCGAAGCGGTCGAGTGGCCTAGTCAGCCATTAGGGTTCGAGTCCCTCGCCCTCCGCACGGTCACTCGGTATTACTAATGAGTCTTGACAAGGTCCCTGGTCAGACTAAAATTGAGGATGCAGGCGGCGGTTAGTACCCATTGTTTAGCCCCGAGTGACTCTCGGGGCTTTCGCTTTTTGCGCCTCTCTCAGATTTCTTGTCCAACATTGGTATGCCCACCGTTTTGCAAAATGCGTAAAGGATGGGGCACTCTCTATTATGTAATGTTCTAAGCCTTGGGCCTTTAACCACGAAATCAAAATGGCATCGTTCTACAGTGGGAGCGTAAGGGAGTTCCTTGCCGACGGAGTTGAGACCGTTCTCGCGCGTCTGGCCTTAGGCTACGCCAATCGAGGGTACGCGACCCAATATTCTGATCAGACCCTTACATGGGAAAAAGATTTGCTTTTGCTTCGGCAATCGCTGGAAGAATGCGTTGCCCGCCAACAGTCCGCAAAAAACTGGGGACTGCTACTCGAGTTTTCCATTCCGCGAAAAGAACTACGAATTGATGTCGTTCTCCTCATTGCAGACATTGTCGTCCTGATTGAGGCAAAAACAACTACGGCCTCTTCAGAAGCGAAGCGTCAAGTCGAGGAGTACGCGCTACTCCTTCATTACTTCCACAAGGCTACTTGTGCTCGGAGAGTCCTTCCCTTAATTGTTTCTGGGCAAGTCTCAGACACTGCATCATCGAACCCCCGCTGGCACAATTCGCATCCGGAATTGCCATCACACTGGATTGCCCCTGCCGTAAAGACGGATTGGAAAGGCCTCTCTGAGATCCTCACTAATGTTGGGAATAGTGAGGGTGAGCAAATCTCATGGGCGATTTGGAACGATAGCGCTTACTTCCCGGTCCCGAGCATCATCGAGGCGGCACTAAGTCTGAGAAGTGGACTTGCTATTCGTGAAATAGCCATGTCGGAAGCATCAGAGCACGAAATCGAAACTGTTAGGCAAAGCATTCAGCGTTATGTGGATCGTGCCCGCGGCGAGAGGCAGCATGCAATTTGTTTTCTAACGGGTGTGCCTGGTTCAGGCAAGACCCTAGTGGGCTTAGGATTAGCCCATTCAGAAGAAAATAAGAGCACGCCAATTCATTTCATGAGTGGGAACGGGCCTCTTGTTGCTGTTCTTCAACATCTCTTCACACAAGAGAGCATGCGGGCGGGGGAGACTGCGGTAGAAGCCCGCTCAAGAGCCAAGACCCTGATTGAAAACGTCCACGTATTCGCGCGATATCACACGGCCGACAACATCAATGCACCCTCCAACCACGCGATCATCTTCGACGAAGCACAGCGCGCGTGGGACAAAGCGCAGAATTGGAAGAAATTCAAACGTGACTACTCCGAACCCGAAATGCTCCTCAACATCATGGAAAGGCATCAGGACTGGGCGATTGTTATTGCATTGGTTGGAGGAGGACAAGAGATCAATGACGGTGAGGCCGGCCTGGAGGAGTGGGGCAGAGCTATTTCCAAGAGCAAGCGAAATTGGGTTGTCTACGCGTCACCTGAGGTTCAGCAAGGCGGTGCATCCACCGCGGGGCACCGACTGTTCGATGATTTAACGAATGGAAAGAGCATCATAACGAACGATGCCTTGCACCTTCGAACATCCAATCGGAGTATCCGGGCCGAGAAGCTAGCTACATGGGTCAACTACGTCCTTGATGGGAGGCCCGACGAAGCGTTTGCCCTCGATGTGACCAGCAGGTTTCCGATACTTCTTTGTCGTGATCTGCCGCAGACACGCTTGCGACTCAGGCAGGAGAAGATCGGCAATACTCGATACGGACTTGTCGGCTCCTCTGGCGCAATGCGACTGCGCGCAGAAGGATTGGAGCCGAGTTCCAGCTTTCATGCCGATTACCAATGGGAGCACTGGTATCTTGCGGATGAGTCTGATGTGCGATCGAGCTTCAAATGCGAGGTCTTTGCAACCGAGTTCGAAATTCAGGGCCTCGAACTGGATTGGATTGGAGTTTGCTGGGGCGGCGACTTCGTTTGGAACAATTCGAGTGGTTGGCAACTACGCACCTTAAGAGCTGCGTCTCCCAGCCAATGGAGGATGATCAAACGCGTTGAGAAACAGGTCTATCGGAGGAATGCCTATCGGGTGCTCCTCACGCGAGCACGGCACGGCATGATCATTTTTGTTCCAAAGGGGGATCCTCGGGATCCGACGCTTCCCCCCGAGGAGTTTGAGTCTACAGCGCAATACTTGCTTCGTTGTGGGGTTCAACCTCTGTCACCAACGTTAGCCCAGAATGTGTGAGGCTTGCGTGCTGAAAACTCCCGGAAGGCCTTTCAGGTGCCCCTCCGGGGCACAGTGATCCTTTGACGTCGTGGTCCCGCCAGTGAACTGGCGGGCTATTTTCAGTTGCCCCTGCCGGAACAATGGCACGCTGCGCTTGGGAGCATGGTGGGCAAATCCGCAAGCTTCCGTCGGCGAGTCGCCGCGCTGGTCTTTTGTGCCGCGGGTCTCGTCCGATATGACCGGTCCCGGAGGGACCGCTGACAATAGCCCGCCGTTTCAACGCCGGGTGTGTGCGGAAAAAGGGTCGCCGCGTCCCGGATGGGACGCTTGAGTCCGCGGCAGAACTCTTTATCCCACCTACCTCGGACCCTTTCTTCATTTGCGTGTGGATCAGGTACCCCTACGGGGCACAGAGACATTTATTTGGCACGATTCCCGGCAGTAGAACTGCCGGGCTATTTTCAATTGTCCCTACGGGACAATTCCTGACAGACTTATCCCCACACGTAGCGCGGATCGTAATCCACGTTGTGCTTTTTCAAGAATGCGATGAATTCTTCCTCGAAACTTCGTTTGCGATGATGTTCGGCCTGCGATTGGATATACGCGATCGTGTCTGCTTGTTGCGAGATGCCGACCGTGAACGCGCCGTATCCCTGTTGCCATGCGAAATTTTTCGTGTGGGTTTCGTTCATCCATCTTGACGATGCGCCTTTGATCAATTGCATCGCCCTGGCCAACGCGACGTCCGCGGGCAGAGACAGGAGGATATGCACGTGATTTTCGGTGCCGCCGACCATCAGCGCTTTGAGTTTGTTTTTGCGGGCGATGCCACCAAGGAAGGACCAGAGTTCCGATTGGATTTCCGGTTTAATCAGGTTGCGACGCAATTTTGTTGAGAACACGCAATGGACGAGATCGGAGACGTAGGTATGCGACATGTGGCCAGTGTAGGCGGCTATTCGGGTGATTGGCCGCGAGAAATATCAGCGGGAGATTTTGTTTTCCCGCGTTGGGAATGTGGTCGTGGATCAGGTGTCCCTACGGGACACGGTGCCGATGTGTCGCAGGTACCTCGCGTTGGAAACGCCGGGCTATTGTCAGTTGTCCCTCCGGGACAAATGCAACCACGTGCCGGTGCGGCGTCTCATGCTGATCGACGATCGCTCAGCGGTCTTTCATTTCTTATCCACCGACGCGGGCCGTAAAAGGACTATTTTTCACAATACGCCCGCTCTGACTGGATGATTCCCATTTTGGGAAGTCTTCCCGCTTTTTTTGCCTTATTTCCTTGCGTTGCCCTTGTCAGGAATTTTCAATTTAGAGATAAGGCGGCGTTCGCAAAAATCCCCACTTCTCGCGCACAAACCGCGCGAGATCCCTCCGCCCGCTGGTGAAAAGCGCGGGCGTTCGGGATGACGCCGACGCGGAGAAGATCTGACATAAACATCCCACCCTTCGACTTTGGTCAGGGCAGGCTGCTGTCGCACAGAACGCGACGGGGATGGTGCATCCGGCGAGGTATGGAGTGGGTCCGCTGCGAGATCCCTGTGTCCGCTGGTGAAAGTGCGGGCATTCGGGATGACGCCGTTGGAGGAGCCGTCTGGCAGAGGAATGCACAGAAATAAACAAAGCGAGGCTTGAATGGGTACGAAGAGGCGGAACGCGAAGATTATCAAAGACAAGAAAGAGCGCGGGGAGTGGGCGGAGTCGGTGTTTTTGGCGCGGGCTAGCGAGGAGGGGTTGCCGGCTTGCAAGCCCTGGGGAGACTCGAGGAGTTTTGATTGTGTGGTGGGGCGTCCGGGAAAGTTTGTGGCGGTGCAGGTGAAGTGCACGATTGCGAGGCTGGAGAGTGGCGAGGGGTATATCTGTTCGACGTGCAGTAGTCATAAGCCATATAAGAAAGGATCGTTCGATTATCTGGCGGCGTATGTGATCCCGGAAGATGTTTGGTACATCATCCCGGCGGAGAAGGTACGCGGGTTGAAGTCGATTTCGTTGTGCACTGTCGGTGGTGAGCAGAAGTATGAGGAGTATCGGGAGGCTTGGGGGTTGTTGCGGAAGGCTGCGGCGGTTTGTGAGCCCGAGAGTGTGATGGAGTCGGAGATTCGGGATTTCCACCCTTCGAGCAGCGCGAACGGTGGGGCAGCCTCGCAAGATGTAGATTCGCGGTCTTCGAACAAAGAGGGCATCGGGTCGGACAAGGATCCTTCCAACATCGCGACCGGTGGGACCGGAAGCGCGCCGCGATTTCCGCGGAATGGCTTGGAGCGGATGCAGGCGGCTCAGGATTATTTTCGGCGGTATATGGAGCGGGGGCTGGGGCCGAGAAAGAACAGGGATAAATAGTGTTCCCGCCTTCCGCCGTGCCAGGGACAGCAGATTCCTCACTCGTCCTCTTCGCGCTGGCGCGGGTCTGCGGACGGTTTCGGAATGACAATCGCTCATCACCGTGCTACGGCTGGGGCAGGGAGGATCCGGATCAACGCTCTCCGGACTCGGCTAACGTCAAACCGAAAATTTGCCGATGTAGAAAGAAGGGACTTCTTTCCTTATGGCTGCGAGCGATCAGTATATTGCCTCCATCGTCGACAAGTACCACGTTAATGCCGAGGTGGGGTCGGCTGCCCATCGTGCGGCGGACGAACTGATTCCGATCGTCAAGCGGTGGGGAAAGCAACATCTGTCGGGGATGACACTCTCAGGAGCCTATGCGAAAAACACGGCCGTAGGTGTGTCGTCAGATGTGGATGTGCTTGTCACACTCAACCCGATCGCTGGTCTCGAGATCAACAATCTTTTCTGGAAGCTCTTCGAGTACCTTTTGCAGGAGAATCTGCGACCTCGTGCCCGCACCGTATCCATTCAGGTGGCAATTCAAGGGCACAATGTGGATTTGATTCCGGCATATCGCGAGCGAGGCGCCACGAACGACATCCTCTACAACAAGAAGACAGGGAAAGAGGTACAGACCAAGGTGGCGCGTCACGTGCATCTGATTGCGAACTCAGGGCGGCAGCAGGAGATTTGCGCGTTCAAGATCTGGCGGGAGCGCAACCGGCTAGAGTTTCCGTCGCTCTATCTTGAACTCGTTGTGTTGCGTGCGTTGGGTTCGGAACATTTCGGGCAACTCGCGGAGAATATTGAGGCTGTGCTGCGCTTTCTCGGCAGCCGATTCGAAAGCGCGATCGTGCACGATCCGGTGAACAATGCCAATGTGGTCTCGAACGATCTATCGGAAAAAGAAAAAAAGGCTATCGCCAAAGCCGCTCGCGACGCGCTGTATGAGGAGAACTGGAAGAAGTTTTTGTGGTAGGGTGCCCACAACAACTGTAGAACAGTTCAACAATCGCGGCATCAGCCGCTTGAGTTGAGGCTTTGATGAATCATGCCATTTCAAGGCCACAACGGCAGCCATGCGCTAATCCCATCGGTATTGTATCGTTTTCAAGAGGCATCCTCATGAGCACTGACCCAGCCGCCCACTACCTTGAAGAAGCACGCCGCCAATTGCGCGGACACAAGCACATGGGTGAAGGCGCGATGAGCCAACTTCGAGACGAAGATTTCTTTGTCACGCTCGACCCCGAAGCCAACTCCGTGGCCATTCTCGTGAAGCATCTGGCCGGCAATATGCGATCGCGCTTCACAGACTTCCTTACGAGTGATGGCGAGAAGCCCGATCGTTTTCGGGACCGTGAATTTGAGATTGGTCCTTCCACGGCGCGAGCCGAAGTTATGAAGTGGTGGGAAGAAGGATGGGCGTGTGTCTTTACGGCGATTGAATCACTCAAGCCCGAAGATGTAATGCACACAGTAACCATTCGTGGCGAACCGCACACTGTGCTGCAGGCGATCAACCGGCAGATCGCGCACTACGCCCAGCATATCGGACAGATCGTATTCCTGGCCAAGCATCTGCGATCGAGCGAGTGGAAGACACTGACCATTCCGCGCGGCAAATCAGAGGAGTTCAAGAAGGTCGCGCCGAAAACACCGCGATAGCATGACTTACCGCGACACAGGACCGAAGTACCGGTAGTGTCCGGTGATCTTCCAGTCGAATAACACGTCCTCCATCTTAGGTCCCTCGCCGATGTTGTGAACGATCATGTAACGCCCGCTCCAGCGCGATTTCTGATCGACCACGATTCCGATATGTGGAATGTTCCTGCCGAGATCCCAGGTGACGAGATCGCCGGGCGAGTAATCTTGCGCGCGGCTTGAGGTTGGCAATGACTCTCCCTTACGCGAGAAAAACACCATCAGGTTCGGAACACGTCGATGGTCGATGTTCGAGTCGGCGTGCGACAACGCCCATTTTCGTTTGTTGGGATACGCTGCGAAATTCTGCACCATATCCTCGTGCACTTCTTTCTGCAGATCGACGCCTACTGCCCGGTAGCTGCGAATGATCTCGTCGGTGCAGACTCCGGTATTGGCGGGGACGTCTCCGCCGGGATAAGGAATGCGCACATACTCAGAAACGTAGCGAACGGAATGATGCGTGCGCTCGATCGCTGCAACGACGAGCCGGCGAGTGAACTCCTGCTGCGCGGTCGTAGGGTGCGACTGCGCGCTGGCCAGTTGCACCGGCAAGACAACTGTGCCGATGGATGCCAACAACGTTCCGAGCAACCAACCGATTGCTCTGAAGCCCGTGTGCATGGCAATCGATTGTAATGGCACCCTTTGCAGCGGGAAAATAAGACAGGTCCCAAATTCAACCGGGTGGGCAATGCTACAATCGTGTGTTTTGTGTTCACACGGGTTTTTGGCATCAAATCATAGGTGGCAATTATGGCTGGAACGATGCTGGCGGTAGTGAAGCCAGAGGCTGCGCCGGGTGCGGATGTTCG
>Ga0070734_10004150_pt1 | contig 14094 bp, 11 predicted proteins | sample Coa_R1_8_FD_66444 | JGI IMG/M metagenome (GOLD analysis project Ga0070734, IMG submission 66444) | Surface soil microbial communities from Centralia Pennsylvania, which are recovering from an underground coalmine fire - Coalmine... | ecosystem: Environmental > Terrestrial > Soil > Unclassified ...
ATGAACCCGTTGAGCATGTCCGTGCACGCGAGCAGGACAGAGATGAGCTCCGGCGAAGTGCCCAACTGGTTGTGGCGAACGGCGTCGAGGACGTCCTCCATTCGATGGGTGAGCTCGCCCATCGAGTTGAAGCCCATCGCTTTGCTCGAGCCCTTGAGCGTGTGGGCCGCCCGGAAGAGGTCTTGCAGGAGCTCCGGCGATCGATCGCTCTTCTCCAACGTGAGGAAGCTGCTCTCTAGGAGGTCGAGCTGTTCTCGCCCCTCGTCTATGAAGATTCCGAGGAACTGGGACATATCTTGACTTGACATAAGTGCGTTCTCCTTGTTGGGTCGACGGCTACGAAGCCATCCGGGTGAGGTGTGAGGCGCGGGAGATCTCGTTGGCGATCTCGTGCAAGGGGAGGACGACGTCGACCGCGCCAAGCTCGACCGCCGCTCTGGGCATACCGTAGACGACGCAGGTTTCCTGTGACTCCGCCACCGTGTGGCCCGAGGCGTCGTGAAGTCGCTTCATAGCGGCGGCGCCGTCGCGGCCCATCCCGGTGAGAAGGACACCCACGATCGCGCCTCCGTAGACGTCGACCATCGAACCGAGAGTTATGTCGGCCGCCGGGCGCACGCCGTTTACGCTGGCCCCCTCGTTCATTCGGACGTAGCCGTTTCGGACGACCTCCATGTGCAGGCCGCCGGGAGCGACAAGCACCGTGTTTGGCTCCAATTGGTCCCCGGGACGAGCCTGGCGGACGCGAAGCGCCGATTCGGCATCGAGCCGTGCCGCGAGAGCGGTTGTGAATCCGGGCGGCATGTGCTGCACGATGACCACGGGGAGGCCGAGATCGATGGGAAGCTTCGGTACGACCTGTTGAAGCGCGCGGGGGCCGCCGGTGGACGACCCAATGAAGACGCACTGCGGTCGAACGCTTAGCTCCCGGTGCTGACGGCGCTCACTTTGGGTCGATAGCCCGGGAGCAGCAAGCCGGATCTTGGATTGTGCGGCCGCCTTCACTCGCTCCATTAGCTCTGCGCCAACCTTGTATAGGTCGAGCGAAATCGAGCCCGACGGCTTGGCGACAAAGTCCACGGCGCCGAGCTCGAGGCATCGGATCGTCGCCTCCGCGCCCGCCATCGTGAGCGAGGACAGCATCACGACCGGAGTCGGATTGGCCTGCATGATCGCTTGGAGCGCTTGAAAGCCGTCGACCCCGGGCATCTCGACGTCCAGAGTCAGGACGTCCGGCCGGAACTTCGCGGTCATCTCAATGGCCTCGGCGCCGTTCTTGGCCTGCCCGATCACGTCGATTTCCGCGTCAGCGGAGAGAATCGTCGTGATAAGCCGGCGCATGAAGGCGCTGTCATCGACCACGAGAACGCGAAGCATCCGGCTCACCGCCTTAGGCCGCTCCTTTGAGCTTGGCCAGGCAGGATGCGTCCCAGCCGGTGGTGGTAAGCGTCTTCATGACGTCCAGGAGGACGATGAAGCAATCTTCTCTACCGGCCTTTCCCTGCATCGGCACGCGGCCGATGCCAAGGATCACATCCATCTCCGCGGCATTGAGCAACGAGGACGGCGGCTGAATCGAGCTGGCAGAGAGGCGCAGGACCTCGGATACCGTGTCGACCACCAAGCCGGCGGTTACGCCGTCGACCTCGACGATGACGATTCGACAATCCGTGGTCGAGGGTTCGCCGGCGATGTTGAAGCGCGTCCTCAGATCGATCACCGGCAGGATGGTGCCGCGAAGGTTCATCACGCCCTTGACGTAGGCAGGGGCTTGCGGAACCGGTGTGATCGGCTGTGGGGTTATGACGGTGTTGATGTGCGCGATGTCGATGCCGAACACCTCGTCGCCGAGGTGCATGGCGACGACCTGTAGTTCACCGCTTATTTGAGTCTCTGTTGAGTCCATTGTGTTTATCCGACTGTTGGGTCTCTGGTCAGGCCGTTGGGCGCCGGAGATCCGGCGCCCTTGGGCTTCCTTGGTGGGAGGTGCGCTATGCGGCCTTAAGGTGATTCGGACGGCGCTCCGTCTCGCTCGAGTTTGTGGTGCGCGGCTTGAACTGGGCAACCGCGGACTGAAGCCCACGCGACAGCTCGGAAAGGGTTTCCGAGCTCCGCACGAGGTCGCGTACGGCGGCGACCTGTTGATGTGTGGAACTGGCGACCGTCTGGACGGAGGCGGAGACCTCTTCCGACGAAGCCGATAGCTCCTCGGCGGCGGCGCTGGATTCCTCCACGACCGCGGCAACCTCGGAGATCGAGCGCGAGACCTGGTCGGCGCCGAGCGCCATGGCCTCGGTCGCGGTACCGATTCGGCTCACCTGCTCTGACACGAGGTCGAACGCCTGCTGGATCTTCCCGAAGGCCTCGCCGGCGTTCTCGGCCAGTTGGGCTTGGGCCTTGACCCCGACCATGCCCGACTCCATCGACTTGACCGCATCGAGCGTGGTTGACTGAATGGAGGAGATGAGATCGGCGATCTCCCGGGTGGCGGCTCCCGATCGCTCCGCAAGCTTGCGAACTTCGTCAGCCACGACCGCGAAGCCGCGACCGGCTTCTCCCGCCCGGGCCGCCTCGATTGCTGCGTTGAGGGCCAGTAGGTTGGTCTGCCCTGCGATTTCCTCGATCGTCTGCACGATCGATCCGATCTTCTCGGAGGCCTGGCCGAGTTCCTGGATGACTTCGGCCGATTCCTGAACCGAGGCAAGGATGCCCTGCATGCCTTCGACCGTCTGGGTGATGACCTCGCCGCCCGAGGTGGCAACTTCGGTCGCGTCCTCGACGGACTTCGCGGCGGAACCCGCATCCGATGCGGCGCCGTGAACGGCCTCAACCAGTGACTTGAGTTGGTCGGACCCCGTCGCAATCGCTCGAGCCTGCGTCGCGGATCCCGCGGCCACTTCGGTCGCACCGCGAGCTGCCTGATCCGTGGCGCTGGAAACTTCCTTCATCGTTTCGCCGATCTCTTCGGCCGAGGCCTCGACTTCCTGGGAAGTGCCGGCAAGGGCCGAAGCGGTGTCGGCGACGTTTCGGGCGGCGCCCTGCATCTCCGTGATGAGATGCGAGAGGCTGAGCTGAGACTGGCGGAACGAGTCGATCATGCCGCGGACGGTCGAAAGTAGCCCGTTAAAGGTGGTGCCGAGCTGCCCGAACTCTTCTGTTGTGTGGACCTCGATCGGTTCGGTGCCGGTTTGAACTTCGGCCGTGAGGTCACCGGACTCCATCGCGTTTACTGCCACGGCGAGGTTGCTGATGCAGACGTCGCTGACCGAGGTGAGCCGGCCGGCGATGAGGGTGATTTGCGTCGTGACGAATCGAGTGACGAGGGTGGCGACGGCCAACCCGAGAAGCACGGCCGTGATGAGCATCACCGTCACGTTGAGTCGTGAGCTCTGGAACGAGGAGAGGCTCTCCTTTGTCAGCCGGATGCCCTCATCATTGTTCCACTCGACCATCTTGTCGATAAGACCACCGACGCTCTCGTACTCAGAGGCAATCTTGCCCTTGTAGAGCGTGCGCGCCTTCTCCAAGGAGCCCGCGGCGACCAAGGCTTTGAGCTGTGCGTAATCCTGAGGGTAGGTATCCAGGTGCCCCTTGAGCTCGTTGAAATTCTTCTGGTCTTCCTGGGAATTGATCGACGAGCCGTAGGCGTCGGTGGATTTCTTGATGTCGCCAAGCGACTGACCCGCGGTTTCGACCAACGCTCCCCGATCCTGGTCGTTAGCGCTGAAGAGGATCTTAAAATAGTCGCGTCGGAGCCTCATGAGGCCAGACGAAAGGGTGCCAAGGTCGTGAGCGCCCTGTAGCGCATCCGTGGTGATACGCGCGGAGACCGTCTGCATGCCGCCCATGCCGCGAATTGCGGTGATGGCGATTGTGGCGGCAAGAGCCAGGCACACGCCGAATCCGATATAGAGTTTTGCGCCGATGCGCAGATTGCTGAGTAGTTTCATCGTTGTTTCCTAGCTGACTGGTGCGTTACCCCGCCTTGGAAAGGCGTACGGCTCCTGCGTGTTCGCCGACTTCGCTGAGGCCGACGGTAATGGCGATCTTTCCGAAAGTGGTTTCGAGGTGGATCGTGATCGCCGCGATCTCCAACGTGCTGATCTCGACGTTCGCACCTCGCACGATCGTGGGCGGCGTGATGTCGCAAACAAATCCGCCGTCGCTAAGCCCCATGAGGGCATTGCCGCTGATCATGTTTCCGAGCTCGGCAATCGCGCTGGCGACGAAGGCATCGAATACCTTCAAGGGTTGGCCGGCCATCACCGAAGCGATCCGGTTCGCAGTTGTCTCGCCCATGCCAAGAATGATCTGCCCATGCAGCCGACCTGTGACGCCGCAAACGACGTTTATCTGATGACTCGTCGTGTTGTTCGGTTGGACTCCAATCGGACCCCGCTCCGGCAACTCGTTGAGCACCATGTTGAGGACCGAAAACGACGCGTTCAAAAATGGGTTGACAAATTCAGCTCTCATGCTGCCTCCGCGTCGACGAGCTTGCGAACGCTTTCTAGGATTCGATTGGTTTGAAACGGCTTGGCCACGAAATCCTTCGCGCCGGCCTGGATTGCCTCGACGACCATGCTTCGTTGCCCCATTGCGGTACACATGATGATCTTCGCCTCGGGGTCGAACGCCCGTATCTCCTTCAGGGCTTCGATGCCGTTCATAACCGGCATCGTGATGTCCATGAGGACCACGTCCGGCCTGTTCAGCTTGTAGAGCTTGATCGCCTCTTCTCCATTCGAGGCTTCGATTACATTCTTGAAACCGTTTGCACTGAGAATGCTTTTGAGTACGGTCCGAGTGAAGATCGTATCGTCCGTGATGAGTATCTGTGCGTCCATGGTCGTGGGCTGAGCTGTTCGGGCAGCTCTTATCGCTCACACGAATGATTGGCCCTCGGCGTGGTGCTCAGCTGACTGTCTATGAAGTACATGGATTGAAGCACTTCAAGAACTCACCTTCGAGGTGCCCAATTACATAGATTGCAACAATCTAGTTTTGACTCAATTGCGGAATACTATCGAGGTAGTTTGTCAGGCAGATTGATTCTCGAACCGGTAACCGATTGGAGTGCGACGTCACTCTGTTGAGAACTCTGAGTCGATCCTCAGGGTACGGGCCGACCGGTCGAGCAAGTAATTGCCATTTCAGGGCTATGGCGACGTCGTCAACTCGTCGCACTTTAGTATGACAAACCGACAGTTTGAACCTAAGAAACGCTATGTATCGGTAAATGTCGCACGTGTGTGTGACGATCGGTGTTGCAACTGCGTGACTAGAATGTTAACACGAGGTTAAAGCGCGACACGGGTGTCACGACGACCAAGGGTCCTTAGAAATGAACCACGGAAGAAAGGCGTTATTGGAGCAAATCGGCGTCGTCTGGCAACATCAGACATCCGCCGACGAACTAGATGTAGAGTTCACCCGGATTCACGGGTTGGCGATTGTTCAACTGTGCGATCAAATCATGATCGAAGAGGGCCGCGGAGCCGGCGCAGAGAGTTGGGGTTATGGATACAGTGCTTGAGGTTTCAGGTCGGACTAACATTCGCGGTTTCCGCATGCTTTCTCCGCGTGAAACCCAGTTGATCATCCTTGCCGGCGAGGGGCTCACCGATAAGGAAATTGCTCGCGAGCTCGATATCAGCCCGGGAACGGTGGTGACTCTCTGGTCGAAGCTTCGTGCCAAGTTGGGGATCAGCTCGCGCATCTCCGCCGTCGCCGTGATGTCGGCTGTGATTTCCAGGCTGAGTTCCGGCTTCGTGCCGTTTGAGCACGAGTCCATTTCAATCGAAAGCCTTCTAGGTCAGCTTTGTGGAATCCGACTTCTCGTCAACAGCAAAGGAATCATCCTGTCGGCGAGTTCCGGCGCGATCTCGGCGCTTGGTATCAAACCGGGTCAGTCGCTTCCACTTCAGGTCAAGGCCGGTCTTGAAATACAGACCAGCGAGGGCCAACCGATTTCCTCGGTAGACGTGCCTTGGACGCAAGCGTTGCGTGATGCTTCCGATGTGTTGGATCAGGAGATTGCGATTGTTCGGGGCACGAGCCGGACCGCGTATGGCCTGGATTGCCATGTCGTCGACGATCCGATCCTGAATTTGGTCGTTGTGCTGGACTTCAAGAGCCACGCGGTTGGGCGTCAAGTTCGGGGCGATGAATTTGCGATCGCGGCGGACCAACCGCTGCAGCTTGCACTCGGGCGTTAGCCGGCGCCGATTCAGCCGAACTTGAGCACGGTCCCATTCATTCTGATTGGACCGTGCTCGTCGCTTTCGACGAAGTACTCCAGTCGAATCCAGGTTTCGGATCCATCGTCGAATCTGAGTTGGAAGTCATGGGCGCCGCGAACCTTGCCTTGCGCCACTGCTTCTTCGATGAAGTCATAGGCAGCATCGCGGTCCTCCGGCAAGTAGCGAGAGCGAATGTCGCTGTCCAAGGTGGGCGAATTTCGGTGGACGCGGTAAATCTTGCAGAACTCCTCATCCGGAACGATAAACGACTTCGAGCGCAGGTCCATGGCCCAAAAACCGACCCGTACGGTAGAGGGTTTCGGGGTCTGGAGTAGCTTCGCCTTCCGAAGCTCGGTCCGATATCCGATCACCTTCGCCACCTGCCCCGCCTTGTCCCGTATTCCGTGAACCGTGATGAGCACCTGATCGGCGCCACCCGAGGCGATCGTCCGCAACGTGAAGTTCCCCGTTTCGATCTTGCCGCGGCCGATCTCCTCCATGAGTCGAAGCCCTCGAGCGTAGTCGTCGTCGAAGAAGAGCGACCCGTAGGCGCTTCGCGGATACTCCTTTCCCTGTTCCAGACCGTGCAACCGGTTGATAGCGTCCGAGGCGAGAACCATCCCCGTCTTGACGTCAAATACCCAGCCGTCATGCTTGAGTGCCTCGCGCGTCGTCGTCTCTTCTCGGCGTATCGCATACACGGGAATGCGCGTACCGAGCAGGCGGATGGGGGCACCGGATTCGTCTCGGATCACTCGAACGACCGCGTTCGCTGCCACCTCCCCCTCGGGTAGCAGGAGGCGGGCCGAGTAGCTGAACTGCGTGTAGCTATTCGAACTGAGTTGAGCGACCATCGCGCGCATTCCCTGCTCGTCCTCTGGATGAAACATCGCGAATATCTCGTCCATGGACAGTTCCGTACCGACCGGGACGGGAAGCACCCGAAGGCGGTCGTTCAGCTTCCGCCAAACCCACCGTTTAAGGTCGACCTCCCAGTCGGGCCCATCGGGTTCGGGCTCGCTTTCCTTTGTAAGCTGCTCGACGTAGGCCACGGCTAAAGCGCTTCGGGTTCCATCCCCCACCTTGCTTCGAATTCGCGTCCAGTAGGTTCGAAGCGTATTGAGCGAAACGCCTAACTCGGGTCCAATTTGCTTGTCCAGGAAGCCGGCCGCAGCCAAACTCAGAACCTGCTCTTCCCGGCGGGACAACGCCCGGAACCCGGTCCTTTCGGAGCCAAATGATTCGCTGTCTTTCGTCGAAAAGGACAGACTGTAAGCCATGGGGAGAAGCGCGTTCCCTCAAGCCAGAGTGTACGCGACAAACCTTCATTTCTCTCGTTAGGCTGCGAGTTGCGTCCGTGAGGTGTAACGTTGAGGCATGAATCCTCTGGAACCCGCCGAGCAGGCCGCATCGAGGGTTCCGCGCACGGTAGTCGTGCTTGGCTTCGTCAGCCTGCTGATGGACTTCTCGTCCGAGTTGGTCCACAGCGTGCTCCCTGTTTTCCTCGTGACTTCGTTGGGGGCAAGCTCGGTCACCGTTGGCTTGATCGAAGGCGTCGGCGAGGCGACCTCCCAGATCGTCAAGGTCTTTTCGGGCGCGATCAGCGATTTCGTCGGCAAGAGAAAGGTTCTGCTCATGGCCGGCTACGGTCTTGCTGCGCTCACAAAACCGCTGTTCCCCCTTGCCGGGTCCGCCGACGTGGTCTTCCTCGCTCGCGTCCTGGATCGGGTGGGGAAGGGTATTCGCGGGGCGCCCCGGGATGCGCTCGTAGCTGATGTAACTCCCCCGGATGTCCGAGGCGCCGCATTCGGTCTGCGCCAATCGATGGATACCGTCGGCGCAATCCTGGGTCCGGTTGCGGCGATCCTCCTTATGGTCCTTCTTAGGGTCGACCTGCGACGGGCGATGTGGTTCGCCGTCATTCCGGCCGTACTCTGCTTTGGCCTGATCTTAGCCGCCGTCAAGGAGCCGCCGCACCGAGCGTCCGCTCACCGATTCCGCAATCCGATCCATGTGCGGGAGCTGCGCCGGTTCGGATTTGGCTATTGGTGGGTGGTCGGCTTTGGATTCATCTTCACCCTATCGCGGTTCAGCGAAGCGTTTCTCGTGTTGCGGGGAAGGCAGGCGGGCTTGAGTTTGGCTTGGACCCCGCTCGTGATGGCCACCATGTCCGTGACCTATGCGCTGTCCGCCTACCCGGCCGGCATTTGGTCTGACCGCGTCCCGAGGGTGCGGATGCTCGGGGCCAGCTTGCTTCCCCTTCTGCTGGCGGATCTCGTGCTGGCCAGGTCCGATTCTGTCGTTCCCCTCTTGGTAGGAGTCGGGCTCTGGGGAATACACATGGGGTTCAGCCAGGGAGTTCTCTCCGCGCTCGTGGCAGATTCGACGGCTCCCGACCTCAAGGGTACTGCGTTCGGCGTCTTCAATCTGGCCTGCGGGATCGCGATGTTGGTGTCGAACGGCTTGGCCGGCTGGGTATGGCAGGCGTATGGCTCGGCGAGTACCTTCTATGTGGGCGCCGTCCTCACGGCCGGCACCCTGCTCTTCATGCTTCTCCGGAGGTTCCGCTCCGCGGCGTGAACTCAGCTCAGACCTTGGAGCTCGGCGAACGGTCCGAGCCACAGCTCGTAATTTCGCCACTTTTCGGTCGAGCTCGTGTAGACAGGCCGCCGGACTTGCCAGAAGCTAGGAGTCCGCACCGGGCGCGTATTGGCTTCCGGGTGAAGGCAGGCGTCGTTCCACTCGAGGCCAAGGAACGCGACCATCTCTCGAGTGCGCGGCTCCGGGTCCGCCGCGAGCGCCTCGTAGCTCACTTCCATGTATCGGTCCGCAGGAAGGATCGCCCGCCAGTGATCCATCAATCGGAGGACTTCGCTGTAAGCAAATACTATGGACTCGCGATCACACACAAACGGCGCGGAAGTTCGCATCGGGGTCATCCAGGTGGAAAGGGCAACGTCAACCGCATTTCGGCGCATCCGAAGCATCCGAACCTCCGGGAGCGCCATGTGGATCAGTCCCACGACGAGTGAATTGGCGGGGTTCTTGTCCACGACGCCGAATGGAAAGCCTGGCGCGATGGATTCCAGGACCCCGGCGTACTGATTTCCCAGTTGCCTCGCCCGCACCTCGTCCAGCGAAGGAGGCGTGCCCTTAACCGCCTGCGGCTCATAGTCAATCCAAAACGGCTGCTCACCGGCTGAACCGACGTCCGGATGACAGGACAGAATCTGTTCGGCCAGCGTTGTCCCTGAGCGGAGCAGGCCCACCACGACGATAGGGAGTCTCGAGTGGCAAGCGGCCGCTTGCGTTCGCTCGAAAAGCTCAGGCGTGTAGAGTCTGATTTGACGGTCGACGTAGGCTCGGAACGCCTCACGATCAAACTTCTGGCCGCCCATGACGACGCGGAACTTGATCGCATTCGCCTCGTCGTACGCCTTCATCGCCGCCTCGAACTCGCCCAGATCGTGCAGCGCCTTGCCCAACCCGTAGTAGACGTCCAAGCGGTCCTCCTCGGGCAGGGTCGGGTCGTCGACCAGCCGGCGCATTCTGTCTATTAGTGGCCGGTCTTCTCCTGTCGACCGTTGGATGTGGGCCAGCGTGCGGAAGGCGGGTCCGTTCCGGCCGTCCTGCTCCAACGCGCGTCGCAGAAGGCCCGCCGCTTCCTGGAATTGGCCCTCGATGATCCGGGACTCCGCGCGCTCCATGATCGCGAGGCGCGATGTTGGGTCGAGTGCCTGAGCTCGATCCCAATGCTCTTCGGACTCCTCCCGGCGTCCGAGCGCCGCAAGACATCGCGCCAAAGCCGTGTGGACGTTGGGATCCCGCTCGCTAAGCTTCAGCGCTTCCCGGCACGAAGCGACGGCATCCTCGTAGCGTCCCAGCCCGTGCTCGATCTCTGCGAGTCGCAAATAGGGTTCGACCCCGGGACTGAGCTGAATCGCGGTCTTGAGGGCGGCGACGGCCTCCTCATCACGTGACAAGCGCTTGAGCGCGGCGCCTCGGCTGTAGTGCAACTGCCCGACCTTAGGCTCGAGAGCGCAGGCCTTCTCGAAGCAAGAGAGAGCTTCTGCCAGTCGATCCCTTTGAAGCAGACATCGGCCCACGGCGTCAAGTACCTGGGCATTGTCGGGGTGAAGTTGCAAGAACTGCTGTCCGAACTTCAGGCATTCCTCGACGTGCCCGGAGTCGACGCTTAGAATCGTGAGCCACTGCAGGGCAGGTCCGCAGTTCGGATCGAGGCGCAGTACGTCCCCCATGCGCTCGATGGCCTCGGCCAGCCTTCCCGAACTGCCCGCAACCATCCCGAGTCCCAACCTCGCCTCGATATTGCTCGGCTCCTTCTCGACGACTTGCCGAAGGAGGGTGTCGGCCCGGTCGAGTTGACCAGCCCGAAAGGCCGCCGCGGCTGAAGCCATGAGTTGAGCGGTCATCGAGTTTGGAACTTGCGGCCCAAGCTAGGCGGTCACCGCACCCGGAAGCTTACCAACCCAACCCGTCGGTCAACCCGGAGCGAACGAGGAGTTCCTCGACCGCCTGCGGCATCATCGTTCGATATCGCTTGCTCCCTTCCGCCTGCCACATGTCCTCGCCCACCGCGCGGACACGCGACACCGACCCCAGACGTTTGCCGTCGTGAAACACCTCGAACCCTGAAGCCGTCCGTTCGAGTTCGACCTCAATGCCGTTGATCCGCTGGAGCACTCCCTTAGTGTATTTGGCGGTTGCCGGCGCTGGCTTGGTTCAAACTCATGGGAATGCGGCGTATCGCCACGTTTATTTTCCTGTTCGTCCTCGCCGCGACCGGCTTCACCACGGTGCTTTACGAAGCGGCGATCAGCAAGACCCGGCCCGACCGCTCCAAGTGGGGCTGGTTCTATCTGTCACTTCCAACACGGGCTAAAGTGACCGCTCCCGGCGGGTCCGGTTTCGTCACCCTCGATACCACCTCCTCAATCAAGATTCAGGCGGGGTGGGGCAAGCAGTTGACCGCCAAACTCGATCGGCGCGTTGGCTACACCGCCACCTGGCGGATGAAGCTCGTCCGAGAGGAGCACTCCAAGGACGGGCAGCGGGCGGGGCTCAGTGTGTTCGTGTTGAGCGACGACCACTACGGGATCGAGGTCGGCTATTGGAACGACCGGATATTCGTCTACAACGACAACAAGACATTCACGCCCGCCGAGTTTGTTCCCTTCGATCCGCGATCGAAGCTCCGAACCTATCGTCTCAGCGTCCATGGAGACCGCTACACCCTCAATGTGGATGGGCTCGACCGCCTGAGCGGAAAACTCCGAAACTACAGCTTCTTCGGCTTCCCCTACACCCGCCCGAACTCGATTTGGTATGGCGACGACACGACCCGCGGCGAGTCGGTGAGCCAGTGGGCGGAGTTCCAAGTAAGCTCAGCCTCACTTCGATGAGCCCTCTCCCACGCTGCGTCCTACCCCTGCTTGCTTCAATCTTTGCCCCCAACGCGTTTTCGCAGTCAAACAACACATTCTCGACCAAGCTCAAGAGCGTTGCCGTCTTTCGCGACGGTTACGGGTTCTTCATTCGCGAGGGCCAGGTTAAGCTCGAAAACGGTTGGGCGACCACCAACTTTGTTCCGACCGCGATCAGGGGAACGGTATGGGTCTACTCGCTCGATCCTGCCGACCGGATCGACACGCTCGTAACCACTCACGAGAACAAGATCGCGTTCGCCAAGGGTTCGGAATTGAAGACCAAGCTCAAGGACAAAATCGGCCTCGCGTTTGCGATCGAGCTCAACTCCGGCCAGCGTTTCGAGGGCCAACTCAACCGGCTCCTCGACGACATGCTCCTCCTTCAAGTCGGCTCGGCATTTAGCGCCATTCCCTACGACGCGATACGTTCCGTCACCCTGGTCGGCTATCCCATCAAGGTTAAGCTGAACACCAAGGACCCGAACAAGGTCGTTACCCTTGGCATCGCCTACCTTCAGGAAGGGATGAAGTGGGAGCCCAGCTATGTTCTCGATCTGACCAAAGGGAAGGCGAACCTCAGCCTCCGAGCGACGATGCAGAACACGACGGAAGCCCTGGCCGGAACCGACGTCCTCTTTGTCGTCGGTTCGCCCTTCATCGCCAACCGCGGAATCAACGACATGATCGCGCTGATGCCCGCCCATGCCATGAAGACCGAATTGAAGAAGGACGGGGTCGATCGGGAGAAGGAGGTGCAGCGCGGCGAGCCGGATTCCGACGCCGCCAAGCCGCCATCCCAGGCTGCCGTTGCCGGCGAGGAGGCCGGCGAACTCTACTACTACAAGAAGCCGGGCCTTGATCTGGCTCCGAACGACGTTGCCATGGTTTCGATCTTCGATGCGGACGTTCCAATCCACCCGACATTCGATTGGAATGCGGACGGCGAGGAGGTTCTCTATATCCTCAACATCAAAAACGCGACTAAGCAACCGCTGACGACGGGAACCGTGTTCGTGGTCGAGGATAAGCGCCCGATCGGTCAGGACAACGTGAAGTACACGCCGGCCGGCGGCTCCGCCGAGCTGCATCTAGCCCGGGGAATCGGCCTGCACGTGGAGCGGCGAGAGGCGGAAGCCAAGCGCGGTGCCCCCGTCACCATCGGCAAGACCAGCTACATTCCGGTCACTCTTGCGGGCACTCTGACGGTGACCAACTACCGCCAAACCGATGCCGAGGTCCACATCGCCAAGACGATGCGAGGCAAGGTGAGCGACCTCACCGACGGCGGCAAGATCAAGGACACCCAGATCTTGAATGGCGAGCCGAATCCGATCAACGACGTCGAGTGGCGCTTGATGGTCGCCCCCGGCGCCACCAAGACGATCACGTACACGGTCGTCACGTACATGTCGGCAGAGCGGGCGGGCTCTCCGCCGGTCCCTGCCGGACCGGATATCAAGGACTGACCCTGGGACGTCCGCCCTCTCGGTAGATGCTGAGCACGCTCCTTGCAATCCTCGCGGTGGGCCAGGCCCACCCCGATGGACCGGCGCCGGTCCTCCAGCCACCTCCCTACGAGGCCAAGGCCCAACTCGCGGCCTGGTTCCAGACCCGCCAACTCCCGTTCTGGACCGATCGAAACGGCTCGGCTGGCCGATGGGAGGAGATGGGACCGACCACCATCCTGAACGGCTGGGGCGGACCGGACAACGCGGGGCGAATGAGTGCCTTGGCGGTGGACCCAACCGACTCGAGAACGGTCTACGCCGGCGCGGCTTCGGGCGGAATCTGGAAGAGCGATGACTATTGCAAGAGCTGGCGCCCGGTTGCCGACTTCCAGCCCTCGTTGAGCTACGGATGTCTTGCCATCGATCCGTTCGACCGCAACATGATCTACGCCGGGATGGGTGAGCCGAACAACAGCGCTGACAGCTTCCATGGCGCCGGGCTCATGCGTAGCACGGACGGAGGCGAGACCTGGCAGCTTCTGGCCAGTGAGGTGTTCCTGGGTCAGAAGTTTTCGCGCATCGTGCCCAACCCGCACCGCCGGGGCTGGCTGTACGCGGCCACTTCGCGCGGCGTCCTTCGCAGCATCGACGCGGGAGCAAGCTGGGTCGACTTACTCCCGGGCGACGCAACGGACCTCCTCGTCGATCCGTCGAGCCCGGAGACTGTGATCGCCGCGCTTGGACGCCCCTACGGGGATTCTCGCAACGGGCTCTACCGCTCGAACGATGCCGGGCAGACATGGACCCGGCTCACCGACGATTTGCCTTTCCCGGGCCAGGCCCTTGGCCGGCTACAGTTCTCGCAGTGCGCGAAGTACCCCCAGGTGATCTACGCGGCGATGTGGGGCCATGGCGGGGCGCTTCTGGGATTCATGAAGACGACCGACTTCGGACGCT
>Ga0070734_10004151_pt1 | contig 14094 bp, 10 predicted proteins | sample Coa_R1_8_FD_66444 | JGI IMG/M metagenome (GOLD analysis project Ga0070734, IMG submission 66444) | Surface soil microbial communities from Centralia Pennsylvania, which are recovering from an underground coalmine fire - Coalmine... | ecosystem: Environmental > Terrestrial > Soil > Unclassified ...
AGGATGCATGTTCCTCGCACATCTGATGAGCGCCTCTTTGCGCCCCGCGAGACTGGACTCATACCGCTTGTCCTCGATTTCCACACAGACTGGACCGTCATAGCCGGAACTCCTGAGCGACATCATGAAGTGCTCCCAGTTAATATCGCCCTCGGCAGGTAGTCTTGGAGAATGGTAATCGAGTGGATGGGCAAGTACGCCGACGTCGTTCAGTCGGTCGCGATCAACGGTTGCATCTTTGAGATGAACGCGGAATATCCTGGACGAAAACTCAAACAGGGGTTTCGTGTAATCCATTTGTTGCCACAAGAGATGTGACGGATCGTAATTCAGACCAAACATCGGGCTCGGGATATCGTGGAACATCCGGCGCCAAAGAGCAGGGCTCGAACCTAGGTTCTTTCCGCCGGGCCACTCGTCCGCCGTGAAAAGCATCGGGCAATTCTCGATTGCGATCTTGATGCCGTGATCCTCCGCGTGGGCTATCAAGTCCTTCCACACCGTCAAGAAACGCGGCCAGTTCTGATCCACCGATTTCGTCCAGTCCCTGCCGACGAACGTGCTCACCACGGGAAGGTGGAACATTTGAGCCGCCGCGATCACTTTCTTGAGGTGCTTGATCGCCATCTCGGATTCGGCGGCATCCGGTGTCAACGGGTTGGGGTAGTATCCCAGCCCGCTAATACCCATCCCGTGAGTTCCGGCCAAATCCCAAATCCTGGCCACGTCGTCGGGGCCTAGGGCAGTGACGTCAATATGGGTCACGCCGGCGTAACGTCGGTCGGCTTTGCCGGGCGGCCAACACATCAATTCAACGCATTCGTATCCGGAAGCCGCACCCGTCTCGAAAACTTCCTCAAGGGAAAGCTCTGGAACGATCGCGCTGACAAACCCAAGTTGCATCCACTAGCCTTGTTGCGTTGCGGCCCTGCCCTGCAGGATACTGCTGAGCTCATCGAATCCCGCGCGTGCAATTGCTCCATCCTGCACGGCCGTCCCGCCGCTCACACCGATCGCGCCGACGATGGCCTCGCCCAAGCGGAGTGGAACCCCTCCCTCAAACGCCACCAGGTCCAGACTCAAGAGACCCTGCGCACCGGCCGCAAGCCCCGCTTCAAAAGCCTTGGTTTCCGTCTTGAAGAGGACGGCGGACTTCGCTTTTCGATGGGCCACTTCGACACTACCCAAAGGAGCTCCTTCCATACGTCCGAGATAAACAAGATTGGCCCCGTCATCGACCACGGCCACTACGACGCCGATTCCAGCTGCGGTCGCCGCCCGCTCGGCCGCTAGAGCAACCAGCTTTGCTTCGCCGAGGGTCAGAGTTTGTTTTGCAAGCATGATTCTTCGATTCTCTCGATTTTGGGACTCAGTCTCAGAAAGTATACAGACTAAACCAGGCCGTGTCAAAGCACAAGCACTTTTTGGGGATGGGAAAGGAAAAGCTGTTATCGCGCGGAGAAGCCCAGGGCGAGGGAAAGCTCTTGGGCCGCCTTCATCACCGCCGCGGAAAGGGCCTCATTGCGCTCACGAGTAATTCTAAACACCGGTCCCGCGATGCTAATCGCGGCGACGACCTCAGAAGAACTGGCGCGAACGGGTGCACCGATACAGCGGAGCCCCTCTTCACGCTCCTCGTCATCGACGGCATACCCACTGGCGCGAATGGAATCCAGCTCCTTGAGCAGTAAAGCCGGAGACGTTATCGTGTTGCGCGTGTACTTGACGAGTTCGCGGCCCTTGAGGAACGCCTCTACCGCTGTCGGCGGGCTGAAGGCTAGAATCGCCTTTCCAAGAGATGAACAATGCGCAGGGTGCCGAGTTCCAATCGTGCTCGGCGTACGTATCGTCTGGTTACTTTCGACGTTCGCGAGCGACACGATCTCATCGTCGCGCATCACCCCGATATGAGCTGTTTCGCCGGTTTCGGCGACCAACGCCTTGAGGTACTGTTTACCCACCTCGCAGATATCCAAACGGGACAGCGCCGACAGCCCCAGTTGCATGATGCGCCACCCCAGCCGATACTTGCCGGTGGAAACATCCTTCTCGAGATACTTGCTGGCTTCGAGCACCATAATCAGGCGGTGGGCGGAACTCTTGTGAAGCCGTAACTTCTCGGCGAGTTCGGTCACACCTAGACAAGGACCGTCGCTCCCCACGATCTCAAGCAGTTCGAAGGTACGATCCAGAACTTTGCTGCGGTAGATGTCCTCTTTTTGAGCTCGCGGCACGTGAGACCTGCCTGTTCATCATCTCTTTGTGGCCCCGACCGGACGCAGCCTCCAATGTCGAAAGCGGCGAAAATGGAACCTCGTACCAAACTTGAGGGCCACCAAGCTTCAAACTCAGTTTAGCAGATAGTCGGTTGACCGAAAGCTAGCCGGTAGCCCCTCAACCCACCCCAGCGAAACCCACTTTTCAACGAGCGCCCCCAAAGGACGGGGTATCTAAGCAGGTTGGGCGCCATCCATGCGGTCGGCGATTCGCGGTTTCTGTGCACAAGCGGCTGCCTGGGCGTGTGCGCGGAACCGTCGCGCACACTTATGGCAGGGTGCTTTTAGACATGATGGCGTGCTCGACCAGCGCCAGCCACTTGGTCCAGCCGTCTCGATCTCAGCCCGCGCCGATGAACCCGGGGTACAACGTCATGCCGCCGTCGATGTAGATGGTGGTTCCCTGGACGTAATCCGACTGGTCCGACGCCAGCCACACGGCGATCTGCGAGATATCTTCCGGTTCGCCAATGCGCTTCATCGGAATGAGCTTCAACAGCAGGCGGTCGAATTGCTCCGGCGACGTGAGTTTATCCACGTTCATAGGCGTCCGGATGGCGCCCGGCGAGATGGCGTTCACGCGAATCCGCAGATGCGCCACTTCCTGCGCCAGGCTCTTCATGAACAGCATGAGGCCGCCCTTGGCCGCGGCGTAATTGGCGTGACCTTCCCAGGGGATGATGTCATGCACGGAACTCATGAAGATCAGCTTGCCGCAGGCATACGAGATGGACCGATCGATGCCCTGGCGCTTGAACATCCGGACGGATTCGCGAGCGCAGAGAAACATGCCCGTGAGATTGACGTCAATTACGTTCTGCCACTGGGCCATCGTCATCTCGTCGACCGGCGCGTTGAGTTGGATCGCCGAGTTGGGAATGCAGATGTCCAGGCGGCCGAAGGTATCCTGAAAGGCCTTGAACATGGCCAGGACCTCGGCCTCCTTACCGACGTTGGCCTTGAAGAGCAGCGCTTTTCGTCCGGCGGCCTCGATGGCCTTGCCGGTCTCGATGGCGCCGGCCTCGTCGCTGTTGTAATTTACCAGCACGTCGGCTCCTGCCTTGGCGAATGCGATGGCCACGGCCTGTCCCAGTCCTTTGCTGGCGCCGGTGATCAGCGCCTTTTGCCCGGTGAGAACCGGGAAGATCCGCATCGGCGGCGCTTCATTGGGAGGAGTGTAGTTGTTTTCGGTAGAAATGGCGCGCTCCTTATCTTTAGACCTCAGACCTCAATTCACAATCGTGACTTCTCCAGCTCCAGTCCACTCTACGCCGCGGGGCAGAGCATCCGATTGCCCGATAAAAGCCGCATAGACGGCTTCCAGTCGACCTTTCGCCGGGAGCCACTTGTACGCGGGAACCCCGAAGAAACTGCCGCGCGTGACCATGTCACGACGCGACTCGACCGTCGGAGACGCGCTGATCTCCATGCCGCAGGTCAGCGTCCGGCTATTCCACGGCGCAGCGTCCCGCAGGTGATTTTCTTCCCAGCGGCAGAGGTACGGAAAATCGTCCCGCTTCCAGACGTAGCCAAAGTAGATGCGCGACGAAGGCGACCAGGCGATCCAATAGCCGTATTGTGAAGAGGGATCGAGCAGGTGCGTGGTGAAACCGCCGGACGGTGTTTCGTTCGAATAGACACGCAGGTCGATGGAGCCGCCGCCCTTTCGGGGGCAGAGGGGCCATGCAAACTCCGCCCCGCGTTTCTGGTCTCCGCCGAAATCGGCATCGATCACTTTCGAGCGCGTGGCGTTGGCGCTGAATTGCGTGCGGCCGCGCTCTAGAAAGGGCGGCCCGAGAGTTACGTGCTGGGTCCAGGCGATGGGCCGGTCACAACCAGATCGATTTTCTAACGACTCCGCTATGCGCAAGGTATTTGAGCCGGACAGCACGATGCTGCGAGACCAGTGGATTTGTGCCATCGGAAGGGTGGCGGCGAGCCTGACGCCGCCGGCGGCCTGCTCGGCTGCATAAGTGAGGAACATCGCCTCGCCATGGATCGGCATCCCCGCAGCCGCTTCTTCGGCACTGGGGCCGCCATAGGTGTCGAGGCAGATGCTGTGGCCCTGTATGCTCGCCAGAACCTTCGATTCCTGGTGCATGCCGTATTCCGGGAGGTCCTGTCGGAAGGCCGACGGTTCGATCGAGAGCCACGGCGGGCTCCACAGCGGGTTCGTGCGGCTCGCACGATGTTCGATGGCGGCGATGTTGCAGCCCTCTAGCGTCACGATCACGCGCACCTGATCGTTCTCGAGGACCAGCGCGCGGCGTCCGGCAAACTCGACTTCGCATTGGTCCACGTTCGGCGACCGAGTGGCAGTCACCGGGCCGCACCGCGCGAAGCCCCGCTTTGCATCACGAGACTGTTCACGTGGCTAGCCATGAACCGGCATTTGGAAGTCAGCGTCGCGGCTGGTATTTTCCGGCCAGCGCGACATGATGGTCTTCAGACGGGTGTAGAAACGCACGCCCTCGGGCCCGTGCACCTTGCGTTTCCCGAGCGCCGGATTAAAGACGTCACCAAATCGGCCGGACGTGCCGTCCTTCAGTTGGCCGCCCATTAAATGCGCCAGCGGCTTGATAGCAACATCCGCTGCAGCGCGGGAAGACGTTTCCGCAACAGGCATTCTGACCTAACTCCTTAGAAGTTCCGCAATGAACTTTTCTCGACAGAACGAACCGAGTTCACTATATTGAACTCGTCGGGAATGTCAAGCACAGTCCGGATGGCCTCCGGTAGCGTCACTTCTGGGTCGGCATCTTGGCCCGTCCGATGAACTCGAAGGGGACATATTGGGCCGGCCCGACCGAGCGGCCTGTGGCAACCGCGAGCGCGAAGGCGACCAGACCGGGCCCATAGAGCTCCGCGCGAAACGACACGGTGCCGATGCAGGGAGTCGCAGGCTCTGCCAGCAGGTTCAGGATTTCGCGGCTTCCTCCATGGCCCACGATGGCAAATTTCGCGGGATCCCTAAGCGCCTCGGCTGCGCGTACGGCGCCCAGCGCGCTTTCGTCGTTGATCCCGGCGATCAGCACACGCGTGGCCGGGACTCGCGCCATGAAATTCTTGACTACCCCCTCCGCCGATGTGCGGTCGCCGCCGTAATCGATTTGATGCACGATTCGAGCACTCAGACTGCCTAGGCGTTCCTCAACGCCTCGTTGCACGCCAATCAGCCGGCTTTGAACCGTTCTAACGCCTTGGGTCGATCCGAGCAGTAGAAGGGCGTCAGGGGCTTCTCTCCAACGCCGGGCGGCGTAATCGGCCAGGGCCAGACCTGCTGTGAAGCCGGCTCGGTAATTGTTGACGCCGAAATACAAGGTGCCGTGGTGCGGGTTCACAACGGAAATGACGGGGATCTTGGCGCGGGCCAAGATGTCGGTGATGATGGGTGCCACCTGTTCGAACAATTGAAATTCAATGGCCACTTGCACGCCGGCCTGGGCCATTTCTTCGGCGTTTCGGACCGCTGTGTCAGCGTCTCGGTTGTTATCCCATGTGCGCAGGTCAATCTGCGATTCCTGGGCGGCCTGCTCCAGGCTGGCCTGAATTTCGGTCGCGAGTACAATTTTCTTGGATAGGTTGGCGAATCCGATTTTCAGCCGCTTACGCCCGCGGTTCAGCCGATAGCGCCGTCCGGACTGCAGCAAGTGTCCACGCGCAACTAGGGTGTGGAGGATCCGGTAGGCGGTGGTGTGCGGGATGGACGTCACCCGCACGATCTCTTCAAGGGTCAGAGTGTCACTGTCGGAGCAAAAACAGTCGATCAGGTCGAGCGTCTTGGCGACGATGGGGACCCAGTACTTGTCCGTCGTCCGTGATGGCCGGGGTTTTTCCTCGGAGCCTTTTTTCATTTCAAAACGCTTGACACCTCAAGTGCACTTAGTATAGTGGCAAAGGCATAGAAAGCAAGATTGAAAATTCAATAGGGAACTCCTCGGGGTTTCCGTCTTGGCAACAAAATAGTTCTTCCATTTTTTCATGCTCAAGAAAATACCTTTGGGAACGTCCGGCCTGACGGTGAGTTCGCTCGCTCTCGGCGCGGATCTGGTCGGCAGCAAATACGACCAGAAGCAATCTTTCGCGCTGCTGGATCGCTTCTGGGAAGCCGGTGGAAATCTCATCGACACCGCAAACTTCTACGCGAGCTGGTATCCGGGTTGCGTAGGCGGAGAGAGCGAGACGACGATCGGCGCGTGGCTGAAAACGCGCGGCAACCGGGACAGCGTCGTTATCAGCTCCAAGCTCGCTTTCAATTATCCGGGGTCGCCCGGCGGTCTGTCGCGCACAGAAATCCAGCAGGAATGCGACAAGAGTCTGAGGCGCTTGGGCACCGATCGCATCGATCTTTATTATTCGCATCGCGATGATCCGGCCACTCCGCTCGAAGAGACTATGGAGGGCTTCCATGGGCTGGTGAAGGCGGGCAAAGCGCGAGCCATTGGAGCGAGCAACCTTCCCTTGTGGCGGATTGCAGAATCGAACACCCTGGCGCGATGCAACGCGTGGACTCAGTATTCGGTGATCCAGCAGCGCTTCACGTACCTGCGGCCCCGTTACGGTGCCGATTTTGGGCCGCAACTGTTCATCTCCGATGAGATGCGGCGGTTCGCAGAGGCGCACGGTGTCGCTTTGGCTGCATACTCGATCCTGTTACAGGGCGCCTATTTCAATCCCCAGAAAGAAGTGCCCGCGCAGTTCGCCGGACCCGACTCGGATGAGCGCTTGGCTGCGTTGCGGGCGGTGGCAAAAGAGGTCGGCAAGACGCCCAATCAGGTGATCATCGCCTGGGTACGGCAGCTCAACATACTGCCGATCATCGCGGGCAGCTCAGTCGAGCAGATCGATGAGAACATCGCCGCGGAGTCTCTGACGATGTCCGCCAATCAAATGGAGAGGCTCAACACGGCGGGTAATCCGGACGTGAAGCGCGCCTGGCTGCAGTCGACATAAGAAATCTCATGCATAAAAATCAGGTCATTCTCAACGTACGGATGGAGGCAGTGGCCGGACGCGAACGGGAGCTCGAGGGCCACCTCGAAGCTCTGGTCGAGCCCACCCGTGCCGAGACCGGATGCATCGCCTACGACTTGCACCGGAACAGGCGAAATGCCGGGTGTTTTCATGTTCTGCGAGACGTTTGCGAGCCAGGAGGCCCTGGACGCCCACCTTGCTACGCCCACTTTCAGGCCTTCGCCAAGTACCGGGAAAAGGACGACCCCGTGGCGGCGACGGATGTCACCAAGTGGCTGAAGCTGAGATAGTTACACTTAAGGCACCGGCCGCCCGCGGACCTGCGGATCGCCGTTGAATCAACTGCTGACCCGATTCCCGGCACAATCGCCCGGCTGGGCTCGCCGCCACACGGCAGAAGCGGCTTGACAATCTCAAGATTGGGAATATATTGACGTTGCCGGAAGGCAGCTATAACAGTTCAAACTGGAAAATGCATACCGTGGTAACCAGCGAATCCCCGCGCGTTGACAGCCCCGCAGCGACTGCTTTTCGCAGCCCGCTCCACCAGATGACCGAAACCACTCCTTCGTGTCTGTGGAACGATTCGGTAGCTCTATCGGAACTGACATATTCGATCGAGCATGGCGCTGTGGGCGCGACGTGCAATCCGGTGATTGTCCTGGATGTTCTGAAAAAGGAATGGAATCTCTGGCGCAATCGCATCGTCGAGTTGGCACGCGAGCTGCCGCATGCCACCGAGGATGAAATCGCCTGGAAACTGGTAGAGAAAATCTCGGCCCAGCGAGCTGAGCTGCTCCTCCCGGCGTTTAAGAAGCATGGCGGGCGAAATGGCAGACTCTCGATTCAGACGGATCCCCGGCTGTTTCGCGACCCTGATGCACTGTTAGAACAAGCGCGGCGCTTTCACAAGCTTGCCCCGAACATCGTAGTGAAGCTGGCTGCCACTGGGGCTGGCATCGCGGCCATGGAAGAGGCCACGTATGAGGGAATCAGCATCAATGCCACGGTTTCGTTCACCGCGGCTCAGTGCGTCGCCGTTGCCGAAGCGGTGGAACGTGGCCTTTCACGACGCGCAAATGCGGGGCACGATATCTCCAACATGGGTCCGGTATGCACCATCATGGTCGGCCGGCTGGACGACTGGCTGAAGGTCGTGGCTGAAAAGCGCGGAATCATCACCGATCCGGGATATTTGGAGTGGGCCGGCGTGGCGGTGTTCAAGAACACGTACCGTCTCTTCCAGGAGCGCGGCTACCGAATTCGCCTTCTGTCGGCGGCATTTCGCAACCACATGCACTGGAGCGAACTGGTGGGCGGCGACGTGGTGATTTCGCCTCCTTACAAATGGCAGACGCTCTTCAACGCGAGCGACGTCCCTGTCCGGCCGCGCATCCACGAACCCGTGAGCGCCGAGGTGGTTAAGGAGCTGTCGCGAAAATTCGAAGACTTCGTGCGCGCGTATGATCCCGCGGGCCTCCAGGTTCCGGACTTTGTCCACTTTGGGCCGACGCGCAGAACCCTCCGCCAATTTCTGGTGGCCACGCAGGAACTCGCGGTACAGGTTCGCAACGTGCTCGTTCCCGACCCGGATGCTGAGCTAAGCTAGAACCGGCCCGTGGCGATATCGCGGCGCAGATCTCCCTAGTTCGGCAGATCAGGCCGTTATTCAGGACTTCAAATTTCATGCCAAGTACGATGAAAGCACTTGTAAAGTACGCGCCGGGCAACGGCAACGTGGATATCCGCGAAGTGCCTGTACCGGCGTGCGGACCTGCCGAGGTGAAGGTAGCGGTCGCGTTTTGCGGGATGTGCGGCACCGATCTACACGTGATGCACGACACATTCCCGAATTATCCGCCGGTGATTCTAGGGCACGAATTCGCGGGAACCGTGGTGGAAGTCGGCAAGCAAGTGAGCAGCGTCAAGGAAGGCGACCGTGTCACTGTTCTCGGGGCCACGGCAGTGATGTGCGGAGAATGTGCATATTGCCGCAGCGGATACTTCATTCATTGCTCGAAACGCCGAGGAATGGGACATGGCGTCAATGGCGCTTTCGCCCAGTACACCGTGAATCGCCCGGATCAGCTCTATAAGATCCCGGATTCGTTTTCGCTCGAAGAGGCTTCCGTGAGCGAGCCCTTCGCCGCCGCAGTGCAGGCGGTGGCGGAATTCACGACGGTGCGGCCGGGAGACATCGCCTTAGTATCCGGGCCTGGGCCGATCGGTTTGCTTTGCCTGAAGCTCCTTGCAGCGGAGGGCATCCGGACGATTGTTGCCGGCGCCAAGGGAGATGAGGACCGCTTGGCCGCGGCCAAGAGATTCGGAGCTTCCGACGTGGTGGATACCAGTGCAGCGCCCCTCAAGGATGCGGTGATGCAGGCCACCGGCGGAGTGGGCGTGGACGCAGCATTTGAATGCTCGGGTCACCCGGATTCGGTGCGCGGGTGCATCGACTCGCTGCGGCCACTTGGAAAGTATACGCAGGTCGGCGTTTGCGGCCGCGACATCGTCTTTCCGATGGATCAGATATTCTTCAAGCAGCTGAGCATCGTGGGTTCGCGATGTTACACGGCACGAACCTGGGAACGCATGATGAACATTTATGCGCAGGGACGTCTGCGACTGAACGATCTCATCTCGGATCTGCTGCCGCTTTCGGATTGGCAGAAGGCTTTCGATCTGTGCGCCGACCGCAAGGCCCTCAAAGTCGTTCTATACCCGTCTGAATCGAACGGTCGGCCGATGGGCAGCGAGGTTCCGCGAACCGCGACCAACTAGAATCCGGCGGTCTTGAGAAACAACCCGGCTACTACGCCCGTGGTTGGACTGGATCCCGCCGCAAGTAATCGCCGGAGGTGACCCGTCCATTTTGTCGCCCAAAATAAAAAGCGGAACGGGACCGCCAATTGGTTTGATCCGCCGTGAGGCCGGCCCTCCTGCGTAGTCTTCAAAGATTCTCGTTGCAATTTCTGAGCAGCAAAGAAGGCCAAGTCAGCGAAGAAGCGAGCGGCGACAAAGAAGGCGCCCGCCAAGGCCACGGCGCGCTCCAACAAGAAAGCCGAGGTAATCGCCTTAATGAAGCGCGCCAAGGGTGCAAGACTGGCCGAGATAATTAAGGCCGCCGGCTCTCCTCGGCCTCAGTCACTTCCAGGCCGCCGTACTTCGCCTTCCAGGAGTAGATCGTGTGATGGGACACGCCCGCTTTCGGTGCCACTTCGGCCGCCGTGCGTCCCCCATCAAGCTGCTTTAGAACACCGATAGTCTGCTCGGTGGTCAGCCTTCCTCTTCGACATTCCTGTTCTCCTTTACTTGGCCCGAAATAATGCTTCGTTTCGGGCGAGTATCGGGGTTCAGGTCAGCACCCGGCATAGGCTCATTTCGTTAATGAATTGCTAAAGACTGAAGCGGGGAGACGCATCGCTGGCTTACCCTCAGAAGTTGATGTCTACCTTTAACTGACCACGTCTTCCGGCAGCGGACGCCGTAATTTTTCCGAAGTTGGAAGCCGTGACGGTGGTCACGGGATTACTGAACCGCACGAAGTTGAAAGGATTGGTGAACTCGCCACTGATCCGTACGCTGAAGCGCTCGGCGATCCGGAACGACTTGTTGAGCGCCGCCTGCTCGGACGCTACCGCGGGTCCCCGAAGCCAATCGAGGGTACGCGCTGTGTTGCCGAGAGAATAAGTAGCCGGCGCGGCAAAGGCCGCCGGATTAATGTAGTAGTCGGTCGCCGGGTTGAATGATGAGTTGGTATTCTTCAGAACGAGCGGGACTCCAGTAATCACATTCGCCCTCTTGGTCTGAAAACCGTAAGCCGCAAGGTTGTTGGACGATACAATGGACAGCGCGGCGCCCGATGCCCGGTCAAGGAAGAAGACCAATTGCCATCCACCCAGCACGGCGTTGGTGATCCCCTTACTGTTGTGCAGGAAGTAACGGCCTTTTCCGAACGGCAGATCGTACGACATACTTCCCTTGATTTCTACCGGTGGCGTGAGCTCGCTCGGAGAAACCTCCGCCGCACGGTTATTTGGATTTTGGGCATTATTCACAGACTCACCGGTCGCGTTCCCGCTAGTGGCTGGAACGTCGGTCATGTTCTTCGACCATGTAAAGCTCGCGAGGAACGTAAGGCCGTCCGACAAACGGTGGGTCACTTTGGTCTGGAGCGAATTGTATCGATCGATGCCAATCTTTCCTTGCAGATTGTAAATATCGCTGTATTGCGGATAGGGGCGAAGAGCCTGTCCCACGGTATTCAAAACAAACGTGGAGAATGTGGGCCAGGGCGACCGGATGCCAGCCGCGATCGCAGCCGGCGAGTTGATCGGCTGTGTGAGGAGACTGCCCAGCGAAAAGTACTGGGTGCTGAGGGTATCCGGGTTGCCCAGATAAGCCGAGTCAAGATGTGTTCCGTGATGACCAATATAGGAGATCTCGAGGGCCGTGTTGTTGCTCACTTGATACTGGAACCCCGCCGTCCACGATAGGACGGTACCCATATGGGCAAAATTCTGGTCATACCAATTCGCCACCTGACCGTTTGTGTTTGAAGGATCGAGAGTAACTTGCGTTGAGAATGCCGGGAAGCCCTTGTCCCAGTTGAAAGCAGGTGTATACCCGTCCGGTGTAACCGGAGTGGACTGAATGTAGTATCCCTGAAGCGTAAGCGCATTGAGCGAAGGAGCGGTGTAGAAGATGCCGATCGAGGAGCGCATTACGAGCTTCGGAGTGATTTGATATACGGCGCCAATTCGGGGGGCAAAGCCTTTGTGCCATGGCGGTACAGTCGTGGCGCAATTGCAAGTACCCGCCCCATTCCCGGAAAATACTAAGGCTCCAAGAATGTTCCCGGCGGCTGGATTCGGGGTGGTCGGACCGAAGTTGGCGAACCGGTTGTATTTGTCGAACTGCGGCGAATTGTTCTCCCACCGCAGACCGAGCGACAGGGAAAGCTTGGTGGTCGCGTGCCACTCGTCTTGGATGAACACGGCCTGATATGGCAGGCGCGTAGCCAGATAGGTTGGAGCGCGCGTGTAACCCTGTTGCGTGTCTCCTAGCATGAAACTGGCAAAGGAGCTTCCGTCCGCAGCAAATTGACTTATGGCCGGGTTACTGGTCATGAGGTTGGAGAAATTAAACTGCCCGCTTCCGTTCGCCTGCGCGTGGTCGTTACGCGCTTCGTACCACCAGTTGAAACCCATCTTGACAATGTGGTGGCCCTTGGTCCAGGTAAAGGTGTCATTCACACTCTCACGTTCGGTGCCGAGATGGCTCCACTGCACAATGCCCATATTGATCGGGGTATCTGTTCCACCCGAAAATACCTCCGTCGGGAAGGCCCCGAAGTCGTATGGCATGTTGGTAATACCAAGTTTGGCGTTCCATCCCTGTCCGGAAGTGGAAGCGAAGGCCGGATTCAGATACCGGTCGTATCCCAGTCCGATGTGATTGATCAGGTTCGGTCGAATAATTGAGTCCAGAGCGGCGCGTGCCGTCCTCGAGTGCAGCGGCTGGTTCTGGAGGCCTTCGAGAGGACTGGTGGCGCCCCAGCCGAGACCGGCAATCGTTCGCGGACGATATTCATCGGTGTATGAAATGAAGAATCGCTCAGAATCCGAGAAGTTGTGGTCCCCACGCGCCGTAATCGAGAAGTTATTAAATTTAGGATTTGCGCCCGTGCGGTTATGCCAATTTGCCGACTGCGACGGCAGATCGGGGGGAGGCATCAGGGCGGCAATGTTCTTTGATACACTGCTGAGCCGGCTTTGCGGGATGATGTTGCCCGGGAACTGAGTTCGTACGCCGTTTACGGTCGAGTCGGGATCGAAAATGGGAATGACGGCGCCGCTGCCTGATTTGTAGTTACTGAAATCGCCCGTCCGCATCGCCAGCGTGGGAATCGTTTGGAGAGCACCCGATTGTGCGCCAACGCTGTAGAAAAGGTCATGCCCAAAGAAGAAGAAGGTCTTGTTGTGGCCGTTGTAGACCTTTGGGATGACGACCGGCCCGCCCAAAGTGTAGCCACCGTCGTCCTGATGGTAGATCTGACGGGAGGCCTGGAAGAAGTCGCGCGCGTTCAGATCCGTATTAACCCAATAGTCGTACACGCTGCCGTGCAGTGTATTTGTTCCCGCCTTAACGCTCACGCTATAGAACCACGTGCCGGTGCGCCCATACTCGGCGCTGAAGGAGTTGGCCACTACGGTGAACTCCCCGTAATGGGCCACCGCGCCGCCATTTTCCGATTCGGTACCGCGGATGACACCGTCGCTTGAAGGAGCGCCGTCCAGGAAGATCTCGCCGGTAATTGACTGTTGTCCAAACATGGAGTTACCAGTCGTTTCCGTGCCCGGCAGGTATTGAAGGTAACTGCCAACGTCGGCCTTCGACCCGATGGCAATCAGCGGCAACTCGTCGATGTATTTATTCGTTATACTCGTCGACGCTGTAGCAGTGGAAGTGTCGATCAGCTCGGCCTGACTGCTCACTTCGACGTTCTGCGTGACCCCGCTTACCTGGAGCTTGAGGTCCATCCGAACGTTAGTCTGGGAACGGATCTGGATGACATCGCTTGTGGCCACCGCAAAACCTTCCTTCTGAGCGGTTACCTTATATTCTCCGAGAGGCAGATTCGGCGCGTAGTAACGGCCGGCCTCATTGGTCACCAAGCTCCAATTGGAGTTCGTGCCGGATTGAACAACCTCGACTCTGGCATTGGGAATCACCGAACCTGAAACGTCGGTAACGGTTCCCTCGATGGTTCCGCGGTCCAACTGCGCCAGCACGAGACCTGCTGAAGCCAGAAATATCAAAATCGCGCCTAACCTGCAATTCA
>Ga0070734_10004152_pt1 | contig 14090 bp, 12 predicted proteins | sample Coa_R1_8_FD_66444 | JGI IMG/M metagenome (GOLD analysis project Ga0070734, IMG submission 66444) | Surface soil microbial communities from Centralia Pennsylvania, which are recovering from an underground coalmine fire - Coalmine... | ecosystem: Environmental > Terrestrial > Soil > Unclassified ...
TCGATGAAAGTGACCGAGCAGATCGACGCCATGCGCGCGCTGGGAACCGACCCGGTACAGAAGTTGGTGACGCCGCGGCTGATCGCGACTTGCGTCATGCTGCCGATTCTGACGATCATCGCCGATTTCGTCGGGATATTTGCGGGTTGGGTGATTTCGGAAGTGTTCCTGGGTTTATCTTCGCGGCTGTACTGGAGCTCGGCTTGGCGGGCGCTGGAGTGGAACGACCTGACCCAGGGACTGCTCAAACCGTTTGTCTTCGCGATCGTCGTTTCGCTCATCGGCTGCTACTACGGTTTAAAGACGACCGGGGGCACGCAGGGAGTCGGCCGCGCGACGACTCAGGCTATGGTGACCGCTTCGGTGTTGATCTTTGCCCTTACTTACTTGATCGCCCAGATCTTTGTCAGCCAGACCAAAATTTGATGCCGGAGGCGCTCCCATCCATCCTGCGGTTCGAGAAGGTCTCTGTCTCGTTCGAAGACGTGCAGGCTCTCTCGGACGTATCGTTCGAAGCGCGGGAGGGGGAATCGCGCGTTATCCTGGGCGCGGCGGGCAGCGGCAAGACGGTGCTGTTGAAGACGGCGCTCGGTTTAATTAAACCTGATTCCGGCAGGGTTTTCGTCTTCGGACGGGATCTGACCACGCTCAAGGAACGGGAACTATTCGAAATTCGCAGCAAGGTCGGCATGCTGTTTCAGGAAAGCGCGCTGTTCGATTCACTCACGATCGAAGAAAACGTGGCGTATCCGCTGTTGAACCAGAAGTCCATTCATTGCCCGCCCGGCGATGTGCGGCCGCGCGTGTCGCAGGCATTGGAGTTCGTAGAGCTGGGCGGCACACTGGAAAAATTTCCGAGCGAGTTGTCGGGCGGCATGCGGCGCCGGGCGGCGATCGCGCGCGCGGTGGTCACTAATCCACCCCTGATCTTATATGATTCGCCGACCGCCGGCCTGGATCCGATCACGGCCCACACCATCATGGCCCTGCTGGTAAAGGCCCGCGACGTGGCGCGGACCACCACGCTGGTCGTGACGTACCGCTATCAGGACGGGAATGTGATGGCGAATTTCCGGTACAATTCGGATCAAGGGCGTATCGAACTGGCTCGAAACGGGGCGAGACGGGACGTTCGAACCACCTTCATGGTGCTTCAGGAAGGGCGGTTGGTCTTCGAAGGGGATCAGGAGCAACTGGAAGCCGCCAAAGATCCCTACATCTTGAAGTTCGTCAAGCAGCGGGAATAGCGGATGCCGGATCGCAGCAAAATACGCTGGTCGCAATTGAGGGTCGGGCTCGTGGCCCTGGCGGCCATCGCGATCACGGTCACCCTGATTTTCCTGCTGACCAGCAGCAAGGGTTTCTTCCACCACAACGTTCCGCTGATTACCTTTATGGACGACGCTTCGGCCATGCAGGAAGGCACGCCGGTGCGGCTGAACGGCATTACGGTCGGCTACCTCGACAGCTTACAGCTTACTAACGATCCGAAGCGTCCGGTCGAATTCCTCATGATGGTGGATGAACGGGACCTGGTGAATATTCCAGTCGACTCGCACACCGCAATCGCCGCCGCCAATCTGCTCGGAGACAAGTTCATCAACATCACGAAGGGCGTTGCGAGCCAGCACGTCAAGGCCGGCGATGTTCTGCCCAGCCTTCAGGCGCAGGACATTCCTCAATTGATGAATCAAATGGCCGGCCTGCTGCAATCGTTTCAAGGGATCGTCGGCCGGGTGGACGGACTGCTGGCGGGTGTCGAAGAAGGCAAAGGCAATCTCGGCCTCTTTCTCAAAGACCGCGAGCTCTACGACCGGTTGAATGGAATTGCCGCCGAGGGGCAGAAGCTGCTGACCGACGTTCGCAGCGGCAACGGAACGATCAGCAAGCTGATCTATGATGACTCGCTTTACCAGGAGGTGCGCGCGCCCATCCGGCGGCTGGACGCGATGCTGGCCGATCTGCAGAATGGCCAGGGCACCGCGGGCAAGCTGCTCAAAGATCCCGCGCTGTTCAACGACGCCAACCAGACTTTAAATGAGATTAAAGGACTGGTGGCGGACTTGAACGCGGGTAAGGGAACAGCGGGGAAACTGCTCAAAGACGAGCAGCTGCATCAAAGGCTGAACGATCTGGTCGTGCGCCTCAACACGACCATCGATAAGATCGACGCCGGCCAGGGGACAATTGGCCAGCTCGTCGTGAATCCCCAGTTGTATCAGGAGCTGGATAATACGACGCGTGAGTTCCAGGGGCTCGCCAAGGATATTCGCGCCAATCCCAAAAAGTTTTTGCGCATCAAGCTGGGCCTGTTTTGAGTTCGCGAAAACGGCTGATCGTCAATGCCGATGACTTCGGCTTTACGCCGGACGTGAATGAAGGCATCGTGGAAGCGCACCGGCGCGGGATTCTCACCGCGACTACCTTGATGGCCAACGGCGACGCGTTTGAGGATGCTTTGCAGCGGGCGCGCGCGGCCCCGTCGCTCGATATCGGCGGCCACCTGGTGCTGGTTGGCGGCGTTTCACTCCTCAGCGGTAAGGCGTTTCCACGCACGGTAGGACGGCTCCTGGTAGCGCTCGCGCGCCGGCAGATCCGGCCGTATGAAGAAATCCGCGCGCAGGTAAAGCGTATCGTGGATGCCGGGATCAAGCCGACGCATCTGGACACCCACAAGCATACCCACGTGGCGCCGGCGGTTTTGGAAGCGGTGGTCCGCGTGAGCGAGGAATTCGGGATCGGCTGGGTGCGGCGGCCATTTGACTTCCCGCTGCACGCATCGGTTCCACCCATCCTGCGGCTGACGAATCGCTCGATCGGCCTGTTGCGCCGGCGCTTTCACCGCGTCCTGGCGCAGCATCAATGCCGGACGACCGATCATTTCGCGGGCTTTCAATACACCGGCAGACTGCGCACTGCGGAGCTGGTTGAGTTGTTGCGTCTACTGCCGGAAGGGACCACGGAACTAATGTGCCATCCCGGCAAATGCGGTCCGGCGCTGCGCGGGGCGCATACCCGCCTGAAAGAGAGCCGGGAAGCCGAACTCGAGGCGCTCACCGCCGACGAAGTAAAGACCGCGCTGGCGCGATCGGGAATCGAACTCGCCAATTACCGGCAGCTGTAACGCGCCGCTCGAAATTACTGCGCGCCGGCTGATTCCTTTTCGAACGCCTCGAGTTGCGACCGCACGGCGGCGGCGTCTTTGGCCTGCGGCGCTAACCTCAGGTAATCGCGCATCTGCTCGGCGGCGCCAGCGTAATCGTGCCGGTCGGCCAGGATGACGCCCAGCAGGTGCGAGACCTGCGGCATACTATGCCGGGTGTCCAGCTTTTGCGCGCGGCGCGCACTCTGCTCCGCGATATCCGGGTGTTTCAGATTGTAATTGGCGACGGCATTGAAGAAAAATGCCTGCGGAAAACTGAAGGGGTCGAGCCGCACAGCCTTTTCGCTGACATCGGCGAGTTGCTGCCAGTGCTGCGCCTGCAATTCCAGAAACGAGATCTCAATGTAGGGAGGAACATATTTGGAGTCGGCGCGAATGGCTTCGTCGAACGACTTGCGCGCCGGTTCGCTCTGCCCCTGAGCAGCCTGCAGGCGACCGAGTTGGAACCAGGCCTCCGCATATCTCGGATAGGCGTCGACGGCCTGTTGGAAGCTCGCCTCGGCCTGATCCAGTTTCTTTTTCTTTTCCAGTTCGAGGCCTTTTTGAAGCGCCTTCTTCGCGTTTTTGGGAGCGTTCAGCGTGGTGCCGCTCACGGTGCTTCCCTCGGTGCCGGCGATGCGGTGGAGCAGGATGGTGCCGACGTCCGGGTTGTCCATCGGCTGGCGGTTTGTCAGCTCGATCGACTGCGACATGAACCCGGGCGTGGCGGCGCGCAGCTCGCAACCGGCCAAAGACCGCGGGTTAATACCGCCGCTATTTCCGAATCCGCCGCCGTTGCCGAAGCCGCCGGCGCCGGAGGCCAGGCCGGGCTGGCCAAAATCGCCGATGCCGCTGGTGCTCGCATCCTGCAAGGCGTCGACGTTATTCGCTCCCAACTCAATGCTGAAATAACCCTTGGAATCGGTGTGGCCTTCGATGTGGGGCAGTCCCCCGCAGAGCCGCTCGATGTTCACGTTGAGGGGCAGCGCCGAGCCATCGTCGGTCATGACGCGGCCGGTCAAATAGATCGGCCGGTTAGGTGTCGGATTATTGTTATTTGGCTGATTGCCGGTGTTATTCGGCGATGTTGTGTTGCCCTGTCCGGGGCCGCGCCCGGTGGTGCCGCCGGGTTGCGTGCCGCCTCCGGTGGAAGGCGGCGCTGGTGTGCCGGTTCCGCCGCGCTGAGCGACTGCAGGTTCGAGCAGCAGCAGACTTGCCGCTGCTAGCGTAAGCATCCCAATGTTCGTACTGACGGCCATACTGCCCTCCCGTCGGCCACAATTATCCCACGTAGCCCAAACCTGCGTTGTAAACACGAACTCCAGCCAGTCAAAAACATCGCACTGCTAAAATGAGACTGTCGATGCGATCCTCACGGTGCGTAGTCTTCGGGGCGTTGGCCCTCCTGGCGGCGGGTTGTTCAGATCAGCCCAGTGTTTCCGAAAAGAAACCCGAAAAAGCCGCCGAGCCGGTGACCGGCCAGAGTGCCCTGTACCGTATGTACCAGGTGGCACGCTCCTGGGCGTCTGATGCCCAAGTGCTCACCATGAACAGCATGCACGTGGCGGAGCTTCCCGATGTGCATGGCAAAGCGGGGGCTTGGCAGGCGACTTTCGTGTCGGAATCCAAGAATGCCGCCCGCGTGTATACATATTCGGTGGTGGAGGCGGAACCCAACCTGCACCAGGGCGTGTTCCCGAGCCAGCCGGAAAGTTGGAGCGGGCCGGGGAGCGGAAATAAGCCTTTTGTGATCGGCGCAGTAAAAATCGACACGGATGCCGCGTATAAGACAGCGCTCAAGAACGCTGCCGAGAGCGCCAGACAGAACCAGCAGCAGACGATCTCATTTCTGCTAACAAAAGAGGCAAAATTCACCAACCCGAGCTGGCGTGTGATCTGGGGCGAGTCGGCCGGAACCTCCGGATTGTCGGTATACGTCGACGCGAGCACCGGGTCCTATCTGGAAACGATGCATTGAGCCCCCAGGTTCCAGGCCGGCTGGTACCGAGGCATTCGGACTTTGATTCTCGACAGAATCCTCAAAAACAGATATCCTTAGTAGCATCTGAGAGTTGCCGGTTGGGTGAGGGCGGCAATTGCGCCGCGGCAGCACTCGGAAAATTTGATTGACGAATGGCGGAGTGAGGTGTTCGGACCTCCTCGAAAACGGACTGTTGTACTCCGGTTGGTGTTCCCTGCCGTTACCGTGCTGATCGCTGCATCGGCGCTTCACGCTCAGAACTGTACCGCGTCCAAGCTACAGGTGCGCGTCCAAGATCCTTCCGGAAGCCCGGTGCCGGGCGCGATGGTCTCGCTGGGAGCGGATCGCACGGCGCGAACGGCCGACCAGTCCGGTGTAGTGCAATTTGAAAACGCCCCCTGCGGCGTGCGGACTTTGCACGCTGCCAAGCCGGGGTTCCACGACCTGACGAGCGGCGCGTTCGAGCTGAAGGCCGGGCAATCGGCGGAAGTGGATCTGACGCTGGAACCGCTGGTGGTGCGCAATAGCGTGGAAGTGCACGCGACGGCGGCGGCGGTCGAACAAAGCGCTTCCTCGGACGTACAGCAACTCCCTCCCGACGACATCAAGAACCTGCCCTATCGCCCGGCCACGGTGAGCGAGACGCTGCCTTTGGCGCCGGGGATCGTGCAATCGCCCGACGGGGAGATGAAGATCGCCGGCTCGGGCGAGCACCGCAGCGCGATGGTGGTAAACCAGGCGGATGTGACCGATCCGGCGACCGGGCGTTTCGGCCCGACCGTGCCGATCGACAGCGTTGACACTCTGCAGGTGATGAGCACGCCGTTCCTGGCGCAGTACGGACATTTTACTTCGGACGTCGTGGCGGTGGAGACGCGGCGCGGCGGCGACAAGTGGCACGGCGAGATCAACGATCCGCTGCCGGGTTTCCGCTGGCGCAGTTGGCACATGCGGGGAATTCTCGACGACACGCCGCGGGGGCTGCTGAGCGGTCCGCTGATCAAAGATCGTCTGTACTTCCTTGATGCCACGCAGTACGCGATGGTGAAGCACCAGGAGAGGACGCTGCCGTTTCCGTACAACACATCCAAGCAGGAAGCCGTCAACTCGCTCACGCAGTTGGATTACATCGTTTCCGCCGGCCAGGTGCTGACGGGCTCGTTGCACTTCAGCCCGCAACACACCAACTATATAAACCCGGAGTATTTCAACCCGGAGCCGGCCACACCGAATGACGCATTGCATCAATATGTAGGCACGATCGGCGATCACCTCGGCGTCGGGCGCGGGACGCTGAACAGCACGGTATCTATCCAGCGCTACGATGCCAGTACCGGCGCGCAGGGCAGCGCGGAAATGGTGCTGACGCCGGTGGGCAACCGGGGCAACTACTTCAGCACACAACACCGGGAAGCGGGACGCACGCAGTGGCTCGAGATCTGGTCGCCGGGGATGCTGGCTGCCGCCGGCACGCACGAAGTGAAGATTGGCGGCTCGGCGACGTTTCTTAACGACAGCGGGCAGGTGTTTGACCGGCCGATCAACATCCTGGATACGGCGGGCCTGCTGCTGCGGCGGATCACGTTTACCGACGGCAGCGCGTATATCGTGAAGGATTCCGAGGTCGCCGGTTTCATACAAGACCACTGGTCGTTGACGCCGCGCTTCATTCTTGATCTGGGTGGGCGCATCGAGCGGCAGAACATTGCCGACAGCATTCGGCTGGCGCCGCGCGCGGGGCTCTCCTGGGCGCCATTTTCCAGCGGCCGCACCGTAATTCGCGGCGGCTACGGGATCTTTTACGATCGCGTGCCGCTGAGCGTGTACACGTTCGGCCACATTCCGCAACGAATCATCACCGATTACGCGCCCGATGGCTCGATTATCGGCACGCCCGTCAACAGCGTGAACGTGCTGACTGCGGTGCCGGGCGCGGCTTCGGCCTTGATTTTCAGCCGGCCGGTGCCGGGCAACTTCGCGCCGCGAAGCGGGACGTGGAACTTCCGCGTGGAGCAGCGCGTGACGCGCGTTTTCCGGCTCCAGGCGGGCTACACGCACAGCCGCTCGGCGGGACTGGTGGTGCTCGAGCCGCAGGACGTCGAGACGGACCTGCTCATGATGCGGGGAACCGGACGATCGCTGTTCCGCCAGGCGGAGGTGACAGGGCGCTTTGAGTGGAAGGGCGGCCAGCAACTGTTTCTGACCTATACGCACGGGCGGGCCCAAGGGACTCTGAACGACTTCAGCGGGTTCGTCGGCAACTTCCCCGCGCCCCTGGTGCGGCATAGCGTGTACTCGAATCTGCCCGGCGACATCCCCAACCGGTTTCTCGCCTATGGCCGGGTGAATCTGCCGGAAGGCCTTCAATTATTGCCCATGGTGGAATACCGTACGGGGTTTCCGTACGCGCGCCTGAATGCGCTGGGCGATTATGTCGGAACACCCTTCGGCGACCGATCGCGGTACCCCGGTTACTTTTCGGCGGATACGCGACTGATGAAAGACGTACCCGTGAAGAACGGCAAATACACTCTGCGCTTCTCCTGGAGCGGGTTCAACCTGAGCAATCACTTCAACGCGTTGGCCGTGCACGCCAACATCGCCGACCCGCAGTACGGCACTTTCTTCGGAAATTACCACCTGAGGCATCGAGCCGATTTTGACGTGCTGTTTTAAACGATTCAGAAACCGGTCTCGAATTGGGCGTAGACTCGGTGCGAGCATCCGAGAACCGTCTAAACCGCTGAGACCGGCTGGTCCCCTTTCCGAAATAAGGAGAGATATGGGCAACGGGTCTAACCAGCGGGTTCCCCTCAGACTGAAGCACTCAAGCGCCGGGGCAAGCAAAAGATGGCGGAGGCCGAGCGCGCCGTAACCGACGCGCGGCAACTGGCGCACGACGCGGAATAGATTCGGGCAAGAGTTCTGGACCCGGGCGAGCCGCCGGAGACGATCTCGGCGAAGGCGGCCGGGTCTCGGTTCTAGTCGGCTTTCCGAAGGCCGATCCGCAGCGGCCGGATAGGGGGCGACGCACTCACGCGACGCTCATGCGGATGAGTTGCTCGGCGTGTTTGAGGGCCTCCGGCGTGACCTTCTGGCCGGATAACATACGGCCGATTTCGCGCGTGCGAGCCGCCGTATCGAGTTCCTCCACCGCAGCCACAGTTCTGCCCCGCGCCTCCCGTTTTTCGACCACGTAATGGTGATCGGCGAAGGAGGCGATCTGGGGCAGGTGAGTCACGCACAGCACCTGATTGGCGGCGGCGAGTTTCTTCAGGCGGCGGCCCACCCCCTCGGCGGCGCTGCCCCCCACGCCGGCGTCGACCTCATCGAAGACCAGGGTGCGAATCAGCGGTGTTCTGGGTCCGGCCAGGCAGGTCTTGAGCGCGAGAGCGATGCGCGAGATCTCGCCTCCGGATGCCACCTTGTCCAGGGGCCGCGGCTCCTCACCGGGGTTGGCGGAAACCAGGAACTCGACGCGGTCGGCTCCGCCGGCGGACCAAGTGTCGGGCGTAATGCGCACACGAAAGGCTGCCCGCTCCATGGCGAGCTGCCCCAGTTCGGTTTCGACGCGCTTCTCGAGCTTGTGTGCGGCTGCTCGGCGGACGGCCGTCAATTCGGCGGCCGTATTCTCGAATTCCGCCGACAGCTTTTTGCGTCGGCGGCGCAGTTCCTCCATGCGCTCTCCGGCGTTTTCGGCGGAGGAAATCTGGCGGCGCACCTCATCGAGAAACTGCAGAATGGTCTCGATCGATGGACCGTACTTGCGCTTTAACCGTTCGATAGCCGCCAGCCGGTTCTCGACCTCCTCCAGACGTCCGGGATTGGCCTCCAGATGCCCGAGGTAATCGCGCAGCGCGTACGACGCCTCCTGCAGGCCGAGGGCGGCTGCGTTCAATTGTTCGCGCACGGCATCGAGCGAGGTATCGATGCGGCACAGCTCATCGACGCGCTTGGCCGCGGCACGGGTCAGCGAAAGCGCCGATTCGGGGCTGTCGTAGACGGCCGAGTAGGCCGCGGACGCGGTCTGTTCCAGCCGCTGCACGTTTTGCAGGATGCGCCGTTCATTTTCGAGCGCGGTGTCTTCAGCGGGTTCGAGCGCGGCGGCCTCGATTTCCTTGCGCTGGAACGACCACAAGTCGAGCAACCGCAATTTCTCCTGCTCGGAGCGCTCCAGTTCCTCCAACCCGGCTCCGGCGCCGCGCCACTCTGCATAGATCGTGCCGACGCGGGCCGCGAGTTCGCCGGCGGCGGCGAAGGCGTCCAGCATCTCGCGCTGCGCATCCGCTGAAAACAGGAGCTGCTGATCATGTTGGCCGTGAATGTCGGCGAGGTGCGGGGCGAGGTCTTTCAGCAGCGACACCGCCACCGGCCGGCTGCCCACGTAAGCGCGGGACTTACCCTCGGTGAGGACCTCGCGTTCCAGCAGCACTTCGCCATCTTCGATCTCGATTCCGACGGGCTCGAGCAGGCGTCGGATCGCGGGGGCATTCCGCACTTCGAAAATGCCTCCGATACGAGCACGCGTTTCCCCGGTGCGCACTACGCCGGCAAACGCGCGGCCGCCCAGGAGCAGGCCGAGCGCATCGACCACGATCGATTTGCCGCTGCCGGTTTCGCCGGTCAGGAGGTTCAGCCCTGTATGAAAACGTACTCTCAACCGGTCTATTACGGCGTAGTTCTCGATGGTTAATTCGACCAGCACTCTGACGCGATTATAACGGTCTTTCGGCAGGCGTTTTTCGTGTAGTCTTTTGCGTGCCGGCGTGCGTCTCTGTGATAGATTTGGGATTAGGAGATGTGTTGACTTTCGAACCTCCGCTTGCCTTCCTCCTTCAAGTGAATTATTTGGAAATGCTGCAGCGCACGGGACCTCTGCAGCTTGCGGTGCTCGGAGTCCTGGTTTGCTTCTCGATTTTCTCCCTGGCCGTGGTTTTTGGGAAATGGAGCACTGTTCGTGCCGCCCGCAAGGCCAACGCGCGGTTTTTGCGCGCATTCCGCAAGGCGAACGGGCTGGAAGCGGTAATGGTGGCGAGTGAGCAGTACCGGCCGTCACCGCTGGTCGGCGTGTTTGATTTCGGGTACGAAGAGGTTGCGCGGCAGGTGAAGAAGAAAGGCGCAGTCACCAACCGAACGGCGATCGAGCGCGCACTGCAACTGGGGACCAGCGAAGAGCTGGCCAAGCTGGAACGGCACATGCAATGGCTGGCGACCACAGCGTCGGTCTGCCCCTTCATCGGGCTGTTTGGCACGGTGCTGGGCATCATCCGCGCGTTTCTCGACCTCAGCCAGCAGAGCAGCACCAGTCTGCGCACGGTGGGGCCGGGAATTGCAGACGCGCTGATCGCCACCGCGGTGGGATTGCTCGCGGCAATTCCGGCGGCCATCTTCTACAACATGTTCGGACACTCGATCCGGGAAATCGGCGCGCGCATGGACGACTTCTCGCTGGAGTTCCTCAATATGGCCGAGCGCGGTTTCGGGGAGTAGCGAGCGATGGCGCTTTCGGTCAATGGAGGGGGTTCCCGTTCGCGGCGCGGCATGTCGTCGCTGTCGGAAATCAACGTCACACCGTTTGTGGACGTCGTGCTCGTGCTGCTCATTATCTTTATGTTGACGGCACACGTAATCGACTACGGGATCGAGGTGGACGTGCCCAAGGTGAAGACGGTGCACGAGAGCGTCCGGGATCTGCCGACCGTCACCATCAGCAAGGACGGCACTACCTACCTGAACGAAAAACCGATCAACATTAATGACCTGCAAACGGCAATAGTGCAGCGTTTTGGGAAAACCAAGTCGGTTTACGTCAGGGCGGACAAAGAAACAATCTTCGATCCGATTGCGCAAGTGATGGCGGTCCTCGGGCAGAGCGGATTTCAGGTGAACATCGTGACACAGCCGGAGGACGCGACACCGAAAAGGCGGTAATGCGGCAACACGGCGATATTCTGGATCAACCGGACCCGTTAGGCCGGTGGCTGGTAGCGTCGATCATTTTCCACGTTTGTATGGCGGGATCGCTCGCGCTGGCATACTGGACCCAGCAGCACAACCGCATGCAACTGGGAGATCTCAACGGCGGAGGGATCGGATCGGTAGCAGTCACGCCGGTGGCGAGTATCCCGCTGCCGAGCCGAAGCGGTCCGGTCAATCCAGTTGCGAATCCGACGGAATCCCGAGTTCCCGAACCGGTGCCGAAGGAAAAGCCGAAGCCGGAAGTCAAAGAGCCGCCGCCGGACGCAATTCCACTCAAGAGTCGGAACGTTCCCAAGCAGCCCTCTCGGGCTCAGTCCGCGCCGAATAAATACCGCGCCAAGCAAATCGATCCGGAAAATCAGCTGCACAGCACGGTGGGGCAGGCGATGGTTTCTCCGATGTACCAGATGCCCGGCTCCGGCGGCGTCGGGATCGGGAACAATTCACCGTTCGGTCAGCAATTCGGCTGGTACGCGAATCTGCTGAAGGATAAAGTGGCGCGCAACTGGCGGACCAGCGAGTTGGATCCGCGCCTGCATTCGGCGCCGCAGGTAGTGGTGACCTTCACGATCGGGCGAGACGGCTCGGTGCCTCCCTCCTCGGTCCGCATCGAACAGAAGAGCGGGAATGCCGCGCTGGACTACTCGGCGCAGCGGGCGATTCTCGATTCCATTCCCTTCCCGCCGCTGCCTCCCGGATTGGGGCGAAGCTCGGCGGATATCGAATTCGTTTTTGAATTAAGGCGGTGACCATGAAGAAGACCATCTGGTTCGCAATAGCAGTCTGCGCCGGTTTGTTAGTGGTGAGAGCTCAGGATTTTCGGATCGTGCTTCAGGAAGGGCAGCGGCCGAACATGGCGGTTCCGGATCTACGTGGGTCCGGCGCGGCGCAGCCCCTGATGGGTACGTTCAACCAGACGCTGTGGAGCGACCTCGACAGCGCGGGTCTGTTCAAGATGATTCCCAAAACACTGTATCCGACGATGATTCCGCAGCAACCGTCGGACTTCCGGCAGGCTCCGGCGGAGGAGCCGCGCGGGCGGTCGCGCCGGGAAACGGCGCCGGCCGGCGGCGGAGGCTTGTGGATGACAGACTGGTCCGGCCCTCCGGTCTCGGCCAATTACCTGGCCTTCGGCTACACCGCCGTGCAGAATGACGTGCTGGTCCTTTACGGATGGCTGTTCGATTTAAGTCGGGGAACTCCGGCCAACGCGCAGGTCATCGGCAAGCGCTATCTGGGATCGGTAGACGATGCGGGTGCGCGAAAGATCGCGCACGAGTTTGCCGCCGACATTCTGGCTATCTTTGGACAACAGTCACTGTTTGGGACCAAGATTATCTTTGTCTCCAACCGGAGTGGTCACAAAGAAGTCTGGATGATGGACTGGGACGGCTCCAACCAGCGGCAGGTCACTCAATTCAAATCGCTGTCGATCATGCCGGCGATTTCGCCGGACGGCTCAAAAATTGCGTTTACTAGCTACGTTCGCGGCAATCCTGGTATATTCTTGTTTTCGGTGGATCCGATCCGGCAGTTGAATTTTTATAACCAGGTCGCGTCGCTGAATGAGACACCGGATTTTACGCCGGATGGAAAACAGATCGTTTACTCCTCATCGGCGAGTGGCTGGGCCCAAATCTACATTGCGAACCTGGATGGAAGCAATCTGCGGCGGATCTCCTCGTCGCGTGCCATCGAAGTCGAACCCAAGGTAAATCCGAAAACGGGAGCTGAAATGGTGTTCGTCTCCGGGCGCTCCGGCCCGCAGCAGATCTACAAAATGAATATGGACGGCGCCGATGTCGAGCGATTGACGCCGGGAGAAGGCGAGGCGTCCAATCCATCGTGGAATCCGGATGGGCAGCATATCGCGTTTTCCTGGACACAAGGCTACGCGACAGGAAATTTCAATGTCTTCGTGATGGACGTAGCCAGCCGGAGTTACACGCAACTGACGCACGGCGAAGGACGGAATGAAAATCCAAGCTGGGCGCCGGATGGGAAACACCTTGTATTTATGTCGACGCGGAGCGGGCCGCCGCAGATCTGGTCGATGCTGGCCGATGGCACGCAGGTTAAACAACTGACCACGCAGGGCAGCAATTGGACCCCCGTTTGGGGCAAATAGCTTTTCGAGAGTTGAGGAGGGCAGTTCATGTTCAAGACTAGGAATTTGACCGTCATCGCAATGGCGGTGACGCTGGCGGTATTTGCCGCGAGTTGCAAGAAGAAGGTACCCCCGCCACCACCCCCACCGCCGCCGGAACAGCCGGCTCCGCCGCCGCCGCCCCCGGCCGCGCCGACCATCTCGCAATTGACGGCGGAACCCGCGTCGATTCAGCGAGGCCAGTCTTCCACGTTGCGCTGGCAAGTGAACGGACAGGCAACCAACATCTCCATCAATCAGGGCGTGGGTACTGTGCAAGCGACCGGCAATACCCGAGTCACGCCGGACAATTCGACGACGTACACTCTGACCGCCACCGGGCCCGGCGGAACGACGACCGCATCGACGAGCGTGACGGTGACCGCTCCACCGCCGCCGCCCCCGCCGCCGCCTCCGGCTGCACCGACTGTCACGCTGGAGCAGCGGATGAGCAATGAAGTACAAGACGCTTTCTACGACTACGATAAAAGCGATGTCCGCGCTGACGCCCGCGACGTGCTAACCAAGGACGCCGAGGCCCTCAAGGGCATCTTCCGCGATTTCCCCAACGCCACCGTGATGGTGGAGGGGCATTGCGACGAGCGCGGTTCGGCGGAATACAACCTGGGATTGGGCGACCGTCGCGCCACATCGGCCAAGGACTACCTGGTTCAATTGGGCGTGCCCGCAGATAAACTGCGGACGATCAGTTACGGCAAAGAGCGGCCGCAGTGCACTGAATCGAACGAATCGTGCTGGCAGAGGAACCGGCGCGCCCATTTCTCGCCCGGACAGTAACCATACCAAGTAGTATGGATATAGACGCGCTAACCGGAGAGCGG
>Ga0070734_10004153_pt1 | contig 14087 bp, 10 predicted proteins | sample Coa_R1_8_FD_66444 | JGI IMG/M metagenome (GOLD analysis project Ga0070734, IMG submission 66444) | Surface soil microbial communities from Centralia Pennsylvania, which are recovering from an underground coalmine fire - Coalmine... | ecosystem: Environmental > Terrestrial > Soil > Unclassified ...
GGTAGACAGAATATCCAGCTGCAAAACTATCCGCGCGAGGCCCCTTTGCCCAGCCCAGCTGACGCAGCAACCCTCATAAAGCCAATGCGTTATGCATATGCGGAAGGGCGGTTACGCCCATGGCTTTTACGTCTACGGCCTCCCGTCGGCGACACCCCACGAAAAGTCCGTCTTGGTCTTTCCCGCGAACACGGTAGGGTCGCCCGGATCGACCAAGCCGTTGGCGATGTAATTTGGGTTCTGCTGCGTTGCGCTGGTTGCGGGCCAGGCGGCGCAACGGTGGCAGCTCATGCAATTCGATTCGATTCCCAGCTGCCCTGGCCGAATGAAGACGTCGTTGCCGAAGTTCGCCTCCAGGTAGGGATTGAAGCAGACGGTCGGTAGGGAATCGGGATTGTCCTGATTGTCGCCGCCGCGGCCGGTCATAAACGTGTAGCCGACGGCCACCTGGTAATGGTCGAACGGCGCTTGCACCCGGTACTTGACGGCAGGCGGAATGGCCGGCTTCTCAAACGACCACCAGAAGGTTTGCCAAGTCCAGTTGTCGATCTCCCGCGAGGAAACGTGCATGCCGACCAGGATCATGTAATCGCCCTCCTTGGCAGGCGGATTGAGAGCGGCGGCTTCCTCCTTGGTCAATTTGATGTTGTAGAACTGGTTCACCGGCACAGCCGGCAGATCTTCACCACCTTCGCGAATTTTGACGGCACCGAGTGCAAGCCCGCAATCGGGAGGGACGACCGCCATCTTCTTGGTCCAAGTTGTCGGACCTGGCGTCGAAGGCGTCGTGCTGTTCACCGGGCCGGCCCAATACGGGAGGATGGTCACCGCGGTCCCGCTCACCCGCCGGTAAACCGGTTTTAGCATGACGGACGTATCGGGAAAATCTTGCAACTTGCGGTCCGCAATGGGAGTACCCTGAGGCCAGTTATCGTTGATCCCGTCCAAGACCGTGTGGTCGTAGTACTTGAACTGATCGACGTGTTTCTTGATGTCGTCGTTGTACTTGACGATGTCGAACAAGGTATTCGGGAGACGAGACGGCTCCGGCACGGTCGCGGAGCGAGCTTTCGCGGCGTGCCGAAACTGCACCGGGCGGTGGAAGCGACGGATGCCGGGGAGCGCTGCTTTGCGCAGTCCGGGCGCTAGCAGAACCTCGTCTGCATCCCACCAGGTCTCGTAGATGGGCACCTTCTGGCCATTGAGCTCCTGATTGGTCAGGCTGGTCAGGGCTCCCCATAACTCCCAGGCGTGGTTGACGATCGCCTTGTTGTCCTCGCTATTGATCCAGCCGTTGACCGTGTCCTTCGATTGAAACATGAACCAATCCGGCAACGGTGAAACCACGAGCCCGATCGCCCTTTTCTTCAGACCTTCGGCCTGGGTCTTCGGTTTATCCTCGGGCGCCGCTGGTGCCTTCGCTGGAAGCAGAAAGCAGTGGCCTGTCAGCAATGTGCCAAAGGTGAGAATGGCGATCAACAGAACTAGAGAACCCGGCCGGTATCGCATGATCAGCCCTCCGAAACAGAAGCAAAGATCGATCACCATCTGCCCCCGCGATTGGGGGTCGGCGAGTAGCCTGCTGCACGGTTGATCGCGGTTACAGGGCGGTCCCGTCATTTCAGCTGTCGCGCCGAACCGCAATGAACGAGGCCACCACTCCCGCCTTGGCTTTGCCGTCGGAGTGGGGCACAGTCCGGATCACGGTCCCGACGATGCACGGGCGCTGAGCGATGCCGTTTGGCCATTGGGGCACCAGAAAGCCAAGGTAGTCATACACCCATCCCTGGGTATTCGGTGTAGCACCGGTCCCCTGAAAACGCGCCGTGAATGGGTTGCCGTAGAACAGGCTTCCTTTCAAAGCGAGGAAATCATCGTCGAAGCTGAGGCGTCCGCGCAGGTTCCCGAAGGGGGCGGTTTCAATGGCCAAGGTGGCGCGGGCGAACTCGAGTTTATCGAAGTCCACCTGGATATCCGGGTTGCTGAGAAAACTGCGGTAGGTCCACGTCCCCGCAAAGGAAGCGGGCACCGGGGTGGGATCCTTACTATCGGCGGCCTGCAAGCGTGTGAGGAAGGCCGTTGGCCCAAGAATCCCCATGGCCTTGAGAGCCGCCCGTCGATGGAGGCATCGGTGCATACGTGATTCTCCAGAAGAACGCTGCGATGATGTGCAGCGACGATCATCCTCTTGTGGCTACCGCCCGCGCTCCGGAGAGGAGCGTTTGTTTCAGCGCCGTCAAATGCTGCACGTGGGTGCTCATCGAGTCCAGCAGTCCGGTGACGAACAGGGCTTCTGCCGGAGTCGTCCAGCCCGGCTTGTGAATGATTACCATCAGCTCGGCGAAATCCTTTTCATCCGATAACGTCTTCAGACTGTGGCTCAGATTTTGGCAGCGCAGCTCAATTTGTTTGAGGTCCATGTCCGCTTCTCCTGCCCGAGTCCTGTGAGCCGGCCGTGGCTCGGGCAAACACACGGCCGGCGTTTGGTAGAAGTGTCCGCTATCGTTGATCTTGCGTGGTAACTGCGTCAATGAGCGCCTTGACATTCGGCACGCCGATCCCGGTCACCATGTCATACCCGGACCCGGCAGTGAACTGGCCATTACTTCCTTCGGTAATATCTCGGAAGCAAGCAGTTTCCATGAGCGGATAAACGACCGTCGTCAGAAGCGGTAACGGCGGCTTGTTGGCCTTGGCACGCGCTTCATTCAACAGGGCACAGAATCCCGCCCATGTCGGCGCGCTCCAGCTGGTTCCGCCGATTTGCTGCGCTTGGCCCTGGAAGAAAACAAAGGCACCCCGATTGGGGTCTGCGGCCAAGCTCACATCCGGCACCAATCGTTCATTGCCGGAGGGGACCCCTTTGCCTTTCTGCCACTGCGGACGGGCGAAGAAGATGCTCTTGCCGCCGCCGCTCCCACCCCATCCCTTTTCACTCGTGACCGTTCCCGTCTGGGGGTGTAGAGTCAACGACGTACCGCCTACGCCTACCACCATCGGATCGGACGACTCATATTCGGCTTGCGTGGGACCGGTAGAACCTTGTCCGGTTTCATCCGGATTCGACCCCCCATCGCCACTCGACACGAAGATGTTGACTCCGGCCGCGGCAAGTTTCAAAAATTTTTGGTGTTGCGTGGCTACTTCACCCTGGGGACCTCCCATGAACGTTTCGCCTAACCCCAAACTGATGGAAAGCTGCCGAATCGTAGGTTCGGTCGAGACCGCATCCGTGTAGATTTGGTCGAGCGCCCGATCCAGATCGACGAACGCCAGGCTACCCGTCGCGTAGACGCGCACCTTGGCCCCCGGCGCGATGCCGGTTGTCCACTCCACATCGAGGGTCTCTTCCCCTTCCTGACCCGGAAGCGATCCGCCACTGACGTTTACCTTTTCCACATTGGTCAGCTGCACCGGGAGTTGGTTCTTTTGCCAGAACTGCTGCAAGTCCGAATCGACCGGAAACGTGTCGATGAGGATGGCGATTTTCTGTCCGGCCCCGGTCACGGGCAACTGGTCGGCGTGGTAGGCTTTAAGAATTTCCGAGACGAGGTAGGGAGGATTGTTGGCAATATTGGGATGGACTTTTCTGCTGTGCTTGCGAGCGTGGCGGAAGGGTTGCAAACCCAAGATAGCGTGGACGCTCGCCCCGACATCGGCGGGCAGACTGGGGGCATTGCGTGCCGCATTATAGGTGATCCCGCCTTTGGTCACGCGCACCATTTGGACCTGCAGGCTTTTCTCAATCTGAGCTACGGTGCCCTTGGCGTAGACGCTCGTTCGATCGGGCGTGGTGTGAGCGATCTCAAACCCCTCTTTTTTCAGCCATTTTACGAGCGCCTCGAAATCGGCAGCCTTCGGAGCATAATTCTGTTCCAGCTCCTTGCGGGGAATAATCTCTCCTCGGGCAACCCGCTCCTCCAGATTCGCCTGAGCCTCTTTGGGAATCGACAGCGAAAAGAGAATCTCCATCCTGTCCGTCTTGTGCTCCGGCGTCGCCGCGTGCACAAGCAGCCCGTGGGGCGTGAGGCCCGGCTGCCCCGGAAGCGGCGTCACACTATCGGTGAATACCTTTCGGCTCGGCGCGGGTGTCGGTGGTTGTTGCGCGGGAGCAAGCTTTACCGTAGACACCACGGCGGCCAGAAATGCCAGCGCCATGCCCAGCATGGCAACACTCCGAATCGTTTGCTTCATGGTTCGTCCTTTCCTGTTGTCGTGTTCCCCGAGGAGGACGGTGCATCCAAGAGCGACCGGGAACCAGCCGGCAACGCATCCGCCGCTCCGCGCACTCGTGGAGCCGCGGATCTACCGACTGGCGCCGCCCATCCTCTTGCCCGGATCAGAGTTACTACAGTTGATTCGGTTGATGGTTGGTCAGCCCGGAAATGGAGCTGACTACCTAATTAACGAAACGATCTGTCACGGGGGCCATCGGTGACCGCTCATTCCGCAGGAATCGGTAAAGAATCGGTAAGTTCCGCACGTTTGGCATGGACCTGGCGTGATCCCGTTTGGGCCTCCCGAATTCCTGGAATTTTCTAGACAGGCCCATCCGCTTCTGCAATAACAAGGGTGGATCCTGGGAGGGAAACGTGTCCAGCTTCGGCGGGTGGGGCACGTCCGGGAGAACGAATCCATGACAGACGCCAACGTTCATAAGGATGAGGGCCCAGAGTCCACATCGTTGAGCCTGTTGGAGCGGATCAAGGCTCATGACCAGGCGGCCTGGGAACGGATGGTTGGCTTGTACAGCCCGCTGGTCTACCGCTGGTGCCGGCAGTCGGGTCTCCAGGCTGCCGATGCCGCCGATGTGGGGCAGGAGATTTTCCGCAGCGTGGCCCGGAAAATCGCGGAATTTCGACGCGATCGCGAAAGCGATACGTTTCGCGGCTGGTTGCGCGCCATCACGCGGAATAAGATCCGCGATTGCTTCCGGCGTCAGCGCACCGAACCGGTCGGCGCCGGAGGTACGGAGGCTCAAGCGCGGCTGCTGCAAGTGGAGGACTTTGCCTGGGAAAAAGAGGATCCTCCCAGCGATGAGGGCGACAGAAAAATTCTCTATCGCCGTGCCGTCGAGTTCGTCCGCAAGGAATTCGGGGAGCGAACCTGGCAAGCCTTTTGGCGCGTGGCCGTGGAGGAGCACCGCCCCGGCGATGTCGCGTTGGACCTGGGCATGAGCCTCAATGCCGTCTATCTGGCGAAATCGCGCGTGCTGCGCCGCCTGCGAGAGGAGTTTGCCGGTCTCGTGGAGGAGGATCTTTTCTGAATCCACGTGCACGATTCCGCCCCATGGCCGCCCGCAGCAAGCAGAGAGCTGCTCATGGAAACCGCTTCCAATTCGGACAGGGAGATAGCTTGTCTTAGCCGCAAAGATCTGGCTGCCTTCAGCGCAGGGATGCTCGCTTCACCGCTTCTGGAGACCGTGGCCAATCATGTATCCGGCTGTCCACGCTGCGAGGCAACGCTGCGCGAGCTGGACGAGGACCGGGACACCATTCTTTCCCGTTTGCGACAAAGCTTTGCCAATGAACCGTTCCTTTCCGAACCGGAATGCGCGCAGCTGGAAACGTATGCCAAGGCGATCCCGCTGCACGTAAGTTCGGACGGTTGTCCTGTCGCGCCACAACGGCCGAAGCCAAACCTTGACGGTGCGAACGATCTCCCCGCGGCGGCGCGGCTAGGACCTTACGAGATTCTGGAACGGCTCGGCAAGGGAGGCGTGGGTGTCGTATACAAGGCGCGTCAGCGGAATCTGAACCGCCTGGTCGCTCTGAAGCGACTGCTTTCGGGCGCCTACGCCAGCCCGGAAGAGCGGGCGCGCTTTCACATCGAGGCGACGGATCTGGCCCGCTTGCGTCACCCGAACATCGTGCAGATTTACGAAAGCGGTGAGGAGGATAACTGTCCGTACTTCTCCATGGAGCTCGTCGAGGGCGGAAACCTCGCGCGGCGACTGAATGGGGTGCCGCTGCCTGCGCGCGCTTCCGCTGAGTTGCTCGAGATCCTGGCCCGCGCCATCCACTACGCCCACGAGCAAGGGATTGTGCACCGCGATCTCAAGCCCGCCAACATCCTGTTGGCGTCCGTAGTCCGTAGTCCGTGGTCCGTAGCAGGCGACTACGGACTCATTCCCAAAATCACCGACTTCGGCCTCGCCAAGCAACTCGATGCCGAATTACGCACTTACCAGACGCAAACGGGAGAAATCATCGGCACGCCCAGCTACATGGCTCCGGAGCAAGCCACCGGCAAGAACGAGCGAATTGGTCCGGGCACCGACGTGTATGGTTTGGGCGCCATTCTTTACGAGATGCTTACCGGCCGTCCGCCGTTCCGGGGTACCACCGGAGCCGACATTCTCCACCAAGTGCGTTTCCACGAAGTGACGGCTCCCAACCGGTTTCAGCCGCGGGTACCGCGCGATCTGGAAACGATCTGCATGAAATGTTTGCAGAAGGAACCGCAGAAGCGCTATCTCAGCGCGTTGCTGCTGGCGGAGGAGCTAAGGCGGTTCCTGCGGGGCGAGCCGATCTGGGCCCGGCCCATCGGGCGTGGTGAACGGCTGTGGAGCTGGTGCCGGCGCAATCCGGCTCTGGCGGCAGCGAGCGCCTTGGCGGCCACGTTTCTCGTGGTGGCGGCTCTCGTTTCCACGGTGTTCGCTGTCTATCAGGCTCATACCGCGGACCGCCTTTCCCGTGCCCTGGCCGAGGCTCAGGAAAGACAGCAGCAGCTCATCGAAACTTCGACGAGATCGGCTCGCAGCGCCCTGGTACAAGGTCTATGGCTCTGGGAGCATGGGGAGCCGGACCAGGGATTGCTTTGGTTCGCGCTCAGTCTCGAGAACGCATCACAGGCCCAGGCTCGAGATCTCGAACGGGTCATCCGACTGAACGTGGCCGCCGCCCGCCGGCAGATCCATCCATTACGCGCTTGCCTGGCCCATGAAGGCGATGTCCTGGCCATCGCGTTCAGCCCGGATGGGAAAATCGTGTTGACGGGAAGCAGCGATGGGAAGGCCCAACGGTGGGACGCCCAAAGTGGTGCTCCCATCGGCGAACCGCTTGTGCACCAAGAACCGGTGCATACCGTGGCGTTCAGTCCCGATGGCCAAACCATTGTCACGGGGAGCGGTGACATCGAGCGGAAGACCGGTACTCTCTCGCTGTGGCAAACCCGTGCGCCAACACCCATGCGTTCCTCCCTCCTGTGTGAGGGGCGAGTCTATGGCGCGGCGTTTAGCCCGGATGGACGGTCGATCCTCATCGCCGATCTTCATCCAACCAGCGGCGCAGCCCAGGTCCGCCTCTGGAATGTCGCCACCGGAAGTGTGCAGACGATTTGCCACCCTCGCGAGCCCGTGAAGGCGGTGGCGTTCAGCCCCGACGGGGAGACAATCCTGATCAGCGTGTCGCAGACCGCTCAGCTTTGGAATCTGCGCACCGGTCAACGGATGGGCCCATCGTTCAAGCATGGCAACTCCGTTGTGGCGGTGGCTTTCAGTCCCAACGGCAAACTGGTTCTCACCGGCAGTTCCGACAAAACGGCCCGGCTATGGGAAGCCGACACAGGCCAGCTGATCGGGCGGCCCTATCAGCATCCCGAGGCGGTTTCCGCAGTGGCCTTCAGTCCCGATGGTCGCGCCATTCTCACGGGCTGCGCCGATCACATGGCCCGGCTTTGGCAGACGTCTACCGGCGAGCCCATTGGTGCACCTCTCCGCCACCGCGGCAAAGTGTTGGCGGTGGCAATTAGCGCGGATGGCAAGGCGATGGCAACCGGAGGTGAGGATAAGACATCCCGTTTGTGGGAGATCACGTCGTGGAAGCCGCTGTACCGATCCTTGAAACACGCCGGTTCTGTACAGGCCGCCGCCTTTGCTCCGGACGGCCGCACCGCCATCACCGGAAGCTCGAACGGAACGGCCCACCTATGGGAGACAGGAACGGGTACGATGATCGGCGAGCCGCTTCGCCATGAACATGCTGTCTTTGCTCTAGCCTTTAGTCCGGATGGTAAGAGGATTCTGACAGGAAGCTGGGACACGACCGCTTGCATCTGGGATGCTACCACGGGGAAGAGAATTCACGAGCTGAAAGGCCATGAGGGTCTGGTTCGCAGCGTGGCGTTCAGCCCGGATGGCCAGGTGGCCCTCACAGCCAGTGCCGATGCGAGCGTCCGACTGTGGAACGTGGCGACGGGCGAACCCATCGGCCGCCCGCTTTACCACCCTGATTCCGTCAGCAGTGCAGCGTTTAGCCCGGACGGTCGAATGATGGTGACAGGCTGTGTGGACCATACGGCTCGATTGTATGAAGTGCCGAGCGGCAACCTGATCCGTTCCTTGGTGGGACACACACGGGAAATCAAGTTCGTAACCTTCAGTCCAGACGGCACGGAGGTTCTAACAGGAAGCTTCGATAACACGGCCCAGCTTTGGGACACGGCCACTGGTCAGCCGAAGGGCTCTCCGCTGGCCCATCCGGATACCGTGTGGGCCGGGACGTTTAGTCTTGACGGTAAGATCGTGGCCACCGCCAGTTCGGACGGAACCGCCTTACTGTGGAATGCACGTACCGGCGAGCCTTTCAGACCGACCATGCGTCATCCAGCGCGCATCCTGGCGATCACGTTTAGTCACAGTGGCCAGGTATTGCTAACCGGAAGCAAGGACGGCACGGCTCGACTCTGGGACGTGGCCACAGGGGAGCCAATCGGTCCCTCATTCTTGCACAAAGGCCCCGTATGGGCGGCGGCCTTCAGTCCCGACGATGGGACGATCCTGACGGGAAGTCAAGATGGGACCGCACGACTCTGGGAGGCACAGGTCCCGGCAGCACTGGAAGCACCGCCGGAGCAGGTCCTTCTCTGGACCCAGTTGATTTCGGGCATGGAGTTAGACCCGAATGGCCAAACAAGTGTAATGGATTCCAAGACCTGGTTGGAGTGCCGTCAGAGCTTGGCGGAAAAGGGCGGTCGGCTGGAACCGTGAAAAGGAACCACTTTATGTGGTGGTTTCATCATTCGTGTTGCGGTGTATCGTGCTTCTGAACTTTTGTGAAAGGAATTCTCTATGGCATCCAAGCCTGGGACGAAGAAAGCGAAAACCCAAAAGACCGCGCGCCCGAGTCGGGCCAAGCAACCCGCCAAGCGAGCCGCTGGCCGCGCGCGGCCAGTGGCTCGCTTGGCGGACGACGGTGTATTGGGAGCCTGCATTTTCAGTAGTGGTTTGTGTGAGCAACTAACCAAGGTCGATTGCGACCTCGAAGGCGGCGACAGTTGGGAAGGGGGTATCCCGTGCCCATCGTCGGGTGGTGGAGGGGCTGCATTGCGGAAAGCGAAATCGCTTCGGAAGCCGGGGAAGCCTTCCGCCCAGCGTAGAACCGCTTCCCGCCGAAAAAGGCAGACAAAGTCGTAAACCGTTGGGTAGGCGTCGGCTGGCCTAGTCCGGAGTAGCGAGATTGTTTCCCGTCCGACGGATCCAGAGAGCAACGCAAGTGTAACCATGACCGACCGGAGGGGCAGTTGGGATGAACCATCTGTTCCTCCAGCTTGGAGATCGATTTTCTGCAACTGATCGTTCCCTGTGTCAGTAGGGACGTGAGGTTTTGGCAATGCGGCCGGTTGCGTGGTCCGCCTTGTCCGCGGATCGAAGGGCGGGCACCGAAGAATATGGGATTTCAAGACTTTAACGCCAAGGAGGCAGGCGCTCTGGCTTGCTCACGAAATCCGGCTAGGAAGGGACGCCGGGTGGCTGAATGAGATCTAAGTCATGAATCAGAAAATTGGGGAAATCAATGCCAAGAAAGGCAACGACGAAGCCGAAGAGCGGAAAGGGAAACCGAATTAGGCGGACAGGATCTTTGGAAGGAGTGCCAGAGCGGTGCGAAAACCGTTGAGTGCCGCGTCGCAAACGGCCTCGGGCGAATGGATGCAAGGGCCGAAGCCATCAATGTTCAATGAGTTACTGCACTTGGGAGAAGGAAAACCGCGATGGACAGCCCCGAGGTTCCCAGTAATTGGGACCTGATTGAATCATGCAAGCAGCGGAATAGCCCAGCGTGGACAGAGTTGCTTGCCCGCCACGAAAGCCGGGTTCGCAAATCCATCCGCGCGCAGCTGTGCCAAAAAGCGAGGGACCACCATTTGGTCGAGGATCTGACCCAGAACGTGTTTACTGCGCTGATCCAGAATGATTACAAGCGTTTGGGCCTCTATGACCCGCAGCGCGGCTGTTTCAACACGTTCCTGAACGCGGTGGTATCTCACATCCTCCGCGATTGGCGCCGGCTGAAAAACAATCAGACCGCACAGGAGGGTTTGGCCGCCGGCAAGGAGCCCATCGAAAACAGCGGCGAGGCAGGCTTGCTGCAAGCGGAGCTCGCCGAGTTTTATCAGAGCCTACCGCCGCAGGAAAAACGCTGCCTGGAGGGAATGATGGGCGAGGCGCCGGAGCAGGGCGAGAAGGCTCCATTATCCGCGGCCAATGCCCGGCAACTGAAACATCGCCTGACCAAGAGAGCGCGCAAATATTTCGAAGGCCAGTGACAGCGCTCAAAGGTTTCTTCCGAAATTCTCGGTTTTCATTGTCACAAAACGGCCTCCCTGCGCGTTATATAAAGGTATGGGGAGGGATTTCCGCACGATGATTCCCGTCCGGTCCAGGGACGACCCATTTTTCAATACTCAAGTTTCATGACAGGAGCCGAACCACGCCGGTAAGGTGCGCGGCAAACAGCGAGCGCTAGTCCTGCGCCGCGCGCAATCCTGGGTTTACGCTCGACACAAGTTTTCCTTCACGAAACGACGACGCGCTATCCGTCAGGTTTCGGTGTGCGCGGCCGCTGGAGGAACTTGCGCTCGTTAGCAGATGAGGCGAGCAATTTAACAAAGTCGGACGATAGTCCGACCACGGAGATTCTACCGGCAGAACGGAAAGAGGGCTCATTGGAACCACAAGGCTTTGCCGAACCCCCTTACCGCAGAGGAATTGCACATGAGACGTGCATTACAGCTCGACCGCCGCACACGCCGCTCTCCTCCGATGAAATCTCACCGGCCAATGGTTGAAGTCCTGGAGGACCGTCTACCTCCGGGCGATGTGCTCCTTGGGTGGGGACTCCTTGGATCCAGATTGGGGCAGGTTACGGAGTTTGGGGCAAATCTCCAGACTGAGGTAAGAACGGTAGTAGAGGCGCCGCATGGGAATGAAGGGGTGGCCACGTCCCGCACTTTGATTGTTTGCCACAACGAAGGGTGCGGTCGCGCTCTTGACTCCGTTGGGAGGGCGAACCAGGAGGTTGACCGAGCCAGACTCGCCTATCGCGAACTGTCCGGATTGGATGAGGATTCGCTCGATCGGTTGATCGCGGACGATTTTGATGGCTCGGACTCCTTGAATTCGTCGTTCCACACGGCGGCCCCTACAGCCGGCAGCGGAGTTCCGGGTAGCAGCGAAGAGCCTCGCTCGGGTGATGCACAGGGTGGTCTTTCGAACGAGGCGGAGTCCTGGGCACCACCCCCGCCGTCCGCATTGACAGGGATCCCTTCGGATGATGGCCTTGGTGGTTCTTTGGGCGGAACGGACCATTCGGCGGGACCGACTCCCAGAGGTCCGGTTGCGACTGCACTTGGGGCCGCACCCGCAACCCAGCAGCCATCATCTGCCCCTATCACAAGTCCCCAGCCTGCCAGCGGGCCCAGTTCGAACCACAACATTCGTCCGTTCCTGTCCGGAGCTTCCTGGCCATCCGATACGCCGCCGTCGTCTGGCGGTAACGGAACGAACCCCGGCACCGTGCCTTCAACCGGAGCTTCCGCCGGAAGCGGCGGCATGAGCGCAGCATTGGCTGCGAGCGCCAGTAGTGGCGGTGGCGGCGGTGGTGGCGGCAGCGGCGGTTCCGGAGGGAGTGGCGGCAGCGGCGGATCGGGAGGCAGTGGTGGCTCCGGAGGTTCCGGGGGCAGTGGCGGGAGCGGTGGCTCGGGTGGCAGCGGCGGTTCCGGAGGCAGTGGCGGCGGATGTGACTGTAGCGGTGGATGCAGCAGCGGCGGTAGTGGCGGCAGCGGCGGTAATCAAAGCGCACGCCCGGCCAGCCCTGGGGATGGGATGATCCAAAGCCTTGCCGGGATCTACGACCACAGCATCGCGTCCACCAGCGTCTACTCACAGGCAGGCGTGCGCTATTTTGACGGCGAGCTGAGCCTTCTGAGCACGGACCTCAGCTCTTCAGGCTTTGGAACCCTTTGGAGCCAGACACGCAGCTGGACTAATGGCAGCCCACCCACGAGCTTCAACGGCACCGGCGTCATCGACACCGACCGCCCTTTCCTCATCCGTCCCAACGGCGATGATACGAGGATTGTCGTCGTCAGCAGCGATATCAACGCCCGCTACTTTGACCTGGTCGGCGGAGCCTACGTCCCCCACTTCTACGTCCAGGACCAGCTCACGCACCCGTCCGGAGAATTCGTGCTTACGGACACCGCGGGCGACCGCCTCCATTTCTATGACTTCACCGCCGCCCAAGCGAACCAGCGCGGCCAGTTCAATAGCTACAGCGATCCGTACGGCAACAGCATTAGCGTGGTTAGCCTTACCGCCGACGGAAAAGTCGCCGAGATGCAGCGCACCGATGCGACCTCGGGAGTTACCGAATCCTACCTCTACACCTACCTATCTTCCCCAGACCCAAACGCCGGCCAGATTTCGAATGTCACGCTGCGGCGGCAGGTTAACGGCGGCGCCTGGAGCACGGTGCGGCAGGTCAATTACGACTACTATGACGGCACCGGGCAGAAGCCCTACGGCAACCTCGGCGACCTCCGCACGGCCACCACCCTGGATGGCAACGGCAACCCGCTCGACACCAATTACTACCGCTACTACACCTCGGCGGACGCGGGCACCATCGGCTACGTCGACGGTCTCAAGTATTCCTTCAGCCCGCAGTCCTATGCCCGGCTCGTGGCAGGCGTAGGCAACCCCTTTACCGCCACGGATACTGAGGTGGCCCCCTACGCCGACGCCTATTACGAGTACGACCCGTCGTCGCAACGTGTGACCAAGGCAGTGGTGCAGGGGAGTGGCTGTTCGGTGTGCACCGGCGGCCAGGGAACGTTCACCTACACCTACGCCACCAGTACCAACCCGACCGGTTACAACAGCTGGGCGTACAAGACCGTGGAGACGCTACCCGACAGCACGACGAATACCGTCTACGCGAACTACGCCGGCGAGACCATGCTCAGCGTCTACCAGAGCGGCAACCAAAATTGGGAAACGTTTTACCAATACGACGGGGCGGGCCGGCTGATTCTCAAGGCGAACCCGTCGGCGGTCACTGGCTTCAACGATTCCTTCGCGGATCTCCTCGACCAGACGCAAGTGGGGGACTACGGCTATCTGAGCAGCAATACCGGGCTGATCGAGCTGACGGATTATTACACCACGACCACGGCCGGCGAGACAACAGCCGGCGCCGCGGCCGGCTACTACCAGGACACCAAGCTGGAACAGGGCAAGTCAGGCACGCCTATCCTGCAAAAAGCCGTTCAGTATTTCGCACACACCGGGGCATCGACGATCTTTCCCGTCGCGACCACAACCGTTTATCGCAACACAGATGGCACCGGCGCGGAGACGACGAGCAATAGCTACACCTGGTACACCGGCACGACCCAAATGCAATCCATGGCCGTAAGCAAGCCTGTCATCTCCGCCGCCGAGAACGGTCCGGGAGTCGCCGATGTGATCACGACGAATTACGATGCCTCCGGGCGGGCCACCCAGACGACGGATGGCGACGGTTACGTCACCACGACCCAGTACGACCAAGCCACGGGCGCCGTGACCCAGACCGTCGTCGATTCCGGTGCGGGACACCTGAATCTGACGAGTACGATGGTCGTGGACGCCTTGGGTCGGACCGCCAAATTGACCGATCCCAATGGCAACGTGACGTACACGGTATACAATGATCCGAACCACGAGGTTCGTGTTTATCCGGGCTGGAACGGCACCACGACCACGGGTCCGACGCAGGTTTCCCGTGAGGATCGAGCACACGATCCGAGTTATACCGAGACCTTCA
>Ga0070734_10004154_pt1 | contig 14083 bp, 15 predicted proteins | sample Coa_R1_8_FD_66444 | JGI IMG/M metagenome (GOLD analysis project Ga0070734, IMG submission 66444) | Surface soil microbial communities from Centralia Pennsylvania, which are recovering from an underground coalmine fire - Coalmine... | ecosystem: Environmental > Terrestrial > Soil > Unclassified ...
TCGGCGTGTACGCGGGCCTGGTCCTGCTGGCCACGCACGTGCTGGCCGTTCATTCCGCGGTGGCGGTGGCCGCCGCCACGCTGGCCGCGGTGGCGCTGTTCACCCCGGCGCGCCGGCGGGTGCAGCGGATCGTGGACCGCCGGTTCAACCGGGCCCGCTACGACGCCGACCGCACGCTCGCGGCGTTCAGCGGCCGTCTGACCGAGGCGCTCAACCTGGATGCGGTCCGTGACGACCTGGCCGCCACGGTGCAAACGGTGCTGGAGCCGGCGCACGTATCGGTCTGGCTCGCCGGTGACGGTGACGGCCCACCGCGGGGTTACCCGGCCGCAGCCTTGCGGGCCCGGTAGGCGGCGACGTGCAGCCGGTTTCCGCAGGTACGGCTGTCGCAGTAGCGCCGCGACCGGTTGCGGGACTCGTCGAGGAAGACATCGCGGCAGGTCGGTGACGCACAGCTGCGCAGCCTGCCGCTCTCCCCTGACACCAGCAGTTCGGCCAGGCCCATGGCGAGGTGGGCGGTGATCCGGTCGGCCATCGGCGCGGCCGGCCGGGACACGTGGATGTGCGGGCCGCGGCCGTCGTGCGACACGATCTGCGGGATGGCGCCGGTCTCGGCGAGCAGTGCGTTGATCATCCGCACCGCGGCCGCGGTGTCACCTGCCTCGCACGCGGTGACGGTGGCGTCCAGCCGGGCCCGGTAGGCGCGCAGCGCCGCGACGTCCCCGGCCCGGGTGCGGCCGCCAAGGCCGTAGCGGCGCCCGAAGGCGGCCACGTCGCCGACGGCGCGCAGCCCCTCGCCGTCGCGGGACCGGCCGGTGTTGATCAGCTCGGCAGCGGCGGTGAGTGCCTCGAGCAGGTCAGCACCAAAACCTTTTTGACTGCTGACAGACTGCTCTCCTAGGGTGGATCCCATGTCAGCACCGTATGCCAAGACGGTCATGACCGGCAACGGCAAAAGCCTGGCCCGGAACGGCGCCGGGCAGGCCGGGAACGACGCCGGTAAGGCCATGGGCGGGCCGTCGCCGGCCCTGCTGGCCACGCTCGGCGCGGCGTGCATCTCCGCCTCCGCGGTGCTGATCAAGCTGGCCGACACCGGCCCCGTCTCCGCCGCGTTCTACCGGTCCCTGCTGGCGCTGCCGCTGCTGGCCGTACTGGCCGCGCTTGAGCAGCGCAAGCGCGGGCCGCGACCGCTGCGCTCCCGGCTCTGGGCGGTGGTCGCGGGCGTGTTCCTTGCCATCGACCTGGTGCTGTGGAACCACGCGATCGCGGACGTCGGAGCGGGCATCGCCACGCTGCTGGGAAACCTGCAGGTGGTCTTCGTCGCGGTCGCGGCCTGGCTGCTGTTCCGTGAGCGCCCCCGGCGCGGGTTCTTCCTCGCGCTTCCGGTGGTACTGGCCGGCATCGTGCTGGTGTCGGGGCTGGCCGATCACGCTCGCGGGGCGCACCCCGTGGCCGGGATCGAGTACGGGCTCGGCACCTCGATCGCCTATGCGGCCTTCCTGCTCATCCTGCGGCAGACCTCGGCCGCCACGCCGCATGTGGCGGCACCGCTCGCCGAGGCGACGCTGGGCGCCACGGCCGGCGCGGCCGTGCTGGGCCTGGTCTTCGGCGGATGGCAGCTCGACATCGGCTGGCACGCGTTCGGCTGGCTGCTGCTGCTGGCCCTGACCAGCGGGACCGCCGGATGGCTGCTGATCACCTCATCGCTCCCGCGGCTGCCTGCCTCGCTGTCGTCGCTGCTGTTGCTGCTTCAGCCCGTCGCCGCGATCCTGCTCGCCGCGGTGGTACTCGGTGAGCACCCGACCCCGCTGCAACTAGCCGGCGCGGTGCTGGTCTGCGGCGGAATCCTGATCGCGACCCGCGCTAAAGGGAAAACCAGTCGGTCACGATCGGCGGCCCGTCGCCGCCGGGCGGCGGGCTCAGCCGCAGGCTCGCCGGGCCAGGAGATATTGGCCCCGACTGGAACCGCCCCAGTTCGTCCGCCTCAACCGTGACCGTTTCCTGCGGGCCACGGATGTCCACCATGGCGCGCTGCGGTGGGGCGATCTGGCCCATGACGGATCGCCCCGGCCCGGCGCTGGTCACCTCGACGTCGATGGTCATCCCGCCCACGGCGAAGGAGACGAGGCGCTGTCCGGGTGTTCCGCGCACCAGCGATGCCTCGTCGGCATCGACCAGCGAGTCGTAGACGAGTTCGGCCAGTTCGGCATCGATGTCCCGCCAGCCGAAGGCATCCAGCGCAGCCTGAACCAGTGGGGCGGGTACCGGTTCCCGGTCGGCCGCCAGCCGCCTGAGCTCAGCTTCAAGCTCGTCGTCCGGCTCGTACATGTCTGGATCTCCTGTGGAAGGCGTCATCATGAAGAGGGCGACAGCCCGTCCCTGATACCTGCCATCTCCTCGCGAAGCCGCTGCAGGCAGCGCGCCCTGGTGGGGCCGATGCTGCCGAGCGGCAGCCCGAGCGCCGCAGCGACCTCAGCGTAGCTGGGCGGGGGCGTCGCCATCAGGATCCGGAGCAGCTCACGGCAGCGGCCGGACAGCAGGCTGAACGCCCGCCACATCGTCGCGGCCCGGGCCGCGTCCTCGCGCTCGGTCTCGGCGGCGAGCACCGCGTCCTCGGGGGTCAGGTTGCCCGCGGCGGGGGTGATGTCGAGCCGGTCCATGTCGTCGGTGAGCGTCGTCTTCGCGGCCGACCGCAGGCTCTGCAGGCATTCCCGGCGGGCGGCCGTGGCGAGCCAGGCGCCGACCCGGTCGGGATGCTCGATCCGGCCGATGTGCTCGGCCAGGCGGAGCCAGGTGGTCTGGAAGACGTCCGCGGCGTCAGCGTTCGTGAGCCGGTGCGCCCTGGCAACGGCCCACACCAGGCTGCTGAACCGCGTCACGAGCCCGCGCCAGGCAGTCTCGTCGCCGTCGGCCGCGCCGCGCACCAACAGGCCGGTATCGTCCGGACTCACCAACACGCCCTTCCGTCAGCAGCAGTCCCGCGCCGCATGGTGGCCGCCACCGCAGCAGCATGCCAGCCGATCGCCGCATTTGCCCGTATCACAGGGCCACAGCACGGCCCCTACCCCCGGCAGATGCTGTGCACGCGCCTGGGCCAGCAGCGCACTGGCCGCCTGGCGCCCGTTCTCGCCGGTCGCCGTGATGCGCGCCGCGATGAGCCCCGCCACGACCGGCGCGGAGAAGGACGTGCCGCTCCACCTGGCCATGCCCTCGAAGTGGTGGTGCGCGCCCGCGTGGGGCGGCTCACGGTAGTGATATGTCCCGGTCGCGTAGGCATTGACCAGGTCCTCGCCGGGGGCGTACACGTCCACCCAGGGCCCGTAGTCGCTGAAGTAGGCCCGGCCCCGGCCGTTAGCCGCGACCGCGCCCACCGCCACCACCTGGGGGAAGGCCGCGGGCCAGAAGGGCCTGCGGCTGGAGTTGTTGCCGGCCGAGGCGACCAGCACGGTGCCCTTGCGATGACGGTAGGTGTCCCAGAAGGCCTCGAAGCCCAGCAGTGGGAGGTCCTTGCGCGTGCTGCCGCCCGCCGACAGGTTGATGACGTCCGGGGACTTGGCCAGGGCCTCGTGGAGCCGGAGCACGATCAGGTGCTCGGCGATCGCGCCGGCCTGGTTGAAGTCCCTGGCGATCTCCACCGTCGCGGCGGGCGCCATGCAGCGGGCGACCCCGGCGATGAACGTGCCGTGGCCCGCGTAGTCCGGAATCGTGGTCACCCCGCCCTGTACGTGCAGCGGGTCCTCGGTGCCGGTGACCCCGGCGAGCCAGGGGTGGGCGGCGTCGGCGCCTTTGAGCAGCCCGGTGTCCGCCACGTAGATGAACGTGCCTGCACCGCTGCCCGCGCATTGGCCCGGGTACGGCGGTGAGCCGTACGGCACGCCCTCCGGCTCGCTGGCCGGGCAGGCCCAGACCGGCGTGACCGACAGGATGTGATCGGGCGTGGCGACGCCGACGCCCAGCCTTGCGTCGATCTTCTCCAGCAACCGGGGGACGTCGCGGTTGCCCACCGAGAACAGGCTGACGCCGGGCAGCAGGCCCTCGACCGGGATGAACTCCTGGCCGCGCTCGTCGGGTTCGTCGTCCTCCTCGAGCAGCCTGGCGACCTCGGTGATGTAGGCGTCACGAACCAGGATCACACCACGCACATAGAGGTAGTCGAGCGTGCCGTCGTCGAAAAGCTGTTTTCCGAACGATTCCCCGAATGCCTCGCTGATTAGGCCTAGCTGAATTTCCAGCTTTGTGAGCGACTGCTCACCCGCCGTCTCCGAAGATTCCATTGCAAACCTTTGTGGTAACCCGCGTCCGACATGATTAGCCCTGCTGACCAGCTGACTGACGTAGATATTAGGACCTGTCCCCCCCATTGTCGCGTGGCGCACCCGAATGGCCGGGCTTAACATCTGGGTATGGCTGGCGCCCCGCGCCCCGGCGGGGAAGCCCCCGGCGGGATCCTCGAACTGTTGCGGCTCGCGAGCGACCGTCCCGGTGAGGCCCGCGCGAAGGCTCACGCGGTCCTGGCCACTGGCCCCGCCCCCTACGAAGCCTCGGTCGCGCACCAGGCGATCGGAATGCTACACCGGGAGTTCGGCGAGCTGGACGCGGCCACGGTGGAGCTCGGCACCGCGGTGCGCCTCGCCCGGGCCTCCGGGTCCGCGGAGCGCGAGGCCGACGTGCTGGCCACGCTGGGGGTCACGCTGACCTACCGGGGCCACAGCCGCCGCGGGCTGGCGGCGCTGGACCGTTCCCTCGCCCTGGTCTCCGGCGAAGCCGCGGCCCGGGTCCTGGTGCGCCGGGGCATCGCGCTGTGGGTGCTCGGGCGGCACGCCGAGGCGCTGGACGACCTGGGGCGCGCGATCCGGGTGCTGCGGGCGGCCGGTGACAGCCTCTTCGAGGCGCGGGCCCGCACCGCCCGCGCACTGGTTCACCTGGCCCGCGGCGCCGGCCACCGGGCCGAGCTGGACCTGGCGCGCGCCGAGCACCTCTACACCACCGCCAGCCAGACCGTCGAGGTGGCTTTCACCAGGCACAACCGCGGGCTCGTCGCGTACCGCTCCGGGGATCTGCCGGCGGCGCTGGCCTGCCTGGACGAGGCCGAGCACCGGTACCGGCAGCTTGCCGTGCCCCTGGTCGAGCTCGCCACCGACCGGTGCGCCGTGCTCCTGGCTGCCGGGCTGCCCGCCGACGCCCTTGCCGAGGCGGACGCCGCGCTCGGTGGCTCGGGCCGCGGCGGCGGCCGTGCCGCGAGACGGGCCGAGCTGTTGCTGGCGGGCGCCCGGGCCGCGCTTGCCACCGGGGAGCCGGACCTGGCCGTCACCCGGGCACAGGCCGCGCAGCGCCTGTTCACCGCGCAGGGCCGCCAGTGGTGGCGCACCCACGCGGGCCTGCTGCTGCTCCAGGCGCGCTGCGCGAGCCACCCGCCGTCCGCCCGGCTGCTGCGCCAGGCCGGGCAGCTCGCGACGGGCCTGGACCTGCTCGGCTCCGGTGATGCGGCACAGGCGCGCCTGCTGGCCGGGCAGCTGGCGGGCGCGATCGGCCGTACCGCGGAGGCCGACGCGCACTTGCGCGCGGCGGCGCGCAACCGGTACCGCCGGGTGACCGCACTGGCCCGGGCGCAGGGCTGGCTTGCCGAAGCCCTCCGCGCCGACGCCGCGGGCGACCGCCGCAGGCTGCTCGCCGCCTGCGGGCGCGGCCTGGCCATCCTCGACGAGCACCAGGTCACGCTAGGCGCCTCGGAGCTGCGGGCGCAGGCCACCGCGCACGGCGCCGAACTCGCTGCGCTCGCGCAACGGGCCGCCCTGGGTACCGGCCGGCCCCGGCTGATGCTCGCCTGGAGCGAGCGCTGGCGCGCGACGGCTCACGCGGTCCCCGCGGCCCGCCCGGCCGACGACGCCGCTCTCCAGGCCGACCTGACCGCGCTCCGCGACGTGACCGGCCGCCTGGACCGGGCCCGGGCCAGCGGTGACCCTGCCGGGCACTTCCGGCGCGAGCAACTGCGGCTGGAAGCCTCGGTGCGGGCCAGGGTGCTGCGTTCCCGCCACCACGGCCGGGGCGGTGCAGGGGCATGGGGGTTCAGCACCGAGGAACTCCTCGGCGCGCTGGGCCCGGCGACCCTGGTGCAGATCGTCGCGATCGACGGTGACCTGCACATCCTGGTGTGCAGCGGGGCGCGGGTACGGCACGTGCGCGGCGGCCGTGCCGACGAGGCGGCGACCGAGGTCGATTTCGCCCGGTTCGGCCTGCGCAGGCTGGCCCATGGCCGGGGTGCGGGCCCGGACGGTACCGCCCTGGCCACGCTGGAGGCGAGCGGGCGCCGGCTGCAAACGATTCTGCTCGGCCCGGCCGCCCGGCTGCTCGGCGACGGCCCGGTGGTTGTGGTCCCGCCCGGCCGGCTGCACGCCGTTCCCTGGGCGCTGCTGCCCGTGCTCAGGGACCGCGCGGTCAGCGTCGCGCCGTCGGCCAGGGCCTGGCTGCAGGCCCTGGCGGTGAAGCCGCCGGACCGGGCGGCACCGGTGTTCGTCCGCGGGCCCGGCCTCGGCACCGGGACCGAGATACCGGCGCTGGCGGCCGGGTACCCGGACGCCACGGTGCTCGAATCGGGCACCGCCACCGCGCGCCGGGTGCTTGGCGCGCTGGACGGGGCGGGACTCGCCCATATCGCGGCGCACGGCAGCTTCCGGGCCGACAGCCCGCTGTTCTCCTCGCTGCGCATGGATGACGGGCCACTCACGGTCTACGACCTGGAGCGGTTGCGGCGCGCCCCGTACCGGGTCATCTTCTCCAGCTGTGACTCCGGGGTGCTCGCCCCCGCGGGCGCGGACGAACTGCTCGGCCTGGCCCACTGCCTCGCCCCGCTCGGCACCGCCGGCATCGTGGCCAGCGTGGTGCCCGTCAACGACCGGGCCACGGCCACGCTGATGACCGCGCTGCACAGGCACCTGCGCGGCGGGGCCGACCTCGCCCAGGCACTGCGGCTCGCCCGCGACGGCGCCGGCGGCGAGCCCGTCCAGGCCGCCACCGCATGGTCGTTCCTCGCCCTCGGCGCCGCCTGATCTGCCGGTGCCCGCTCGATGTATCTAATCGGCCGCGCCGTACTCCGTATAAGTACGAGCCACCCCTTCGGGGGGTTCAGGGTTGGCTCCCAGGCGCACGGATGCGCGAGCCAGGCGTGCCCCGGCCGGACAGACGGGGGCTGATCGGGACCGGGCACGCGGGCATCTCCTCATCCGGCGCGCCGGCCCGGCGGCAGGACAGAGCGGGGGGCCGCCGGGCCCTCAGGCCTTTGCCGCGGCGGCGGCCCGCGCGTCGTAGGCGGCACGAGCCGCGTCAACCTCCGCGAGGTGAGCGTCAGCCCAGCTCACCAGCGTGCCCGCGGCATCGAGGAGCGTGGCGCCGAGCGGGGTGAGCGCGTACTCGACCCGCGGCGGTATCACCGGGTACATGGTCCGGCTGACGATCCCGTCCCGTTCCAGCCCGCGCAGCGTCACCGTCAGCATCCGCTGGCTCACCCCGTCGATGCTGCGTTTCAGGCTGGTGAAGCGCTGCGGCCCGTCGCCGAGGTGGAAGATCACCTGCAGCGACCATTTGTCGCCGACGCGCTCGAGGATCTCCCGGATCCGGCATCCGCTCATGACATCGCCATTAGCTGTCATGGTTACCTCCGGGTGACTAAGGCACGCAGATGTGCCGTCTTGCGTCCAAAACGCCGCACTGCCGAGGATAGGTCCGCACAGTTCTATATGGGAACCGTGTCACTAACCGGCACCGTTCTGCTCGAGAATCCGGGAGGCACGATGACGGCACCGGCTGTCGAGTTCGAGGGCTACGTCGCGGGCACCTGGGAGCTGGATCCGGTCCACTCCCACATCGGCTTCATAGCCCGCCACCTCATGGTCAGCAAGGTCCGCGGGAGCTTCACCAAGTTCCACGCTGAGATCGTCACCGCAGCGAACCCACTGGAGTCGTCCGCGACCGCGACCATCGACCTGTCGTCGGTCACCACCGGCAACGAGACGCGCGACAACGACCTGCGCTCGTCCAACTTCTTCGATGCGGCCACCCATCCGGAGATGACGTTCCGCTCGACCGGGATCCGCCGCGACGGGGACGACTTCGTGGTCGATGGCGACCTCACCATCCGCGGCGTGACCAAGCCGGTATCGCTCACCTTCGAGGTCAACGGTTTCGGCCCGGATCCCTACGGCGGCACCAGGGCCGGTTTCTCCGCCCGCGGCGAGATCAACCGCAACGATTTCGGCGTCAGCTTCAACGCGCCGGTTCCCGGTGGCGTGATGATCAGTGAAAAGATCCAGATCGAGATCGAGGCCGAGGCCGTTCTCAAGAAGGACTAGCGCCATTGACCAGCCGTTGACCCGGCCATTAACCACCGTTGTGACATGGCGGCCCGAAACCTGCGCTTGCAGCGTCACCGCGGTGTTCCCCGCTCGTCTTACGGCGGGCGCGGGCCGGAACCCCGGCTGGCGGGTGTAACGCGCGAGCTTCTCGCGGGACTGAAGGAGGTACACCGTCCCTCACCGAGGAGAACGCATGACAGACCCATACCGCCCCGGCCACGCCCGGGCGAAGGCACGCACGCTGTTCGCCGCCGCGGCGGTTGCGTCTGCGGCGGCCGTGGCGCTCGCCGTCCCGGCCGCTGCCAGCGCTACCACGGTCCACCCAAGCTCCGACGGCGGAGCCAGCTCCGCCGTGTTCGTGCAGACGGACAACACCGCAGGCAACCAGGTGGTCGCCTATGCCAGGGCGAGCGACGGCACGCTCACCCTGGCCGGGAGCTACCCCACCGGTGGCCTGGGCGGGCAGCTCACCGGTTCTGTCGTGGACCACCTGGCCTCCCAGGGCTCGCTCCAGTACGACGCGGCCCAGCACCTGCTCATCGCGGTGAACGCGGGCAGCAACAGCCTTACGGTGTTCGGGGTGCACGGCACCCGGCTGCACCAGCGGCAGATCATCGGGTCGGGTGGCGAGTTCCCGGTCAGCATCGCCATCCGCGGGAACCTGGTGTACGCGCTGAACGGGCTGCGCGGCGGCTCTGTGCAGGGCTACCGGCTGTCCCCGGCCGGCCGCCTGTCCTTCCTGCGCGGCTCGCACCGGCGGCTGCACCTCAGCCAGTCGGCCACCCCGCAGTTCACCAACACCCCCGGGCAGGTCGCGTTCTCGCCCAGCGGCTCCCAGCTCATCGTGACCACCAAGGCCAACGGCAATGACATCGACGTGTTCGGGGTCCGGCCCAGCGGGCGGCTGTCGGCCAGCCCGGTGGTGAACTCCGAGGGCAGCACGGTCCCCTTCGCGATCAACTACGACCAGGCGGGTCACCTGGTCATCGCCGACGCGGGCACCAACGCCCTGTCCACATTCTCGCTCGGCTCGAACGGGACCGTGACGCCGATCGACTCGGTGGGCACCGGGCAGGCGGCGACCTGCTGGGTCGCCAGGGCCGGTGGGACGCTGTACGCCTCCAACGCCGGGAGCGCCAACGTCAGCGGGTACACCTCAAGCGCCAGCGGCCAGCTCACGCTGCTCGGCCAGACCACGACCGACCCCGGCACCGTGGATGCCGCGCCCACGCCTGACGGCGCGTTCCTGTACGTGCAGACCGGCGGGAACGGCATCGTCGACGAGTTCAGCGTCGGCACCGGTGGGGCGCTCACCAGCGTCGGCAGCATCACCGTGGCCGGCGCCGCCGGCGGCGAGGGCATCGCCGCTTCCTGATCACGGCTCACCGCGTCCGGCGGGCGGCTGAGCCGCCCGCCGGACGCGCCACAGAAGGGAGGCCCTAGGCTGTCCGCCGTGGACTACGGCACCGACGCGCGGCTGATCACGGCGCTGCGCGCCGGTGACGAGCGGGCCTTCGTCACCCTGGTGCACCTGCACCATGACGCCATGCTGCGCCTGGCGTCTTCATTCGTGCCGAACGGGGCCGTGGCTGAGGAAGTCGTGCAGGACACCTGGGTCGGGGTACTGCGCGGCATCGATGGATTCGAGGGCCGCTCGTCCTTTCGCACCTGGCTGTTCCGGATCCTGGTCAACCGGGCCAGGACGGCGGGCGCACGCGAACGGCGCACCATCGCCGTAGGCGACAGCGGGGCGGTGAGCGACACCGAGGCGGCCGTGGCGGCATCCAGGTTCGACAGCGGCGGTAGCTGGGTTTCGCCGCCGGAGCGTTGGATCGAGGAGGTGGAGGACCGCATCGAGGCCGGCAAGCTGGCCGGTTTCCTCCGCACGGCGATCGAGGACCTGCCAGACCGTCAGCGGCAGGTCGTGACGCTCCGCGATATCGAGGGCCTGACCAGCGAGGAGGTGTGCAGCGTGCTGGAGATCAGCGAGAGCAACCAGCGTGTGCTGCTGCACCGGGGCCGCAGCCGTCTGCGCCAGGCGGTCGAGACCGGGTTCGGGAGGCCGTCATGATGCGGCTTCGGCTATGGCGCCGCGACCTGGTCTGCCAGCAGGCGGTCGAACTCGTCACGGACTACCTGGAAGACGCGCTCTCCCGGTCCGATCGCCGCCGGTACGAGGGGCACCTGGCCGGCTGCCCGCACTGCACCGAATACCTCGCCCAGATGCGCAGGACCATCGAACTAACCGGCACCCTCACCCCCGACGACCTGACTCCGCAGATGCAGGACGACTTCATCACCCTCTACCGCCAGTGGCGCGCGTCCGATCCCGGGAAGCCCTCACCCGAGGAGTAATGAGGGCACCGCAGGTCAGCCGGTGGCGAGGATTACGTCGGAGGCCTTGATGATCGCGGTGACTTCGCTGCCCTCGGCCAGGCCGAGCTGGCGGACCGCTTCCACCGTGATCGAGGCGACCAGGCGCACCCCGTTGGCCTGAAGTTCCACGTTGGCGATAGCCTCGCCGCTGTTGATTCCCGTCACTCGCGCTGGGATCTGGTTCCGCGCACTGAGCTGCATGTTTATAACTCCCGAGACACTACAGGCGCCGCGTTTGAACAGCGCTGCTACCGGGCCACGCTATCGCCGGCACCGCCCGTGCCGTTGGAGGCGGGCCCCGCGAGGCGAGTCCCGTCGGGGCGGCAGTCAGCGCCGGAGAGCGTTTGGCAATGTCAGCGCGGTCGTGGCGGGGACGTGGCCTGCGCCTGCCGCCGCAACCACGATGTCAGCGCCGGAGAGCGCTCGGCAATTCAGCGCGGTCGTGGCGGGGACGTGGCCTGCGCCTGCCGCCGCAACCACGATGGCGGCTGGGCGCATTCGGCCGCCATCGCCCGCCAGGTCCAGCCTGCCGCCCGGCGGCTGGCGACGTAGTCGGTCATGCTGTCGAAGCCGAGGCGCGCGGCGACCTGGGCCGCGCGCTGGTGCGCCTGGTGCCGTTTCGCCGCGTGCGCGGTACGGGCGAGGCCGTGGCGGCGCAGCGCGGTCTCCACGGAGTGGTGGGTCAGGCCAACCTCGGCAGCGATTGCGTTCACGGTCCAGTGCTGGCTGACGTGGCGTTCCCGCAGGTAACTGGGCACGTCCGGGTAGCCGAGCCGGGTCACGGCTGGCTGCCACCTAGCGTCCATGCGGCTCGGGAGACGGCGGCGCACCGCCTCGGCCGCCACCGGGTCCACGCAGTCGAGATGACGCGACAGCCAGTCCTTGTTGAGCCCGGCTTCCCGGCTGATCGCCGCGAGGCTGGCGCCCTGCTCGATCCGGGCAAGCACGAAGCTGCCCAGGTCGGCGTACCCTTGCCGGCCGGCCACCGCCGCCGCGATCTCGGCCAGGTGGCGGCTGGCGCGATTACGGTTGGCCTGCGCCACGAGCGGGGGCGGGATAGCGGCAAGCGCCGCGACGGCCTTACGCCGCCGCTGCTCCGGCATGCGGCGCCCGCGGGCCGACTGGACCGCGTCGCGGGTCAGATCCCCGGCGCGGGCCCTGGCCCGTCCCGCCGCGCTGCCCTCGCGCATCGCGGGCTCGAAGACCAGCCGGGAGGTCAGCGCGGCGGCGCGGAGCTTGCGGGTTTCCTGCCCCTCAAGGGACTGGCCGCGCTCCAGGCCGAACGCCTCGCAGTAGGCCAGCTTGGTCCACCCGTGCACGCGCAGATGCGCGGTGACCGAACGCAGCGACCGCCCGCACAGATGGCACGTGACCAGTTCGCCCGTCACCACGACCTCGCCGATCGGGGCGTAGTACAAGGTGCCGTCCGCCAGCACCCCCACGGGCAGGGGGGACCGGGACACGGCGCTGATCAGTTCGGCGGACATGACCGGCCTTCCCGCGAGGCTAGCTAGTCACAAAGAGACTACCTACTCGCGGCGCACCAGTCACGGGGTATCCCTGCGGCGCAGTCCTGGTTCCGGCGGCCCGACGGCCCGCCGGGGCGGCGCGGACTCCTTTAGGCTCGGGGCATGAGCGGGTGGCCAACGTTGTCGCTACCGGAGTGGACCGTGCTCGCGGTGGTCAACGAACGCCCCACGCATGGCTTCGCGATCGCCCAGCTCACCGCGCCCCAGGGGGAACTCGGGCGGATCTGGCACATCCCCAGGCCGGTCATCTACCGGGCCATCGGGCGCCTGCTCGATGCCGGGCTGCTTGTTCCCGGGGCGGTGGAATCCGGGCGCGGCCCGCAGCGTACCGTCTACTCGGTGACCCCGGCCGGGCACGAGGCGGTACGGCACTGGCTGGACACGCCCGTGACGCACATCCGGGAGGTCCGCTCGCACCTGCTGCTCAAGCTGGCCCTGCTGGACCGGGCCGGGGGCGACCCCAGCGGGCTGCTGGAACGCCAGAAGGCGGCGCTGGAGCCGATCGCGGAAGCGATCAAGGCGGAGCAGCCCGGCCCGCACGGTTTCGACGCGACCCTGCTGGCCTGGCGCCGGGCCACCACCGCCGCGACGCTGAGTTTTCTCGAAGACCTTACGCGGGAGACTTCGCGCGCAGGATCCCGATGAACTCGCGCATCCAGGCCGGGTGGTCGGGCCAGGCCCTGGCCGAGACCATCTGCCCGTCGATGACGGCGGCCCCGTCCACGAACTCGGCGCCCGCCGCGGCGACGTCGGGAGCCAGCGCCGGATAGGCAGCGGTACGGCGGCCTTGCAGGGTGCCGGCCGCGGCGAGCACCTGCGGCGCGTGGCACAACTGGGCGACCGGCTGGTCCCCTTCCATGAAGTGCCGCACGATCCGCTGGACGTCCGGGTCGTTGCGGATGTACTCGGGCGCCCGGCCGCCGGGGATGACCAGGGCCACGTAGTCCGCCGGGTTGACGTCCGCGAAGGCAACGTCGGCCGGCCAGGTGTATCCGGGCTTCTCGGTGTAGGTGTCGTAGCCGTCGACGAAGTCGTGCACCACGAACTGCAGCTTCTTGGCCGTCGGCGCGGCGATGTCCACCTGGTAGCCCTCTTCGAGCAGGCGCTGGTAGGGGTACATGACCTCCAGCGACTCCGCGGCGTCGCCGGTGAGTATCAAGACCTTTGGCATGACGGGTCCTCCTGTCGCAGGGCCGATGGGCCGTCCCAGTCCAGATCCCCGCACCACCCGGTCAAACCCTTGCGCCAGCCAGGTGGGGCGTAGTCTCATTGAGACTACCGAGTTGAGCGGTGGCCTGGGGCCACGGGCTGGCCCATATGGGTGAATCCAGCCGTGACGGGGTGCCTTCTGGAGCCGCGGGGCAAGGAGAGATGAGGCACCCATGACAGTCACACTGGAACGGAGCGTCGAGGAGTTCATCGGCGCGCCACGCCAAATGTTCATCAACGGGCAGTTCGTGAACGCGGCATCGGGCAGGACCTTCGACACACCCAACCCAGCGACCGGGGAGACGCTGGCACAGGTGGCCGAGGGCGACGCCGAGGACATCAACCGCGCGGTGACGGCGGCCAGGAAGGCGTTCGAGGAGGGCCCGTGGAGCAGGATGACCGCGTCCGAGCGCGGGCGGATCATCTGGCGCATCGGTGATCTCATCCTGGAGCATGCCGACGAGCTCGCCCAGCTCGAATCGCTGGACAACGGCAAGCCGTTCGCCATTGCGCGGGGCGCCGACGTGCCGCTGGCCGCCGACCTGTTCCACTACATGGCCGGCTGGGCCACCAAGATCGAGGGCAACACGATCAACATCTCGGTGCCCTACATGCCGGGCG
>Ga0070734_10004155_pt1 | contig 14080 bp, 14 predicted proteins | sample Coa_R1_8_FD_66444 | JGI IMG/M metagenome (GOLD analysis project Ga0070734, IMG submission 66444) | Surface soil microbial communities from Centralia Pennsylvania, which are recovering from an underground coalmine fire - Coalmine... | ecosystem: Environmental > Terrestrial > Soil > Unclassified ...
CGATCAGAACGTCGCGCGGCGGCAAAGCGGCGAGAGCTTCAACCTGCTTGGCGTCGAAGGCCTTGCCCGCGAAGTAGCCGCCCTTGACGACGAGCTTCCTGCTGCTTCTCGCATAGTCGACGAGAGCTTTGGAGACGTCGGTCTCGTTCTCGTAAACGAAGGTGAATGCGGTGGTGCCGTTGTGGAGCTCGGCGGGGAGATTCGCAAGGTCATCGCCGACGGCGATTCGGAAGAGCGTGTTTTTAAGAACGTGGATCTCGCCGCCCTTCTTCTTAAGGTCGGAGCGAAGGGCTTGAATCTCCTTGACGGAGAGGCCGCGATAGTCCGAGAAGACCACCCCGACCGACTTCTCGTACCACGCCCTGGCTTGATCGATAACTTGTGCTTTTTCTGCGGTTGGCATAGGCGAACGCACCTTGCCCTTGAATCAGAAGAAGCGGGAGCCGCACGCGAGGGCGGCGATGCACGGCGTTACCCGTGCGGCAAGGCCGTTGGCCCTGTCATCGCTCCTCGGCGGGCTGGTCCGATGGACCAATTACGGCGCTGACGCCACCTGCTGTCTCAAGAACGCGCAGATTGTACCTCGCTCGTGGAGGATGGAGGATGGAGGATGGAGGATGGAGGATGGAGGATGGAGGTTAGAGGGTAGTGACGAAGTTGCAGAGGGTTTGTTCGAATTGCTCCTTGGAGTGCACCCGGCAGTAATCGGCGAAACGAGCGCCCGAGGGTTTGCCGGCAAGCAGTTCTTGAATCGCCTCCGCAGCCTGGTCGGGGTTCGTGGGGGCGATGGTGAGTCCGATCCCGTAATCCCGCGCACGGTCCGCCATGATGCCCGCGTCCGCGACGATGCAGGGAACCTCAAACCGAGCGGCGATCGACTGAAGCCCGCTGCTAAAGACCCAATCCTCATACGCCAGGTAAGCCGCCGAGGCGAGGGACATCAAAGCTGCAAACGCCCCGTCCCCGTCGATCGGCTCGGGACGATACCAGCAGCGGTCGCCGAGCCCGGTCGTCGCCACATCCAGCTCGACGAGCTCCTCGGGCGAAAACGTCGTGGATTCCAGCTTTCCGGCGATAGCGACCACAAAGTCCCGATCCTTTATCTTCGCCGCCGCGCGCACCAAGTTCAGAATTCCTTTTCGCCGCGAGAGCGAGCCGAGGGCGCAGACGATCGGCCGACCGTCGGCAAAAGCCTGCAATTCCTTCACGACCGGCGCCTGCAGATCCGGGTCGGCGATGTCGCCGTACTCGGGCATCGCCACAAACTTCCGGTTGAAACGCCCTTCGAGCCAGGGGATCGAGACCTCGTCCAAGACCATCGCCCCGGAGAAACGCAGGCTCCGAAGCAGATGATCCCGGCGAAGGAACTCCGGACGCCGGCCGAGTGCCGAGTTCTGCAAACGATACAGTGGCTGCATATAGATTCCGGCCCAGCGGTACCGAAAGGCGGCGTCCAGCCAGGTCGTCGCGATCAGCGGCGCCAGGAACTCGTCCAGGTACATGAAGAAAACGAGGTCAAACGGCCCCGTGTCCTCGAGAACCCCGAGGGTTCGGCGAACCGACAGCCATTTGCCGGCGATTTGAAGGCGAGGATCCCGGCTTCTGACGAATCGGCCGTGCGGCCCCAACACGAACGGCTTTAACCGGTCGGCTAACTCCGGCCGGGCGGTGAGAATATTGTCGCGAATCCGGACCGGGTCCGGAAAGAGAATCCAAACCTCGTGGCCGGCATCGGCCAAGGCGGTGGCCGCGGTGCGGAGGTGGAGCTCATGGTGCCCGCCCTGAGTCCATTCGACCAGGGCTAGGCGCATGAGGTTATCAAAGCAGCGTCAGCCGACGTTTACGACCGACGGCGTGCTCGCGCTCATCTCGTCGTAAATCCAGCGGTACGTCTTCTCGAGCCCGTCTTCGAGCCGAATGCTCGGCTCCCATCCGAGGAGCTGCTGAATCATTGTGTTGTCGCTGTTGCGGCCGTTCACGCCCTTCGGGGCGCTCAAGTTGTAGCTTCGCTCCAGCTTGATTCCGGCGATGTTCTCGACGATGTCGACGAGTTGGTTGATCGAGACCAGTTGGCTCGAACCCAAGTTGAGCGGCTCGATGATGTCGCTGGCCAGGATTGCCTGGGTTCCATGGACGCAGTCGTCGATGTACATGAAGCTGCGGGTCTGCTCGCCCGTGCCCCAGATTTCTATGGCAAGGTTGCCGGACATCTTGGCGTTGATGACCTTTCGGCAAATCGCAGCAGGGGCTTTCTCACGGCCACCGTCATAGGTGCCATTCGGGCCGTAAACGTTGTGGTAGCGGGCAACCCGCGTCTTGATCCCAAAGTCTTCGCGGAAGTGGCGGCACATTCGCTCGGTAAAGAGCTTCTCCCAGCCGTAGCCGTCCTCCGGCATTGCGGGATACGCGTCCTCCTCTTTAAGGGCGGTCACGTTCGGGTCGCGCTGCTTGTCGGCGTTGTAGACGCAGGCGCTGGAGCTGTAGTAGAAGCGGTCTACTCCCGCGTCCTTTGCCGCCACCAGCATGTGGGTGCTGGTGAGCACCGAGAGCATGCATAGCGCCTTGTTGTTCTCGATGAAGCCCATGCCGCCCATGTCCGCAGCCAGGTTGTAAACCGACTGCATTCCTTCACACGCCCGGCGGGCGTCCCCGATAAGGCTCATGTCGCCGACCCAGCTCTCGGCCTCGGGGAAGCGCTGATACCAGCGCTCGAACGGCTTGACGTCGACGGCTCGAACCGAATGGCCCTGCCGCAGCAGGTCCCCCACAAGGTGCCCTCCAATAAAGCCGCCGGCGCCGGTGACTAAGACTTTCTGTTTGCTCAAGTAACTCCTCGCAACCTCAAAATTAACGGGCGGGAAGTGCCCATTTTACCATCGGGCCCGGTTGAGCCCCAATCCGCGGGAAGGCACTGCGTAGCCTCCGCGGTACCATGGGCCGCACGATCCATGCCGGAACTCCCGCGCGTCTTCGCAGTTATTCCTACTTTCAACGAAGAGCCCGAACTGACGGCCTGCCTTGCCTCGCTGCGGGCTCAGGAGGGGGTTGAAATCGTGCCGCTCGTCATCAACGCAGGGCGACCCCTTTCGAATGAGTTGGCGGCTCAGTGCGAGGAGATCGCGGTGCAGGGTTCGTGCTTCTGGACCTGCTGCACGCAAACCGGCTTCGACATCGCCCGGGAACGGCGAGCCGAGATCGTGATGATGGTGAACTCAGACGTCGAGGTTCTCCCCGGCACGGTCGCCCTACTCGTGGAGCACTTGCGAAAGGAGCCCCAAAACGTATTCGCGTCTCCCGGCTACACTCCGGACGCCGACGGCCGGCTCCGGCTCCAGTTTTCGCACGACCGGGTCGTTCCGTTCCTTATGCATAACTATTTGGCGCGAGACTGGACGTATCGGGACGAGGCGCCGGAAGGGGTGCGAGAAGCCGGCGTCGCCGGCGGCCAAGGCGTGCTGTTTTCCGCCTCGTATCTTGTAAGGGTCCGGCTCGACCCCGAGCACTTTCCCCAAGCGCGCGGAGACCACGTGTTCTGGGCGCGTATGAAACGAGCCGGCGCCCGGCTCTACTTCGTGTGTCAGGCCGGAATCGTGAACCAGCGGCCGCTTTCCCAGGGCGTGCTGCCCAAAGGCTTCAACCTGAAGGCAGTTTGGCGGTACATGACCTCCCCGTACGCTCCTGAAAGCGTCGTAACGACTTGGCGCTACCGGCGAGCGACGCTGCCACTCGCCGCCGCGATCCCCTCCTTCCTGCTCATGGTGCCCGGCGCCTGGGGTTACCGCCTGGTTCGTGGGGCAGTCCGCGGATTGAGGCGCAAGTAAGCGCCTCAGCTATAATTGACCCGTGCGCCTACCGGTATTGGCGCGGTTTAGACGCATTGGCTCGAGCCTTGCGGCTTGGTTTTAGGGGCTTCGAGAGCAAGCTATGAGTGACGTCGCCGAAGGTGTGCTGCCAAACGTTCCTTTGAACGCGCCCGCGCCCAAACCCTCCGAGTCCGGGCTCTCGCTGGCCAAGATTCAAACCGCGGCATCCGACTTCGCCAAGTCCGACCTCTTCATCCCGACGATCGTCCTCGTCGCCGGCTTGTTCCTCTGCTTCTGGCCGATGCTGCACCGGCTGCCAACCAAGGACTACTGGCTCAGCGACGACGGCTACTACTCACACGGATTCCTGATCCCATTCCTCTCGGCGTACATGATCTACCTGCGCTGGCCGAGGCACCGGGACACGCCGGCAAAGCCTTCGCTCATCGCCGGCATCGCGCTCGCCCCGCTGTTGTGGCTGGCGTATGCGGCGCAAGTGAGCAAGTGGGACAACGGTTCCTCGCTCTTCTTCCTGCTCACCCTTGTGATGGGTACGGCGTTCGTCGCCGGGTGGCGATGGGCGAAGAACCTCCTGGGTCCCATCCTCTACCTTGCGTTCTGCCTTCCCATGTGGAGCCTCGTGATCGATAACTTCACGGTTCCGCTCCAACAGTTCTCTACCGTGATGGCTACCGCGATCCTACGGATTTGCCAGCTTCATCCGATCTCGGGTGACAACAACGTCGTTTATCTCGACCACTTCACTCTGAATATCGCGGTTCCTTGCAGCGGCCTCAAATTGCTAATCGCGGTGACCGCGTTCGCTCTCCTGTTCATCGGCATCAGCGACCTGAAATGGTGGGGCCGCGTGTTGATGATCGCGATCGCGCTTCCCCTCTGCATCTTTATCAACGGGTTCCGGATCGCGATGATCGGAATTGTGGGAGACACATGGGGCGACGACGCTGGCCACGCCTTCCACGACTACAGCGGTTACATCGCGCTGGGCGTCTGCTTCTTCATCCTCATGAAGCTGACAAGGAGCTTGGGCTGGAAATGATCCGAAAGCGAATTCTCATCCTCGGCGTTCTCATGTGCATCGTCGGCATCGTCGGCGCCATTGCGAGCCAACTTCAGAAGCCGAAGTTCAAGGTCACGCAGTCTTGGATGGAGTCCAAGGCGCCGGCCGAGGTCGGGGGCTTCTCCAGCATCGCGTCGGCTCCCGCCGATCAGGCCACGCTCGACGCCCTCCAGCCCTACGGGATCGTGGACCGGGACTACATCAAGGAAGGCAAGCGCTTCAACGTCATGCTCCTGGCCAGCGATCGCCGGGAGAGCTTCCACAGCCCGAACGTCTGTTTGCCGGCGCAGGGACTGAATATCACCAACGAACACGACGAGACCGTCCAGACGCGCACCCACGGGGCGATTCGGGTCACGATCGCTGAGCTCACCCTCCAGTCCGCGCCCGCCGATAAGCAGTACATGGCCTTTCTTTACCGGGTTCAGAACCGTTTCCTCGCCCGAAGCGGAAATACGACTCTGGTGTTGACGCTCGCCATGTTCGCCGGCCCGATCCGCGGGAACTTCGACCAAGACACCGTCTTCTACCGCTTCATCACCGAGAACTCGAAGGCATCCGAGGAGGAGCTTAGGAGCTTTGTCGCGAACTTTCTGGATACAGCCCATGACACCAGCGGAGGGTTTTTCTAAGCGAGATGAAGATTGCTGTCGTTGGGACCGGCTATGTCGGCCTTGTGACCGGAGTAGTCCTCGCTTCGCTTGGAAACGATGTCATCTGCGTGGACAAAGACCGCGAAAAGCTGGACCGGATCTCGAAAGGCCAGGCGCCTATCTATGAACCCGGCCTCGAGGAGCTGATACAGCGCAGCCTCAGCGACGGATACCTGCGCGTCAGCGACTCGATCATCGACTCCGCTCGCGCCAGCGACATCGTGTTCATCGCCGTCGGAACGCCCCCGGCCGAAGATGGCTCTCCGGACCTGAGTGCGGTTCGCGAGGTTGCCGCCGAGATTGCGGCCGGAATCGAGTCCTACACGATCGTCGTGAACAAGTCGACCGTTCCCGTCGGGAGCGGCGACCTCGTCGCCAACATCATCCTGAGCAAGGGCGTACCCGCCGACCGGTTCGACGTGGTCAGCAACCCCGAGTTCCTGCGGGAAGGCTCGGCGATCCGCGACACGCTCGAGCCTGATCGAATCGTGATCGGGGCTAAGAATCCAGAAGCCGCCCAAATGCTCGTAGAGCTCTACGCCCCGCTCAACTGCAAGGCGTTCATTACCGACCTCAACACGGCCGAACTCATCAAGTACGCGAGCAACTCGTTTCTTGCGCTCAAGATCAGTTTCATCAATGCGCTCAGCCAAATCTGCGAAGCGTGCGGGGCGGATGTGGGAGATGCGGCCGCCGGAATCGGCGCCGACTCGCGGATCGGTTCGGCCTTCCTTCACGCGGGCCTCGGATGGGGTGGAAGCTGCTTCCCGAAGGATGTTCGAGGGATGATCTCGACTTCCCAGCAATTTGGCTACGACTTCAGGCTCCTGAAGGAAGTCATCGACATCAACGATTCACAGGTCGCCCGGCTTCTGGACCGGATCGAGAATCGACTGGGCGGGTTCGCCGGGCGAACCGTCGCCCTGCTCGGCCTCGCATTCAAAGCCAACACCGACGATATCCGGGAAGCGCGATCGCTCATCCTCATCGAACACATTCTTGGCCGCGGAGGCAAGGTGCAAGCTTGCGATCCGGTCGCAGTCGACGTGGTGCGCCGCTTCTATCCCGATGTCACCTATTGCCACACGCCATACGAGTCGGTAACCGGCGCCGACGCCGCGGTCGTAGTGACGGAGTGGAACGAGTTCAAGCAGCTGGACCTCGCGCGAATCGCCGGCCTCATGAAGCAACCCCTGATGTTCGACGGACGCCGCATCTACTCGCGAGAGAAGGCCGAGCGGGCCGGGTTGGAATACTTCGCCATTGGCAGCAGTGCCCCCAATGAGGCGCCGCTACCGACCTAGCCGCTGGCGGAAGTGCTCGATCGTTATCGCCAGCCCCGCGTCCAGTGAGGTGCTCGGCTCCCAGCCCAGAACGCTCTTGGCGCGAGTTGTATCGGGCCGCCGTTGCTGGGGGTCGTCCAGGGCGGCGGGCAGGAAGACGATCTCACTCTTCGAGCCGATTGCACGCTGGACCGCCTCGGCGAACTCGAGGATCGTCCGCTCCTCCTGGCTGCCGAGGTTGACCGGGTCGTGGAAATCCGACTGGGACAGCCGGTAGACGCCGTCGACGATGTCCGCGTAGAAGCCGAATGAGCGCGTCTGCTTTCCGGAGCCGTAAACCGTGATCGGCTCGCCCTCGAGCGCCTGACGGACCATGTTGGGTACCACTCGGCCGTCGTCGAGCCGCATTCGCGGTCCGTAGGTGTTAAAGAAGCGCACGATGTGGGTGTTGAGTCCGTACTGGCGGCGATAGGCCATCGTCAGCGCTTCCCCGTAGCGCTTGCCCTCGTCGTAGCAGCTCCGGATGCCGTTGGGGTTGACGTTGCCCCAATACTCTTCGCGCTGGGGTGACTCCTTCGGGTCGCCGTAGACCTCGCTCGTGCTGGCGACCATAAAGCCCGCTCCGTGCTTGCGGGCGAGCTCGAGCGCGTTCTCGGTACCGGCGCTGTTGACCCGCAGCACCTCGAGCGGAATCCGGGTGAAGTCGACCGGGCTTGCCGGGCTTGCGAAGTGGAAGACGAAGTCGATGGGACCGGGAGCATCGAGTAGCGGCAGGCAGGCGTCACGCTCGAGGAACTCGGCGTTGGCATTGCCTTTGAGGTGGGCGAGGTTCGCGGCGTCTCCGGTAACGAGATTGTCGACCACAACCACCTGATGACCCTTCGCAAGGAGGAGGTCGGTGAGGTGCGAGCCAAGGAAGCCGGCCCCGCCGGTCACGAGCGCGCGCATTAGCGGTGGTACGGCGCGCAGAGCGGGTCGCCGATCACGATCTCCTTCCAGTGAATTGCAGTCGATGCCATGTAGAAGCTCTCGGCAAGGTTGAAGCCAGAAGTATATCTATCGAAGAGGATCGAGGGACGAGCCAGGGCGAAGGTGTACGGCTCGCTCACGTACCCCTTGATGCCGGTGACGCCCTGCTGGATCAGGTCGGTGATCAGGCTTTGGCCGCCGCGGGTCGGGCGGAAGGTTCGCGCGCTCGTCGAGACAAACGTCTCCGCGATCGCGCCGGGCTTGAACTTCAGCTTGTGGTAGGTACCGGGGTCGAAGTGGGGATCGTTGCTACCCCAGCTGCAGTAGCCGGCAACCGGTTCGTCCAACGCGATGAAATCGGGTCCGGGGTCGAACTTCACGTTGAAACCCTTGGCGTGAAGTTGCCGGGCGGCATTTCCCAGGTCGACGTTGAGCTCGCCGTATCCGGGCTTGGTTACGGTCGATCCGTCCAGCAGATAGGGCCCTTTGCCCGGGTTCGCAACGGTCGCCCGGTCGACCAGGGCCATCGCGTCCGCCTCGGTGTACCCGTCCAGGCGGCAGGCGAGGCTGTAGCCGAACTTGGCGCGAGTGAACTCCTCGTTCTTGCCGAAGTACGGGTTGTCGATGAACCACATCGTGCCGACCCCGGTTTCGTGCGCCGTCTGCTTTGAGATGATGTCGTTGGTCGCGAGTTCGCCGTCGACGCTCGTGCCGTGATCCTCGAGCATGATCGGCATCCCCTTCGTGAACAGCATGAAGTCGAGCGGGTTCTTCGAAGCCTTGATCGCCGCCTCGGCCGGCGCCTCGATGTCGCGCCGGTACGTGTCCCGATCGATGACTTCCTCGGTCGTCGTTCGAAGCAGGAGGAGATTGGCCCGAGGCACGCCGCGCTTCTTCGCGTAGTACTTGCCGATGTTCATGCTCTCGGGGCTGTTGACGTTCATGATCACCAGCACCCTCCTGCCTGGACTCGAGGCGGGGACTTCGACCGGAATCTCTTGAAACGCCATCGCCGTCGCGGCGGCCGAGTCGTATTTCGGCAAGGCGACGGGCCGGAGCGAGTGAAGATAGACGGCGGAAAGGCCGATGCCGGCTAGGAGGACCATGGCGATGAGGGCGCGGTCGAAGCGGTTGACGATCCGCCACCGTCCGCGAAGCGCCATGAAGGGAGCATACACGAGCACCCTCTGGCGGAGTGGGTGGGATTCGAACCCACGATCCGGTTCAACACCAGATACGCGATTTCCAGTCGCGCTCCTTCGACCACTCGGACACCACTCCGCGCCGGCGACAATTATACTTTCGGGTTCGCCGGCAGGATATCTGCGCCGAGCTCCGCAAAGGAGCGATATTGGATACACCGATCGCTCACCCGAACCCGTCGGCCGGCCTTGAGCGCCATCCGGGCGATCTTTTCCATGTTCCCGCCCTCGGCCATGTGAACGACATCGATCCGTTCGGCGAGCCCGGCCACCAGCCGGTCACGGACCTTGTTGTTGATGCCGATAAATCCGGCGTCGGGCAGGAAGCACGACACGGCAAGATCGGTGTGGGGATCGAACTGGTACCGCCAAAGGCGCGCGGCCCGAAAGGCCTCCTCCTTGAGCTCTGCCCCGAGGACCCGGAAGAGGCCGCGGTCGAGGCAGAGGATGCGCGGCGCCCCCCAACGCAGGGGAACCACTGCCGAACGCTGGTACTCCGGGGTGTCGTGGCCGGCCACCAAGACCTCACCGGCGAGCACCGCCTCCTCGGCGAGCGCCTCCAGTTGGTTCAGGGCGGCCGAAGAGGCGCGGCGCGAGGCGAGGACGGCGAAGGTCGGAGCGGTGAGGAGCCGAGTGTTTCCGTACAGGAAGAGCACGCCGGGTGGGTCCGGATCGAACGCTTCGAGTCTCGCCGGGTAGTGCGCATCGGCCGGGGTGACAAAGTTAACGCCCAACCCGCTCAACCGCTCCCCGAGCTTCTTGGCGGTGGCGTATGCGCCGTCAGGTGGTGAGGCGACGGTATGGGCTACCTTTTCCAACAGGCCGTACTCTTCGCGGAGCACTTCTGGCGAAAGCGCCATGAATTCGGCAGGAGAGCGGTTCAGGAGCGCGTTTCTAGCCAGTATCCGGACGACGCTCTTTCCGCCGACGCCAGGCAAGCTCGCCAGATAAAGGCCGAACGTTCGGTCGGTCATGCCGCGCCCCCCACTGCGATCTTCCGGCTAGCGATCTCCAGGATTCGGAAGAGGAGCTCGCTTCGATCGGCCATTACGTCGCCTACGGCGCCGTGATCGATTTCACCACCGAGCCCGGCAGCCAGATTCGTGACCACGGCGAGGCATTCGTACGCGATGCCGGCCTCTCGCATCAGGACGGCTTCGGACGCTGCCGTCATGCCGACGAGATCGGCGCCCGCGCGCTGATAGCCGGCGATTTCGGCAACCGTCTCATAGCGGGGGCCGTTGGCCTGCAAATAGACGGCACGCTCCGGCGGGGTGACGCCCGCCTCGGCCATCGCGTCCCGCAGCACGCCGGAGTCGGCCCCGAACGGGGCGTCCATTGGAGTGTGGACGACGCGCTTATCGAAGAGCGTGAGGTTCCGGCCGGAAGCGTCGATGAAGTCTGTGCAAGGCACGACCGATCCCACGGGCCACTCTGGCCGGAGGCAACCGACCGCCGCCGTCGACAGGCAGTGGCTAACCCCGGCCGCCCGAATCCCGGCGACGATCCCGCGGTAGTTGACGCGATGGGGCGGGGTGGCGTGCCCGGCCGAGTGACGTTGGACGGCAAGGACGCCCGCCCCGCCGAGCTCGATGATCCTCCCGCGCAGGAGGCCGAACCGGGTGCGAACGGCGATGCGCGTCCCGGGACGCTCGGCAAGCCGGGAACCCACGCCCGTGCCGCCGATGATGGCCAAGTCGATCCGCATCGCGTAGACATTCTGCCCGCTCGGCGGGGGTTCAGTACACTAGCCTGCGTGATCCTCCGCGAAGTCCTGCACGCGCACATTCCAGTGCTGATGCCGGAAAGCACGGTGCGGGACGCCATCGACAAGATGGATCTCTATCAGTTTCCAGCCCTGGTAATCGTGGACGAAGACCACGCCCCGATCGGAGTGATCACCGAGGGCGACCTCTGCCGGGGTGCTTCGACGAAAGACAACTGGGTAGGCATGGCGGCCGAGCCGGCGCTGGTTCACGCAACCCAACACCCGACCGTCGCCTCCCCGGACACCGAAATATCTGATGCATTCCACCGAATGCTCATGAGCGGGCTCACCCTCCTCCCGGTGGTGTGGGAGTCGCGGCTCATCGGCGTGGTGATGCGGATGGACCTCATGCAGGCGATGTTGGTGGACGCGGCCGAACATCAGCGCTGACGCGCGCGATCACATCACGTAATTCAAAGCATGCTCGAACCTGGCGAACCGTTTCCTAACTTCACGCTGCCGGACCAAGACGACAACCCGGTCTCGCTCTCGGACTTCAAGGGCTCGCCGACGGTTATCTACTTCTATCCGAAAGACGACACCGGCGGGTGCACGGCGGAAGCTTGCGGCTTTCAAGAATCGATGGGAGATATTCCCGGAGCGCGTGTGGTAGGCGTCAGCCCTGATCCCCCGGCATCGCACCGGAAGTTTCGAGCGAAGTACGGCTTGACCTTTACGCTGTTGGCCGACACTCAGAAGGAACTGATTGGACCAATCGGGCTTTGGGTTGAGAAGAAGCTTTACGGGAACGTCTATATGGGTGTGGCCAGGACCACCGTGCTACTCGACAAGGAAGGGATTATTCGCCAGGTTTGGCGAAATGTAAATCCCAAGGGACATGCGGAAGAAGTGGTAGCCGCACTTCAGTAAACTGCCGACCATGGCCGACCAAGTTAAGCGGACCGCACCATCGGTTCGTGCGATGAAAGGTCGCACGAAGATCGTGTGCATCACGGCCTACGACGCGGTGATGGCGCGCCTGGCCGATAATGCCGGGGTCGACGTCGTCCTCGTCGGCGACTCGCTGGGCAACGTCGTGCTCGGCTACCCGACGACGGTTCCGGTGACGCTGCACGAGATGATCCATCACACGAAGGCGGCGCGACGCGGCGTTCAACACGCTTTGCTGATTGCCGACCTTCCGTTCGGCTCTTACGGAGCCTCCGTGGAGCAGGGCGTGCGCTCGGCCACGGCGCTCGTGAAGGCAGGCGCCGAGGCGGTCAAGCTCGAGGGCGACTTTCCGGAAACCATCGAAGCAATCGTCAAGCTCGGTATCCCCGTGATGAGCCACCTTGGAATGACACCCCAGTCCGTGAATAGGTTTGGAGGATTCAAGGTTCAGGGCAAGAGCGAGGCAAGCGCCCAACGCCTGCTCTCCGAGTTAAAGAGCGTCGAGTCCGCGGGCGCGTTCTCCGTGGTGCTGGAGTTAGTGCCGGCCGCGCTCGCGGAGCGGGCCACGCGAGAAACGTCGATCGCGACTATCGGAATTGGCGCCGGCGCCGGGTGTGACGGACAAATCCAGGTCATTCACGATGTGCTGGGCCTGACCGATGCGCCCCTGCGCCATGTACGCCGGTTCGCCGAGTTGGGCACCCAGATAGCCGACGCCCTCTGCGAGTACACGGAGAGCGTTCGGCTAGGCGAGTTCCCCACAGAGGACCAAGCTTTTTAGTGCGGGTCGTTACCGAGCCAGAGGCACTACCCGCCCCGACGGCTCGGCGCGGTTTCGTGCCTACCATGGGTGCGCTTCATGCCGGCCACCTTTCCCTGGTTGAAGCGGCACAAGCAAGGTCCGACGAAACAGTTGTTTCGATCTTCGTCAACCCAACTCAATTTCGGCCCGGCGAAGACTTCGACCGGTATCCGCGCCCCCATGATGAGGACCTCGCCAAATGCGAAGCCGCAGGAGTGGATTATGTATTTATGCCATCGGTCGAGAGGATGTATCCGCGTGGCCAGGACGCGGTAAGGATTCACGTTGGCTCGGTAGGCGACCGGTGGGAGGGCGAGGCGCGGCCCGGCCATTTCGACGGAGTCGCGACGGTTGTGACCCAGTTGATGCTGATGGTTCGCCCATCCCTCGCGGTATTCAGCGTTAAGGACCTGCAGCAGTGCGCAGTGATCGAAAAACTCCTAACGAGCTTGGAGCTCGGGGTGGAGCTGCACTTGGCCCCAACCTTGCGCGAGCCCGACGGATTGGCGATGTCGAGTCGAAATCGATATCTATCGCCGGGGGCCCGTGCGGTGGCCCCGCAACTCTACCAGGCACTGACGATGGCCAAGGAGCGTCTAGCTAGTTCGAAGGAATCGGATGCTTCTAATCGCCTTAAGGAAGCAGCAAGCACACTGGATTCGATGTTCGACCTCCAGTACTTTTCGGTCGTGAATCGCGTGTCGATGGAGCCGGCTCCGCCCTCCGAAGATGACGCCTGGCTGATGACCGCAGCACGACTTGACGGAACGCGATTGATAGACAATATCTGCCTTCACGGCTAATCGAGTGATTCTCAGTTATTCAGGAAATCACTTAGGTATAGTGGGCCTGTCAGGTATTCCTCTGCTATGAATAAGACAGTCCAGAACGTAAAGAATTCGCTAAAGTTTAAGGCATCCCCGAAGGCCGGCACGCTCTCGGTTAAGGTCGGGGTCAAGAAGTATGTGGTGCCGATTGAGGCTCGACTCCTCAGCGACGGGAAGTATCTGTTTCTCTCATTCCCGGCCGTTTCCGAGCTTTACCGCATCACCAACAAGAACTTGAGCGCGATGGATAGCAAAGAGGATGCGACCGAGGCCCACGGCGCCCTAACTCCTGCCGCGGCCAAGAAGCGTGGACGCCGGAAGGCCGCCGCGGTCGAGATTCCGGCGGCCTTGGCCGATGCTCTGAAATCGGTCCCCAGCGGCTACAAGCTGGGCTTCAACGCCGACGGTTCGCCGAAACTCGTCAAAATGCGAAAGCGCCGGGCGAAGAAGGGTTAGGCACGCCGCCGGATTAGCTCAGAGGCAGAGCGCCCGCCTTGTAAGCGGAAGGTCATCGGTTCGATTCCGATATCCGGCTCCATAGCCTCCAGCCGGTAAAGCGGATGGGTTCGCCTGCCGATAATTCCGCCAGGTGGCCGGCTACGATCTCGTCTCATTTTTCGCTTCGATCCGAGGAAACGAAACCGACCCGAATCGGCTTCTGACCGGTGTCGCGCAGCTGTTTGCGGCGGATGGCGCCTCGCTGTTTCTCGCCTCCTCTACCGGGCCTGGATATCGACTAGCCGCTTCATTTGGCGCCTCCACGTGCATTCCGGCGGACGCGACGATCGTGGAAGGCGACAG
>Ga0070734_10004157_pt1 | contig 14073 bp, 10 predicted proteins | sample Coa_R1_8_FD_66444 | JGI IMG/M metagenome (GOLD analysis project Ga0070734, IMG submission 66444) | Surface soil microbial communities from Centralia Pennsylvania, which are recovering from an underground coalmine fire - Coalmine... | ecosystem: Environmental > Terrestrial > Soil > Unclassified ...
AAGTTTGTATGAGTTGTCAAACTTTTGGTATTTGTCAATGTGAAAATCGGGTTTTGCTGCAAGAGTTTCAGCAATAATTTGAGCCAGCTTCTCTGCTTTGCCATGGGTATTTTGATTTTCTGTCACAATCGATAGTCTAGCAGTTTTCATTTGTCAGAGTTATGAAAATAATTTGGAGTCTGGTGCATAAGACTTTAAATCTTCTATAATACCTGTCAAGTTTTTTTCCCCAACTATGAGAACTGCTCGACAAGTCTTGTCGTAAGAGGTATATGAATTCGTAAAAAAGCTGTCTACAGGTTACTTTAAAGTTTGAAACTGTGTCTGTCATAAAATGGCTGCCAACACGTAAATTTATGATATAAGACGCTACTGCTCAAAAAATATTGCTGTTGATTATCAAACTTTTAGTGTTATACATTTTGTATTGTTGTTAGGACAATCCACCAAATCAATATAACCGGTTTTTATGCATAGCTTCGCCATCTCAGTCACATGTTGCAGTTGAAAGCCTGTGACTTTTTCAGGTAAAAATATTTCATTCCTCACCAGTCTATTTCCCCTCCTTTCATTAAATCATCTAACGGGCTGATGATATTCACTAATTGCCTTTTGCTCACATGCAGATACCGCTCAGTGGTCCTGATATCAAAATGCCCAAGCAGCTCTTTTATATATCTTATATCTGTTCCTTTATCGAGCAGGTGCGTTGCAAAGCTGTGCCTGAGGCTATGTATGCCCACTTCTTTCCTTATCCCTGCTTTGCTTTTTGCGGTGCTGAAAATCTGCTGAACTGTTCGGGATGGGTATGCCGTAAGCGTTTGCTCCGATTCAAACAGATAAAGCTTTGGCTTCGGCTGGTAATTTTTAATATAGCTGCGCAAGATATCCAATAGCACAGGACTAAGGTTTACATAACGGTCTTTTTTTCCTTTAGCGCGTTCAACAAATATTTGCATCCGCTTGCTATCGATATCTCTTATTTTAAGGTTCACTACTTCGCTCACCCGCAGTCCTGCGGAATAAGCAGCGAACAGCATGGCTTTGTGCTTTTTGTTTTTCAGTGCATTGAAGAGTTTTCTTAGCTCGTATTCATTCAAAAGTTTTGGCAACTGCATTGGCTTTTTCGGCCTTGGTATGTCCCAAAAAAATTTCTCTTTATGCAATACTTGTTCAAAGTAGAACTTCAGTGCATTCAGCCTGCTATGTGCTGTGTTTTCTTTGATTCCCTCTTTCTCCATCGCATACACCATATACCTTCTTAAATCATCAGGCGTAAGGCTATCTACATGCTTATTGTTGAGCAGTTGTAGCAACTGCATCAACTCGTTGCGGTAAGTGCGGATGGTGCTCTCGCTGTATGCCCTCAGCTTTAGCTGCTCAATAAATTTTTCAAGCGCCGAAAGGTTTTCTTTGCTCAGCTTCCATGCGGTGGTTTGAGGGGAGGCTAAAGTTCCTGAGACTTCCGAAGTTTTCAAAACTTCGGAAGTCTTGAAACTATTTGCAGCTTTCAATACTTCGGGAGCCTTATAATCATTTGTGGCAGCTACCTGTTTTCTTTTTTGCAGGTATGTTCTGAGTGGCGAAGCATCAAGCAAGGCTTTTTCGCTCAGCGAGGTTTTGATGTGGCAGTATGAGTCTCTGGTGAGCGGAACATGCCAGCACTTATTTGTCTGGCTCCATTTTGAGCCCGGCAGTTTCCTGACGGCCACATTTAACTGTGATGAATAACCGAAAAGGATGGAAATGCGCTCTTGGCCGCCGTGGACGATAGGATGTAGTTTAATAATTTGCATGGACGCAGTAATTTACTTTTTTTTATGATAGTAAATCTTCAAAACATACTGAATCTTTAAAACTTCCGATGTCCTTTTCCTGTGCACACCTTTTTATTTTGAAGCAATTGTCATCAATGCGCACAATAGAATTGCTGTTGCTCAATTCACAGTAGCACAAAAGCTATATCAAACCTTCCACCTTTGGCGTACATGCCTATCTCCGCGGAAAATAGGCTGTCATTATTTTCCGCTTGATTTTTTTGTTTCTTTTTGTATCAAGACAAAAATAAAAATACACCCTGCAGAGCAGGGAAAAATTCAAGTTCTCTGGCGAGTCCCGCAGCAGCTCTCTGTCATGGCGGAGGCTCGCCTGATAACTTGAGTATCCCCTCACAAAATCCTTCCTCAAATCCCAAACACTATGATAAACAGCTCTTTAATCTTCTATCACTCAAAAAGCAACCGGCTTTAATATGCTCGCAATCGATGCTAACTGCTCCGCAATTGACAATACGCTCTCTGCAATCAACAGTAACGGTCACGCAATTGAGCATGCGGGCTTCGAAACCGACAATGCGGCTTCCGCAATCAGTAGTAACGATCAGGAAATTGAGCATAATTTTCCCGCAACCGATGCTAACAGCTGCGAAGTTGAAAGTGTGCCCTCCGCAATCAACAATAACAGCTTCGCAAATCATATCAATGCTCAATAAAAACAAAAAACAGGATCTTCACAAACAAACATTTTTCTCAGGCATCTCGTCAATGCTTTCGCAGCGTTGTTCATTTTACCCATTTCCACTATTGCAAATGCCGCAAGCAGCAATTAGTTTAGCACTGTAAATAATTTTTAATAACCCAATCCTTATTTTATGAACAAAACTTACGAGGCCCGCCTCAACATGTTCGATGCTGTCAACGCATTTTGCAACGACAACCCCATCATCACTGCCACTGTTCCTGCATTTCAGGATACGCTCACAGATTTCCAGTCAATTGTTGATTCCATTCACTCCACTGCATACCTGGAAGCAGGTGTCATCAAAGGCATCACCGCCGACAAAAAAGAATTGCGCCTCTCGCTCTGCGAAGCAGCTGCTAATCTTGCTTCAGTGGTGTATAGCTATGCATCATCAACTGACAACAATGAGCTGAAAGAAAAAGCAAACTTCTCCGTGAGCTCGCTCAAAAAAATGAAGGATGGCATGCTCGCATCCGTGTGCATCAATATTGAAGGTATCGCAAACGACAACCTTGCAGCACTTGCGGATTACGGCATCACGGCAGCGTCGCTCAACGATTTTGATGACCAGATCAAGATTTATGTGGGCAAAGCATCTTCGCCGCGCAACGCTGTGAGCCAGCGTGCTTCCTACAGCAAAACATTAAAATCTTTGTCTAAGCAAGCGAACGATTTGCTTAAAAATCAACTTGATAAGATTGCTGTTCAGTTCAAAAAAGATTACCCTGATTTTTACGCAACCTACGCCAACAACCGCATCATCGTGAACCCTGCAAGCTCTGCAACTCAAATTGCAGGCATCATCACCAGCACCAACAACGAACCTGTTGCAGGCGCGCTCGTTGAAATAGTTGGTCAATCTGTTTCCATCACCACAGATGCACAAGGCAGCTTCGACCTGAAACCGGTTGGTGTGGGAATATGCTCAGTGAAGATATCAAAACAGGGTTTTGCTGATGATGTGATCGACAATGTTTCAGTAAAGCTCGGAAAGACAACAAAGCTGAACGCAGCAATCGCTCCGGTAGCTGCATAACTGACCTCCGTCAACATTTTATAAAGGCGCTGATGTAAGCGCCTTTTATGTCTTCAGGAAAAATAAACGAGCGTTACGTCATTGCGGGCATAGCGAAGCAATTTGTGTTCTACAAAATAGAGATTGCTTCGCCAACCTACGCAAGGCTCGCAATGACGGCCTACATTTGTTAATGTGGCCTGCAATTAAAGCGCACAATAGAAATACCATCGCTGAATTTACAGTAGCACCAAGGTTTAATCAAACCTCCTCTCCGGAAAATGGGCTGTCTTCGTTTTCCGGTGTGCTTTTTGGTTCTTTTTGCACAAACAAAAAGAACAATAGAAAAACTTAAGTCATTATACAAAACAAGAATTAATTACAACATGCACTAAACTCAACTCCAGATTCCCGCCTGCGCGGGAATGACGGCGAGAACGTGACCAAACGCAAACTGAATGAATTTTGAAATTACTTTTTAAAAAGAAAACCCCCGGACTCTGCGGGGGCTTATTGGGTACAAATTAAAAACGAACCGAAACCTATTTTATAACCACTTTTTGCGTGTAAATTTTGTCTGCTGAACGTAGCACAGCGATATAGCTTCCTGCCGGCATCCTGCCAAAGTTGCTGATGCTGATGTTATTGATTCCCTCAGTCATCTGTATCTGTTGCTCATACAATGCTCTTCCTGTGTAATCCACCATCTGAAGCATACTGGCAGTTTCTTTGTCAGAAGAAAACTGAACAGTTGCTGCGCTATTGATAACAGTCGGGTACACTTTGAATTTGTTCTCTGTTTCAGAAGCTGTGCGGAAACTTAAAACATTGCTGTATTCAACAGCACCTGATGTTGAAACCATTTTCAAACGGTAATACACAACCGAAGAAGAAGGCACATCATTATAATGAAAGGAAGTTGTCTTATCACCATCTATGTTCAACCAATATTCGTTCACCTGATTATAATCAGAACCGTTTGTTGATTTCTCAAGCGACACTGATTGCAAAATATTTGATGTAGCCAAGTTCCATTCAAGCTTTACGTTATTGTCTTTCTCGTTGCCTGTGAAACCAACAAGTGAAGAAAGCGGAAGAATAGAGTAGAGGTAGTTAAATTTCTGGAAGAACACGCTGCTGTTCCTGCTCACGGTTGACCCAGACCTGTTGTCAACACCTGTTCTCACTTTGAATGAAGTAGTAGAAGGGTTAACCACTGTGAACATCACATCTTTGCCAAGTGTATCAACACCAGTGTACTCAACACCACCGATATTTCTTGCTGTGATCCATGAACCTGAAGTGGTAACGCTGATCTGTGTAGTAGAAGGATTATCATATAAAGTTCCTGTTGCTGCAAGGTTCACCTGGTCATACTCTGCGAGCGTGTCGCCGGTTGCAATGTGCCCGTCAATATCAATCCCTGTAACAGGCATATTGATCTGAGTAGAAGGAGTGAAAGTTCCCGATACTACAAACGCGATATTAAACTGAGCATAACCGGTGGCATGCGCACCAATATGTATCTGTGGTTGGAAAGCAGCATCGAAACCAAGGTTTTTCACATCAAGTGAATCGAGTGAAAGGCCTCCGGTCAATGTATCGATAGTTACGATCGCATCCACTCCAGACTTCACTGAACTGAAGCGGTAAACTGCACCTTGCTGCCTGTCTGTTCCTGATAATAAAGTATTTGTTGTGAAATAGTAGCTCGGCTGAGCTGCGACCGTTAAGGAAGCGAAAAGAACTGTGATTGTTAAAAGCGTTTTCATGGTATGATTTTTTGTTTATCATCCATAGGAAAGGCTTGACATGGTTATCCCAACTGCATGCCAAGCGCATATTGCCTTGAAAACCAGAAAAGTAGCGATTTTAAAAAACGCTGATTATTCCCAAAAACGGATTGTATTTTGGATTTGGAGACAATTGGGAAGAAATCCCAAACATCAAAAGTGAGCCTTTAGGCTATTTCAATCGCTCATAATTCAGGTAAGTAACGCCGGTATTATATTGCCTTGTTTCTTTAAGATTCAATCTGGTAAAATCTAAATCTCCTGCAAAAAGGCTTCGCCCTCCGCCATTCAGAATGGGGCAAACCTGGATATGATATTCATCTATCAGGTCTGCTTTCATCAATGCTTGTGCCAAAGAAATGCTGCCCCAAAGCACCATATCTTTCCCCGGTTGCGATTTCAATTCTCTGATTGCCGCAATGCTGTCGCCTGAAATCACACGTGCATCTTCCCATTTCCCCCAGGGTGCTTTAGTAATAGTATTGGAGAACACAATTTTAGGAAGTTCATTCAATCTGTCTGCAATCACTTCTTCTTCAACCGTGGCGTTTGGCCAGAACTCGAAAAACAGTTCATAAGTTTTGCGGCCTAATAATATGGTGTCAACAGTTTCGAGAAATTTTAATTGATCGCTGTCTGAATATACATTTTGGTCATGTGCAAGCCCGGTGAAAAAATCTAATTGATTATTTTTATCTGTTGCATAACCATCTAAAGAAATCCACTCTTCTAAAATCAGCTTCTTCATAGTATCATATTTATATGATAGAAAGAATTAGTTTGCTAATGCTGAAACTAAATTATTGAATAAATCATTTTACAATTTCCCTTCCGCATATAATTGCCTCATTCTTTTTTTATCAAATTTGCCAACACTTGTTTTAGGTATCTCAGCCCGGCAAATAAATTGATCTGGCAACTGATACTTTGCAAATGAGCTGGAAAGAAAATTCCTCATCTCTTCAACAGTCACTGTATCTGTTTCTTCTTTCATCACAATAATGGCTAAAGGTCTTTCGCTCCATGTTTCGTCAGGAATAGCAATCACGGATGCTTCCTTCACTTTCGGATGTGCCATGATGCTGACTTCTAATGCCACGCTGGATATCCATTCACCACCGCTCTTGATCAGGTCTTTTGCGCGGTCGGTGATTTGCAGGTATCCATCTGCGTTAATAACGCCCACGTCTCCGGTTTTGAACCATCCGTCATCTGTGAAAGTTTCTCTGCTGGCTGTTTTGAAATAATCATTGATTACCCATGCACCTTTAATTTGTATTTCGCCTACTGATTTGCCATCCCACGCACAAATCTTTCCATCATCGGATACAATTCTTATTTCAGTGAAAGGAAGTTGCTGCCCCTGCATGGACCTGCGTTTTATTTTTTCATCATCAGGCAATGCGTCATCCTCTGGTTGCAGCCGCGATACTGTGCCAACAGGCGATGTTTCTGTCATACCCCAGGCATGCACCGCCTTGATGCCAAAATCTTTTTGATAGCCTTCGAGAAGACTTGGCGGCATGGCAGCACCACCTACTAAAAATTCTTTCAGAGGCAACGATGTTTGCCCATTCTTCTTCAGCATCGCGTAAACGTTTTGCCAGATGGTGGGAACGCCGCTGCCTTTGTTCACATGTTCATTCATGATGATATTGATAATGGACTCGGGTTGCATTTGTGATGAAGGCATAACGATGGTGGCACCTGCGAGTATGGCGGCAAAAGGCAATCCCCATGCAAGCACATGAAATTGCGGAACGATGATGAGCAATCTATCAGCAGAAGAAATGTTGAGATAGTTTGGTAATGACCCGATGAGCGTATGAAGACATGCAGAGCGATGAGAATAAAGAACGCCCTTCGGCATGCCGGTTGTTCCACTGGTATAGCACATTGCACTCGCATCAAGTTCGTCCAGTGCTGTCCATGGACGATGATCATCGCAATCAGCAATCAAATCTTCATAATGAATACAGTTCGGAACTGTGGTAGAAAAATTCGCAGGTGCATTTAAAATAATATATGCTTCCACAGTAGGGAGCAATTTTGCAATGGGCTCGAGCAAAGGCACCAATGTGGCATCCACAAAAATATAACGGTCCTCTGCATTGTTGATGATAAATTCTGTTTGCTGTGAAGAAAGCCTGATGTTGATCGTATGACAGATCGCACCTGCACCGGGAATGGCGAAATACAGTTCCATGTGCTGGTAATGGTTCCAGGCAAAAGTGCCGATGATATCACCTTTTTTCACACCCAACTTTGATGTGAGCGCATGCATTGTTTTTTTGCTGCGCTTATATAAATCGGCAAACGTATAAGAATGCCTCGATTTGTCAGGCATATAACTGATGATCTCTTTATTGGGGAACATGCGGCTTCCATGATCAAGCATGGACGGGATCGTGAGGGGATAATCCATCATCAGGCCAAGCATTGTCGTTGATTTTGTTTGATTAAATATAACTCATTTAACGCTTGCCTAAGCAAATGAATCTTTTTACTTATCTATGCAAACAGAAAAGAGATGCGGTTATAAGCTCTTCACATTTCCCATATTTCAGATATTCATATCCGTTAATTAAAGTAAATTACAATTATAATTCATAACGATCATGCCATTTACCATTACCCACCAAACAGAGAATGAACTGGAACAAGTTGTGTTGATGGATGAAGAAACGAAAACATCCGTTGTTGTTTTGCCAGCCTGCGGTGCGATGTTGCATGCTTTCAGTTTTCAAACAGGCAAAGATTCATTCAACATTATTGATAACTACAAAAGCATGGATGAATTCAGGAATACGGTTTATGGTTCTCACAAAAGCTCAAAGCTCTCGCCGTTTGTGTGCAGGATCAAAGAAGGGAAATATCAATTTGATAATAATGAATTTGAGTTCGCCAATAAATTTCAGGACGGCTCTGCCATTCATGGATTGCTGGTGAAGAAACAATTTGAAGTGATCAAAGAAGAGGCAACAGAAACTTCTGCATCTGTAACTATGAAATATGATTATCAAAAAGACGATGCGGCTTATCCTTTCAATTATACTTGTGAAGTGAAATATCAATTGGGAAAGAATAACATGCTGACAGTGGAAACAACGGTGATGAATACCGGAAAAGAGTCAGTCCCGATTGCTGATGGCTGGCATCCTTATTTTACATTAGGCGCTAAAATTGATGATTGCGAATTGTCTTTTCAGGCAAAGCAAATGCTGGAGTTTGATGAGAAACTAATCCCGACCGGAAGATTAATTTCGAATACAAAATTCATTAAGCATGAGAAAATAGAAGACACTTTTTTGGATAATTGTTTTCTGTTGGACGAACTAAACGGTAAACCAGCATGTTCATTGAGAAATCCGGCAAACGGATTAGGGCTTTTGTTTTTCGCAGAGAAACAATATCCATATCTGCAGATATATACGCCACCGCACAGAAAAAATATTGCAATAGAAAACCTGAGCGCTGCACCGGATTGCTTCAATAATAAAATGGGGTTGATTATTCTTGAGCCGCAACAGTCACAAATATTTGCTGTAAGCTATCAGGTGTTGGTTCCATAAAAAATTTTCATCTCAGCTTTTTCTTCTTCAGATAATCAATCAATGCTTTAGGATGATCAGTTTGCAATCCTTTGAAACCAAGCTCCAGTGCTTTGTCCCAGTTAAGATGCTCATTTGTGCTTTGTATATCCGGCCACACAGTTTTGCCTGCTGCACTCGCTGTTTTTAATAATTCAGGAGTGTAGTCGCTGTAGTCGCCATCCAATATTTCAAGCGGATAGGTTGCAAGGAATGATTGAAGTTGATCAGCAGCTTTAATGCTGTCAGGCATGCTCAACATCACCGGCATAGACGGCACTAAACTTCTCCATTGTTTGTATTGTTCTTCCGAATTTATATAAACAACTACTTCTTTTTCCATTCCGTGTTTTTTAATCATATCGTAAGATTGCTGAACGCTTGCGCTTTTAAAATCAAGATAAATGTGGATGTTGTTTTTGCAGGTGTTGAGCACTTCTTCAAATGTCGGGATGGGATATTTTTGAGTTGAATCTTTTCTTCTGTCAATCACGCTCAGTTTTCTTAATTCTGCAAAAGTGAAATCGCTGATCTTGCCTTTGCCATTGGTCATCCTGTCGACAGTTGCATCATGCATGATCACAAGAACGCTATCCTTGGTCGTGCGCAGATCAATCTCCACATAATCAACTTCATGCCTGATGGCATTTTCGTAAGCGGCGATTGTGTTTTCAGGAACATCAACATGGTCACCACGATGTGCTATCACAACAAACGAATGCTTGCTTGCAGGCAATGGAGCTGTTTGTGCATGAATAGATAATGCAGATGCGAATAACAAAAACAAAACGATGGTTTTTTTCATGAAATGATTTGCTTAAAGCTTGATAAATATTTTCTTCTTATATAAAATCCACGCAGGAATAAAATTGATACAAACAAACATCAACGCATATAAAAGACTGGCGAATTTTGGATCAGCACCTGCATGAGCAAGCCAATCTACAAACTTTGTGTTCAAAGAAGAGCCGCCGAATTTTATTTCATAAAAAAATAATGCCCATATCTCCGCCAAAAAATAAATAGCAATGGCATTCGCACCGAAAATAATGCCGGGCTTTGTTCCCTGTGTTTTTCCTTTTATATCAACAATGAAATAAAATGCACCAAAAAGAAGAGATGCAAAACCAGATGTGACAAGCACAAAGGAGCTTGTCCATAAATTTTCGTTCACAGGAAATATCAGTCCCCAGAAATAACCAACGAGCGCCAGAAAAACGCCGGCCGTCATCAGATAGTTCACTTTCTCATTCGGGGTTTTATCGCTCAACATTAACCGGCCGGCAATCATGCCTGTGATGCAGGATGCAACGGAGGTGATATTTGTCAATATGCTTTCAGGATCCCATGTCACGCGCCACATTTTGCCAGGGAGAAATTGTGTATCAATCCATGCAACAATATTAACGCCCGGTTCAAGCATCACTTTGCCAACCCCCGGTGTTGGAATGCAGGTTAGCGCAAGCCAATATCCGACAAGCAGAATTGCGGCTATCCATGCCTGTTGCTTCCAGTTGGTGTTCAGATAAATAATAGCAGATATAAAAAAAACAATGGCTATTCTATGCAATGTTCCTGTCCATCTGATATTGTGAAAATCAAAATCGGGCAACAAATTCAGGAACATGCCAACCGCAAATATTTTTAATGAGCGAAAAAATATTTTTTTGTAAAGAGTATTGCGTGGCACACCTTCCGCAACTCTTTTCGAATAGGCAAACACAATAGACGCTCCTACGAAATACAAAAAATAAGGAGCGACCTGATCGGTGAATGATAATCCATTCCATATCGTGTGGCGCAATGTGAAATACACATGGTCTTCACTGCCCGGATAATTCACCATGATCATTGCTGCAATCGTGAAACCTCTTAGCGCATCAAGCGAAATAAGCCGTTTGGTTTGGTTCAGCATAATAATTTAATTTAAGATCGTGAGTGGTGAATAGTGAGCAATGAATACCAGGCAAGAACTTGCAGATTGATTACTGACAATTCAGTGCTTACTATTCACTCTTCACCGGCGCACTAATCACCTTCAAATATCTTCCCATCCAATAGGGAAGCAGCCAGATGTCTCCGGCACTCAATTCAGCATCTCCGTTTTCATGGCCACCGTCTAAATCAAAACGATTTGCATTATGCCTTCTCGTTGGAAGTTCATCCGGTGGCAACACTTCTTTGATAGATTGCCTGCGAAAGTTTTGCGGAATAAAATCAATGTCTTTCCTTTCGCTGTTTGTTATTTTCCAATTAATCAGATCCATTGGATATTTTTCGAGATACCAGATTGCTTCATTCAAATCAAAATGCGGAACACCTGTTATGGCAGTGAAGATATTCCAGGCGCCTTCTTTTTCAGGGCGCTCAATTTGCCAATGATCGAGGATGGCAACTTTGAATTTGTTTTTTAGAGTGTCGTTCAATGCATAGCGATACAATCCCCAATAACCTAAAAAATACATTTCATCATCGGAATGATTCCATCCATCAGAAAGATCTTTGCTAAGCTCATCTGCATCGTCAGGTGCATAACTGATATCTTTCATCGGGCGCATGAGGTTTTCCAGAAAACCATATTTATTAAGAAGCTCCAAAGCTTTGTCCTTAAATATTTTTTTGCCAGTGAAATGATATGCAGTTTGAAGCATGGAAATGATATTGGAAGAAGTAATTTTTCTATCGCCAACCATCTTCGGTCTCGCATTCACGTATTCAGGATTCCATCTTCCCCATAATGTTGGCTTGCCATTCCAATCCACCAAATACATTTCATGGTCTACGATGTGCTGCATCAAAGCATCCATCAGTCTGATCGCTTTATTTTTTATGGAAGGTTCATCAATCAATTCCGCGATCACACCAAAAACAAACATATGCCCGATAGCTTCATCGCTGCTCGTGGTAGATTTCCAATCCCACACAGAATCATCGGCGTGGCGCCATACATCGAAAGGCGATTGAATGCCTGCATTGCCCGGATACTCTTGTTTTATGCTTGTATCAACTTCATTTTTTTTGTGAACATCAGAAACTTCATATCCTCTTCTTTCAAATGAACGCGAAGGAAATCCTTTGAGAGCGTTGATCGTATATAAACGCTCCATAGCGTCTAAAGACTCGCGGCAATTTTGCAAAGCTTCAGGTGATTTGGTAGCACCGTAACGGAACACTTCAGCACCAAGATACATAGCCGTCCAAAGACCATCATTATCTGAATCCTGCAATGAACCTGTGGCAACCTTTCCATTTTTCATTCCTGCTATCGTTGAATTGAATCCTACCCGTATATGTCTTTGACGAACCTGTTGTTCGAAATAGGCAGCTTTATCAGCAAGCGTCATCGGAGAGAAATGGATTTCACCCAATCCTTTGTCCGTAAGAATTAATATGGAATGATCAGCGCCTTCTGAAATATCTCTTATATGATCTCCGGGTATCCATCTCCGTGAAGCATAGTATTTAAACTTACTATCAGGCTGTAACATGAATGCTCCATTTACTGATCCAAACCAAAGTTTGTGTTCAATCTCTTTAATGACAGTGAGATCATTGCAAGGAAGCCTGTTATTGATATCGCCGATTTGTTTTCCTGTTTCTGCATGTAATCTGAAATAACCGCTGTGCGTTCCGATAATTAATTCATTATTTTTATTCGCGAATGCAAAACATGTTAGTCCATCGCCGTTGAATTTTCGCTGTAATAATTTCTTTCTTGCATCAAAAACAGAAATGCTGTGTTCTCCAAGAAGCCAAAAAATATTTCTCTTTTTATCAAATTGGATATCGATCACTTTGTCATCGGAGTTTAATGCTGATATGGTAGAATCCAGATATTGAACACTCGTTCCATTAGTGATTAGAAATGAAAAATCATCTCCTCCACAGATCATCTTTACATCAGATATCGAGTGTGATTTGTATAATTTCCCCGCCCATGCATTGCTTAAAACAGCTTTATCATCTGCATACACAAATTGATCCTGATATATAGCAATGCTTTTTATTTTTTTATCCAACATCGGACGATAAGAAACATCACGAACCAATTCACCTGGAAATAAAAATTGCCCGCCTGATTTTATCAGGATGCCATCAGAAGAAAGTATTTGAACAACTCCGTTTCTATCACAAAGAACTTTTGATAAAGAAATATTTGGTTGAGTTATTTCATATTTGATGCTATAGGCTTGTGAAAATGCAGTGTCTTTATGTACGGATTGATGAAGCGATTTGTGATTTTGAAAAGAGAAAGCATTCAATTGTAACAAAACAAAACTTGTCAGGAACAAAAAATGAGATTTCAACATCATCAAAGAAATTTATATAAAAAAATTTAGCGGATCATTTTAAGATATCTTCCCATCCAATATGGATACAACCAGAACACAGGTTCGCGTTCTGTATTCGGTGCGCCACTGATCGCTCCCCATGGATTTCTATCCCAGCGCACAGTAGCGCGAATGCTTGCAGGCGGCAACTGATCTACTTCCAGATCATCGAGCACCGGCGAATGCACTATTCTCACATCTTCTCTTTTTGTGTGATCGATATTCCAGTCGATCAGATCAAGAGGAGCATCGATCAAAAACCCGACAGAAGATTTCAATTCCACTTTTTTATTTCGTGCATAACAATACAAGAAATTGATCAATGGATTTTTGTCGTTCTTTCTATGTTCCATCCAGTTATCCATGTGATGTTGGTAGAATGCAAGCAGCTTCGGATCTTTTTCACATTCAAGCAGGATAGGATAGAGGTATGATTGCATCGTCACATCGTAATAAATAAACCACGATGGGTTTTGATTGACTAACTGCGACATGTTATCGAGATAATGTTCTTCATTAATGAAGTGCAAATATTGTTTCTGATATTTTTCATCATTTGTTACAAAATAAGCAAGCTTTAAAAAAGTAAGAAGCTCCATAGAATTTTCACTTCTGTCTGGCGACCATTCAGGATCGTGGTTGAGCAGAGCGGGCGACCACACCGACCAGCGTGTATGTGTGCCATCAATATCCATCATGTTGAAGTTGTGCGCTATCAAATGATCAACCAATGATGCAATATGATTGCGCACTATTATTTTTTCTTCATCATCTGCAGCAAGTTTGTAATAAAAATAATAACCCATCATGTGCCCGCACCATTC
>Ga0070734_10004158_pt1 | contig 14071 bp, 20 predicted proteins | sample Coa_R1_8_FD_66444 | JGI IMG/M metagenome (GOLD analysis project Ga0070734, IMG submission 66444) | Surface soil microbial communities from Centralia Pennsylvania, which are recovering from an underground coalmine fire - Coalmine... | ecosystem: Environmental > Terrestrial > Soil > Unclassified ...
AACCAATTCGCACCCGATTCCTTTCGGGGCGTCAACCAACCCAACCCCGCGCAGGTGGGCTACGAAGACCGGCCCTTCGAGTACGTGTACTCGCCGCCCAACGACGAGCTGACCGCCGATCAGTTTTTAAACCCGGATTCTCTTTCGATCCACACCGACTCCGATTTTCTTCTCTATGGCTGGTACATCTCGCTCTATACGGGTGAGTTTCAAATCCAGTTGACCGACTCCAACGGCTATCAGTTGCAAAGCGGATTGGTCAACTCGGGGGCCATTTCACAAAGTGCCTCGGACCCCACGGTGTTTTCCCCCGCGCATCCCTTTCCAGCGGGCGGGAAAATCCAAATCGCCATTCAGGACTTGAGCGGAGACACCAACCCGTTGCAGATTGTCTTCAAAGGCGTGAAGCGCTTCCGCCGTCCAATCCGCGCGACTCGATAAGCGGCCAAAGTTAGGTTGAACATGACGCCATCGTTCCCTATCACCGTTTCGCCGTCGAGTTCCATCGGGATCTCGACCATTGGGCAGGCGGGCACGGTCAACAATGCCGGCTCGGAAGCCGGGCCGTTTTACGCCCCTAACGGGGCGATCTATGCGCTCGGGCAGGTGGCCCCAAACAGCGGCGCTGCGGGCAACACGCCGTCGATGTTTAAGTCCACCGACGGCGGCAAGACATGGAACCCCGTTGGGAACGCGACCAACAATCCCCCAAATCCCGGAATCAATTTCGAGATTACCTACGCGGCCGTACTGGCCGGAACAAAAATCTACTTTTTCGCCATGTCGGTGAACGTCACCGTCATGATGCAGGCCTTTGAAACCGAAGACAACGCGGACACATGGGGCGCGGCCGTCGATACCGGGCTGGCCATTGAATCCTCCGGGTCGAACGTCAATCGGATCGCGGTCGGCTACCGCGAAAGCACAGGCCACATCTTTGTCGCTTCGAATTGGATTCTTTCAACCGGCGACCCGAGCGTGGCGTGTCAACGCGCGGCCTATTTGAAGGTAAAGGCGTCGGATGGCACCTTCGGAACGCTTGTGCCGTGCGGCTCTACGGCACCCGACGACGGCACCACATGGAAAGTGGTGGGGATTTTAAACGGCACGTCCAATCGTCTGCACTTCGTGTTTCAACAGGGGCCTACGGTTGCGACCGACGACGACACCTACACCCTCAATCAGCAGCCCTTGAGCGCCCTCGACGTTTTAGGCGGCGTGCAGCTGATCGCCACGGCGACCAATGTAGACACACTCGTCAACGGCAGCATTTCAACGGGCGCATCTTCGGATGGGACCAATATCCTGGTCGGCTCGAACACCAACCGGACAGCCGGGATCATTGCGACATTTTTAGGCGTGAGCGCCGACGTGATCAGTTTCACCGAAAAGGACTTCGCGACCGGGCAGGATTTAAGCGCGGGATACTTCGGACTCGTGCAGTCGCAGTTTGATCAGCAAACCTACGTTCTTCTGCTGGTCAATGCGATGAACTTCACGTTTCAGGTCTACAAACTGGTCTCGGGATCGTTTGTTCAGCAGGGGCAGACGCTCATTGCGCCTGCGTTCAATCAGGGCGGCGTGAATTCCACTTCCTCGCTCGCGTGGGCGCTGCTGATCGGCGGCACCATCTACTATTGGGCGACCGGGTTCGCTTCTGCGGTGGTGTGCTCGTGCCAGTTGGCGTTTCACGGCGTGCGTAGGATCGCGGGCCGCTCGCCGCTCGCTCCCAAATACGACTACACGCCCAAATCGTTCACGTATAAGATTCCGTTCGTGATCGATCGCGCCAACGTGGATGCTTCGGGAAGCCCGACGCTGCCCATTGTCATAGCGCAGCAGATCCATGATTACGACTTCGAGCTGCACAACATCCAGATCGTTTACGAGAATAACGACGAACTGCCTGCGGTCAAGGGCAAGGTCTGGATTTTGGACCAAAACCGCCAGAGCATCATGAATATCCCGGCGCTCGACGTGTTTGTGAATGCGCTGGGCTACTACAAAAACGGTGCCCTGGTGCCGCCGCTGTTCTACCAGAAGGATTCGCAGTTCCGCATGGACTTCTACAGCCTGCTTTCGAGCGGAGTTGTGCCAGTGAACGCCGAGCTCCAACTTGTCGGAATCCAGAGGTATCCCAAATGAGCCAACAATACACGCCGCCCGCAGGGTTTTACGATCTACCGTTTATGTGGATCTTCGACTCGGAAGATGAACATTTAACGGACGGGAACGACTACCCCAACTTGCAGGTCTACATCCAAGGCGGCTACGGAGATTTCATCTTGCGTCGCGTCGTGGGACTTGATCGCGTGCTCGACACAGCCGACACACCGCCGGGGAGATTTCAGTTGCGCGAGTTCAACGGGGATTTCATTCAGGAGTTCCCGGTATATGCCGGAGGGGTAACGCCTGGAGTCGTAGGAATTGACTTAGCGATTTTGCCCGAGCGAATTTATAAAGAAACCGGGCAGATTCGTTTCGGGCTCTACAACGTGAAATGCGAGTGTGAGTAGATGCAGCGTTTCAACTTCACCAATCTATCGGAAGGCTACTACTCCTCGGTTTCGCAATCCCTAGGCGGCGTCACCGTCACCGTCAACCCGGCTTTCGGTTTTGTCGCGGTGTTCGACGGGACCAATCCGCCCATCGGTGGATTGCCGCAGGGGATGTCGCCCAACGCGGTGATCGGCTCTGACACCATTCCTCCGGGAGTGGGAACCAACAAGCCCATTTTGACGGTCACCTTTTCGCCTCCGGTTTCCGATGTCACGTTCTACTACGGGGACAACGGCGGCGACAGCGACACGCCGGTGGTCATTACTCCCCAGGGTCAAGCGCCATTTGTGGATACCTACCCGGTGGGATTCAATCAGACCAAGACCTATCATTACCAAGGCCCCGCGATCGCGAGCGCGGTGATCCAAAGCGGAACGCAAGCGCCCAACACCAACTCAAACACGCTGTTCTGGCAGTTCTCGATTCCCGACGCCCCATCGGGTTGCTCGTGCCAGATTGGGTTTCATGGAGTCCGCAGAGTGGCCGGGAAAAGCCCACTCGCGGAAACCTATCCGTACTGCCCCAAATCGTTCACCTATAAAATCCCCTTCGTGATCGACCGGCCCAACGGTGCGCCTTACATCCGGGTCGCCCAGCAGATCACCGACTACGACTTCGAGTTGCACGATATCAAAATCGTGTACGACACCGACACCCCGGTGGTGAAATGCAAGGCCATGGTTCTCGATATGAACCGGAACCAGATTTTCTCGAAACCCGCGCTCGACGTGTTCATCAACGAGCTTTCCTACTATGGAAACGGCTCCATTGTGCCGCCGCTGTTTTACCAAAAAGACTCGCAGTTCTTCATGCAGGTCTATAGCTTGCTCGCCAGTGGCGAAGTCCCCATTAACGCCGAGCTGCAACTGATCGGGATTCAGAGGTACCCCCGCTAGGGTCAAATGACGCTTCTCGGACCCGAACAAATCGCCGGAGTCGCCGCCATAGGAACGGGTTCGTTCTACTGGCAGCGTCCCAACGTGTTTTTAGTTGGGCAAACGCGCTACGCGTTCTTGACCGATACCGCAGGCTCGGGCAATCAGACCTGGCGGATCAAAGCGTATCAGCGCAACAATGCAGCGCAGACGTGGAGCGAACTGGACGCGGGCAATGGTCCGCTCGTTCAGAAGCTCGGCGCGGTAGGTGGATTGACGCAAGTAGGACCAGGCGGATACGTCGCCGCATCGGGCGTGCTCGACGTTCTCTCGACCGTGGGCGTTCCGGTGTTCACGGGCGCCACTCCGTTTCATGTGGTACTGGGCAATCCCAACGGGGTGATTCTCGCGACGCTCAACGTAACGGGGATCAACTCGGGCACCCAGTTTGCCGTGACCGCGATCGCGGACGGGAACGCGCCGGCGGGAACCGAAGTCGTCCAGACAACATCGAATGCATCGAACCCGCTCAACTCGCCCTTCGGCTGCCCGTCGTTCCTGCAACTCCCCACCGATCCAACCAAGATCGTCATCGCGTACCCGGATAGCGTCACATCGCTTTTAAGCTTCGTGGTGTTCGATACCAACACGGGAACCTTTGGAGCACCAACCACGGGAGGACCGCAGTGTTTCGGAGTCGATCTGGTTTCCTCCGGCAAAGACTACGGCGACGACACGGGCGCGAAAACACTCGTCGCGTACCGGGCGTCTGACAACAAACTGCTATTCGCGTATCAGGGGATCCCTGAAACCGTGAGCGCTGTGAAGTGGAACCGGGCCTATATTGTCTCTTACGATCTCACCGGACTCGCGTGGGGATCGCCGCAAGAATTAACGGGCAGCGGGGAATCGCTGCCGTTTGTCGCGCATGGGATCGTGGTCGATCCGCTGACCAACGTGGCGCACTGCACGGTGATCGAACCCACTGACGGATCGGGGAGCACGTACTCGCTGTTTCACGTGGCCGTGGGATCGGACGATTTCGTCAACCCGCGCGACCTGATGACGGCGAACGTCTTCAAGACGCAAGAGCCGATCATCTCGTATCCAATTCTGCGGGCGACGGGCGGCACGTTCGAGTTGCTGTGTTTCTTCATCAAGCAATCCTCCGATCCGTTTACCGGGTGGGCGGTGCGCGGGCTCGTCGGCATTTCGCCCACGTGGACCGAAGAACAAATCACCTCGACCGACGCGAACTCTCCGGGAGCAAGTGGAGTACAAACCATCGGCGGCGGAATCGGGCCGGATGGGAACCCGTATGCGGTGTGGTTCGTTCCCGACGAAGCGGACGACTTCTATTACCTCTACTTTTCCAAAGGCGGGAACGCGGGCGCGGGATGGGCTCCGCCCACGCAGTTGTTTCAAACACCGGGCGACGATTCAACCGACTTCTTATCGAATGGCGCAACCGTGGCTCCGCTTGATGGAATCGGACTCGCCATCACCGGAGGATCGACATTCATCACGGCGGGCGCGAGCACTCCGGCGGTCGATGGGGCGGTTTACTTTGAACTTGATTTACAGACTCCCGTGGTCTGCGCTTGTCAACTCGGCTTCCATGGTGCGCGCCGAATCGCGGGAAAATCCCCGCTGGCCCCAACCTACGACTACTGCCCGAAATCGTTCACTTATAAAATCCCGTTCGTGATCGACCGGGCGAACGCAGACGGATCGGGAAACCCGGCTATTCCTATCGTCGTCGCGAAGCAAATGACCGACTACGACTTCGAGTTGCACGACATCAAAATCGTGTACCAAAACAACGATACTCTCCCGGCGGTCAAGGGCAAGGTATGGATTCTGGACATGAACCGGAATTCGATCATGAGCAAACCCGCGCTCGACGTGTTCATCAACGAGCTTTCCTACTATGGAAACGGGGCGCTGGTGCCGCCGCTTTTCTACCAGAAAAATTCCCAGTTCCGCATGGATTTCTACAGCCTGCTGGGGAGCGCGGACATCCCAGTAAATGCGGAGCTGCAACTGATCGGGATTCAGAGGTACCCGAAATGAGACCACGCTGGCTGTATGTGATTGTCGGTATGATGGTCGCGGCAATCATTTCGGATGCCGCGAAGCAACTCGACTGGGCAGGCCGCGTGATCCTGATTGGCGGGGCGCTGCTTGCGCTCGCAGTATTGCTGTGGGATGAAATCCGCGAACATAAGGAGCCCAGCGAATGAGACTCGCCCCCACACCCTACGACTTACCCATCACCGACGGGTTTCTCTACAACCAGAAGCTCCGGTGCAATTTGACGTTCTTAGCCCTGGCCTTGCGGGAATTCGAGAACCTGCGCAGAGCAGGCGGCATACGATCCAAAACGTGGTGCATCCCGGAAGACTCGCAATCGTTCGTCGTTCCAGCTTTCGATTCCTACGAGTTTCAAATCTACGGGATTCCCGGTTCGGCCATATGGGGCTATACGTTTTTAACGCCGGAAGCCAATGGACCCACCGGGCAGATGGCGTTCAACGTGGTCGATACCTGCACCGACGTCGCCATTGCCAGCGAAGTCAAACTGCAAAACACCGCCGGGGTCATCGCGCCTGGTCAAGGGTTGCAGCAGCCGTTTTCGCGTCTCATCACCATCGGACCTCCGGGCCTTTTAAATGTCACCATCACTAATACTTTCCCGACAGATCAAAAGGCCCAGTTGTATTTGTATGGCGGGGAGCCAGTGAACGACTAGAGAGGAGGAGCATGCGGATTCATCGAACACATCTCGCGCGCGGAATCGGCGACTTGTTCCCGTTTTCAAACGAGTACTGCGCCAGTTCGATGTCTTACCTCAATCCCCTGCGCCCGTTTGGATGCACCGAGTTTGACCTGGGGGCCACGCAGTCTACGCAGATTCCCGAGCCCGCGCCGCCGCCCGCGCCGCCTAACACATCCGCCAATCTGATTCCCGCTTCCTCCACGGACCCAGGAGCAATTTACGCGGGCACGGACGCAAGCGGGAACCCGGTTTACGTCAAGCAGCAGACCACGGACCAAGCAACGGCGCAGAACAATGCGGCGCTGAACGATTACATCCAACAGCAATCAGCCGCGATTCAATCGGGAGCATACGGGGGCACCAACAGCACGACCACTGCCGGGTTGCAATTCGGATTAGGAGCGGTAGTGGTGGGCGGGATCGTACTATATCTGTTGCTGCGAAAGTAGAATAAAACCATGCGAATTAACTTGGGCGATTTGGTCAACATGCCGCTGCCGACGCAGTGGACCCCGGAAGTGCAAGTGGGACTCCCCAGCGCCACGGTGCCCGGTTCCTTTCCGGAGTCTCAGGCCTACACCAGTCAGCCGGTACCGCCTCCCGGAGCACCCACCAGCCCCACCGGACTTGCGTTGACCATCAATCCGGACGGTAGCATGGGGTTGATTCCCGAAACCTCGGCCGCTCCCGGATCTCCGGTTTTAGTTCAGCATCCCGACGGCAGCCACTACATCACCCGGTTTGACCCCAATGACCCGCATCGTGGTTTACCTGTTCGGGTGTTCCGAAGATCCGATGGAACGCATGTAGTGGTAGGCCCCACGCATCCGCAAAGCGCGCAAGAGGCGCACTATCCCGGCCCCACTCCAGCCGGGTACGGACAAAATCCCGGAGCGCCGCTTTTACCGGCAGGTTTTGGATCTCCCAACGGATACCCTCAGGCGCGTAATTACACGGGCGTGGCGCTTCCGTCGCCTCCGGGTCAGACTTCTCCAGGGTTTTTAAATCGAACGCCCCTAGCGCCCCAGAATGCTCCCGGATGGGTGAACGGCTGGACGCCTCAGCCGATTCTGCCAGACTCCATGCTCCCGGCCCCACTACGTCGGGACAATCCGCTCCTGAGACGCGTTTACTTTCAAAAGAACCGCTGGGACATGGCGATTCTGGAAGAAGTGCGCCTATGGGCCTGGATCGCTTCGCACGGGGGATTAAAGTCCTGCTGCCGGATTCCGGAACTCGGTGCGCCGATTTGGGACCAGCCGCCATGGGAGGTGATGCCTTCTCAGGGAATTGAATACCGGGAGATGTTCTCGGTCGCCACCGACACGGTTCCAACCGACGGCACTAATACGCTGATCGGGGAGTGGCGAGTCCCGATTGGCTATGACGGAGTGCTCAACCAGTTCGTCTGCGGATTCACCGGAACCGGATTCTCGGATTTTTCAGGCGATATTGTTTGGCGGGTTCAGGTGGGCGCTCGCTACGCGAAAAACCTGGGGAATGTCGTCAACACATTTGGATCGTTCCAGAATGCATTTTTAGTGCCGGGCTACTCCATTCGATTGGTCAGTGGCCAGACCGTGAAGCTGCTGGTTTCGTTGCCCAACGGGAACGCTCAGGGCGGTCAGATTACAGCGGGTGTGTTTGGGTGGACGTACCCACGGAGATAACGGTGGCGATTCCCTCAAAATTCACGGTATGCGGTGGCTGCAAGGGCGCAATTCCGTGTTTCAGCCGTGAATGGTCCCAACTGCCCGACACCGAGAAGTGCCGGTGCGCCAGCCCGATCCTCCCGCCGTCTCCACTTGCGTTGATATTACGGGCGATTTTTGGAGGCGCAAAGTAAAATGTCCATCCGTCTCGCCCTGGGCGACGCCCCCGCCACCGCACCAAGCACCGCGATCGCGCCATCCTCAGCGGCTCCTGCTGGCTACTGGGTGAATCCCAATAACCCCACGCAGTGGTTGCCGCCCGATCAAGGCGCGCAAGTGGGTAAAATTTGTTTCTTCGGCACGGGCCTCTTACCGGGACGAATCCGAGTCGGGGGAAACGGACCCAATTCGAAGTGCTACTGTGGCTCGCTATTTGATTCTCCCGCTACCGATTCGATGGTGTTTTACGGAGGCGGAGCGGTTTTAGCCTATCTGCTACTGCCCGATAGGTACAAGTGGTGGGTGGCCATTCCGCTGGCAGGGTTAGCGGTCGTGGGCACGATCTTTTCGCCGTCGAAGTGAGCTTATGACCATTCCCGCTGCAACCTTCATTGAGTCCGCAGTCGAGCAAGTGAAGCAACTCACCGACCAGCAGAAGTCCGATCAACGCTGGGAACTCGCGACTGCGGTAGGCCAAGAAAAAGCCACTGAGTCATTTATGGAAGGCTACGAACTGGGTCTCGAAACCGCCCGCGTACTGATCTCGATGGGCACGAAACCCTGAAAATGAAACGCTTCGCAGAGACCATCATGGGTGAAACTTTCTTGGGAAAAACCATCGCCTCCGTGTGCGCCGCAATCGCTATGTACTGGATGTATATCCCTCCCAGTTATGCGGTGATTGTCGCGCTGATTGCCATGGATATGGTTCTAGGCGGGGCTTTGGCGATTCAGGCCCGCACGTTCAAGGTAAGAAAGCTCTACTGGGGTTTGTTCGTTAAATCCCTGGCGTTTCCCATGGCCTGGATTTGCGATCAGGTGCAGGGGCCGCTGCACATCGGCTTTGATCTCAAATACTGCTTCCTGCTGTGGGTGATGGGCTTTGAATTTCTATCAGTGATTCAGGGCTACGCGAAACTAGGTGGGCCCGGCGCGGTGGTGCTCTTGAAGATCCGGGAGAAAGTCGTGCAGGGCTTGACCAATCTGGCGAGCGATACGCGGGTCAACGAGACGCAGAAGCTTTAGTTGGTAGCGGGGGCGGGGCTCGAACCCGCAACAGCGGCTTGGGATTTCGAACTCCCGCCGCACTCAGACCCTCGAAGTACGGTCTGCGAGTCTGCCATTCCTCCACCCCGCTTCATCAGGGTAGCGCGTTCGCGGCACAGCAAAACCAGCTCCGCGTGGTAGTCGAGTTCCCCGATCATGTGAAACACATCCGGCTCGGGCTCGATCAGGGCTTGACGACACGCCAGCCACACCCCCGCCAGCATGAAAAACTCAGCTTGAAAATGGTCCCAGGTTTCGCGCGGACGTGTCAATTGGGCTTGGTGCTGCTGATTCCGCAGGTGCATCGATCCGCGTGCCGGTTGCACATCTGGCACCACCGGAAGGCGATTCTATTGCTGGGATCGGCGCGAACCGCCCGCAGCCGCTCATCGATATCGGGACAGGTACACAGGCCCAGTTGTTTGCCGCACTTCCCGCAGATCACGACCGCTTACTCTTTTTGCGTGTGGCCGCTTGGTAGCCGGAATGTGCCGCCTGGGACGCGTTGCGGGCTTGCGCCAGTAGTTCGGTTGCGACATCGATAGTGATGTCGTTTGGCCAATGCGACCCGACCAGCAATTCATCGCTCAGGACCTTGCAGACTCCCGCCACGAGCGCGGCGGCTTTGCAGCTATGGAACTCTGCGCGAGTCAGCGCCGCCTCGTCCACCTTCGGCAACTTTGGGTTTTTCGTGCCGCCTCCAAGTTTCACGACGTGATCGCCTTCAGGTCTGTAGTCAACTGCACAAGGTCCAGCAAGTCCGGGGCTTTGTTGGTTTTCATGTTGATCCAATCCCGGCTCAAACACACGTAGGCTTCATCGCAATAGACGTCCAGGAAATTCCAGGTCATTCGGAGCGGTGCGCCCCAGGTGATGACCGTTAGCCCGCGGTCGTCGTATCCAACTACCGGGACGCAGTGGCCGCCCCAGCTCCCCGGCTCCGCATTTTCTCCGGACGCCACCGACCACATGCTCTGATCCTGAGCTGAAAGCGGAAGCTGCACCCCGATGTAGCAGTTTCCAAATAACGCTACTGAGTCCTTCACGTCGTTGTGGTTTTTGGGATCGCACCCGGCAAAGGCGAGGATTCTATGACCTGCGATTCCAGTTTGCCGCCAGTACTTTAAGACGTCGAGCATCACGCACCCGGAGTCAGTCGAAGGATCTCCGTTGTATCCGCTCACGGCTTTGTAGGCCGCGAGAACCTGCGCGTCAAGCGGGGTGACTCCAGGGGCGTTGGCGCATTTGGTCCACTCCTCGATCATGTGGGCCGAAGCCGCGATGGTGCAGTCGCCCAGCTCGTCATTGAGGTACATGGGCCATTTGGCCAAGACTTTGCTGAAGTCGACCTGAACCGGGGGCGGGGGCATTCCCGGCTTGGTGTAGTTGGCGAGCATCAACGTGCGCTCATCGTGGCGGGCGGGGCGTTTACCGAGTTTCATGAGGTCCTCAAAATCCGTTAACTAAAACTGCGTCACTATATGGTACGATCTTTTTCAATCCCCAGCAAAAAGGAATTTTCAAGATGCCACCCACTGCAACCGAATCCCATCAGCGCGTCCGGCTCCAAAGAGCACCCGGATGGCTCGTGCTTCACGCCACCGTCATCCCTGGAACCTTTGACGTTTCAACTGGAGCGTTCCAGGCGTCGTTTGACGTCGACCCGAAGGGAACCGCGCCGACGTCGTTCACAGTAGCGCCCGACTCAACAAAGGGCATCTATCTTGACGGTGCGAACAACCTCTGGACGCTCATCAACTAGGGTGGCCGCGTGAAATACATCACTCCAGAGGATCAGTACGATCAGCGGCGCAACACGCATCCCGCCCAGCGGCAAATCCACATCGAGCCGGTTTCTTCCCCGCTCTACGTGGTCACCGCCAATTTCAACCCCTTGCGTTATTTTTCGCGCCAGCGGCTTCAGTTCTCGTTTGAAAAACACTGCGTCGATTCCGGAGCCATCCCGATTACCGTAGAACTCGCGCTGCGCGACCGGCACCATGAAGTGACCCACTTTTCCAACCCACGGCACGTGCAGCTGCGCGGCCGCTCGGAACTCTGGTACAAGGAAAACCTGTTCAACATCGGCATGAAACGCTGCCCCCCCGATGCGGAATACATTGCCTTTGTCGATGGAGACTTTTTGTTTACCCGCTCGGACTGGGCGACGGAAACCATCCACATGCTGCAGCATCACCCAGCAGTGCAAATGTTTTCCACGTTGAGCTATGAGACGCACGATCACCGGGTCCACAATCGCTTGGATGGATTCGCGTACCGCCACGTGAACAGAATGACTCCAGGGTTGACCGCGAGTTACGCCCATCAAGGCGCGGTAGGGGGAGCGTGGGCATTCCGTCGCAGTGCTCTTGAAAAACTCGGAACTTCGATCAGTGGCGCACCGTTCTTAGATAAGTGCATTCTGGGCTCCGGAGACTGGCACATGGCCTTTGGGCTCGCCATGCGGGAGGATCAGCACCCGGAAGAACGATTCGGAACCTTGACCAACTACACCAAGGCCATTCGAAGCTGGAGAACACAAGCCCGAGTTTTAAATGGAGACATCGGGTACGTGGATTGCCACGCGATTCACTTCTGGCACGGGCCGCTCGCGCAACGCGGATACGCCACGCGCCCACAGGTGCTCATTAAAAACAACTACGACCCGGAAACCGACGTGCGCTACGACGAAAACGGCGTCTTGCAGTTGACCGGAAACAAGCCCCAATTTCGCGACGCGATCCGGGCTTACTTTAAATCCCGCAACGAAGATCAATTGGCGATCGAGACGGTGTAGTTATGGGCGCATGGGGCCACGAAGCATTTGACAACGATAGCGCCTGCGAATGGCTGGACGGACTTGGGGAAAGCCTCAGGTTTATGGTGTCGCACGCCTTTTGGAGCCGCTACCAGGAAGAAGGCATCGCGGCTGCCGCGCTGTTAGTGGAGTTGCCGGATCGGCTTCAGGAACAGCTGAGCATACACATGTTCAATGAGGCGATTGAGGCGGTAGAGAATGAGTTGCGCCCCGAAATCGTCCAGCAGTGGAAGAGTCCGAAGAAACGAAAACGGTACCTGGAGTCCCTGAAGGCCGCACTCGTAAAACGGGCCGGGAAGTTTAAGCCGCCGCCGAAACTCAGTAAGATATTTGTGAAAAGGCGGAAACGATGAGCCGCTGGAAAAATTGGCTGATCGGGGCCGCGTTCATGCTTATACTGATGGCCCTTCTCTCGATCGCGCATGCGCAAGTGGGCACCGGACAATTCGCGGACGAGGAGCAGCCCGCAGGAGCGATCGACGGGACCAATGCGGTGTTTAAACTCCACACCCAGCCGCTCCCCTGGCTCTCGCTCAAACTCTACTTGAACGGGATCCGTCAGTTCCGCTGCAGGGACGGGAACACGGCCTGCGACTATACGTTAATTCCGCCGCATTACAACCAAGTCCAGTTCACGATCGCTCCGCAGCCGGGGGATTTGATCCTGGCGGATTATAGGTACTGAATGCCTAAGCTGATACGAGGAGAAAAATGGTTTCCGCAGACCGACCCGCGCATCAGCCCGCGTGAAATACTGAGCGTGTTTGCTGGAGTCCGGTATCGCACCTTCGGCGATGGACGCGGCCTTCCGCTTGTGCGCGGATGCTCACATCGGGCCTTCGCGGATTGGATCAGGAAGTGGAAATGCAAGCTGTAAAAGCCCTGCTGCTCGCGCTCGCCCTGCCTCTGTGTGCTCAGACCGTTGTGCGCCCCGCGCAAGTCCGCAATTGGAGTCAGGTGCGCCCGCCCGCTCAACCCGCCACGCGGTTCACCACTCCGCGCATCGGCCAACTCAACTGGACCCAGCCCGTGCAGGACGCCACAAACCAGCTCGCGCCCCAGCATCTGTTCGGCTTGTGGGTGATTCAAAACTTACTTCCGGTGCCCTGTGGTCCTTATGCCGGGTTCTCCGATTGCCCGCAGGATTGCATGATCCCGTGCCCTTCCGGGTTCACAGTGTGGTTTACGGACCCGGTGGTGACTTCACCGGCTGCCCAGTAAGTTTACGCCGCCGCACGTTCCCGTTGCGCCAGTTGAAGACAATCGAGCCGCATCGAGTGCAGACCCCACGGAAACAACACCGCTACCCTGGACCACGGTGTGCGATTGGTGGCGAAGCGCATTACTTGGCCCGGCACCACCGCAGGAAGATACTCCGGGCAATGCTCACCCCTATAGAGCACCCAGTCTCCTAGTTGAAGATGTTCCATGACGTTGAATTCTAGCAGTTAATTCGAGTTATTGTAAGGACTCGGAATCTTGCGCCCGTGGCGGATCTCGTCCACTACATCGCTGGGAATGTGAATTTCCACATCTTCACTCTCGGCTAGTTTAGGAAAGCAGCGCACGCAGATGACTTTCATGCCGGGATGGGCGCGTAAACGCCGCTGGCCAGTGGGTGCAATCGCGACGCGCGAGAAACACTGCTCGCAGAAATGAGTGAAGACCGTCCCTTCCGCAACGATGCTGACATCGGAGGCGTTGGCGGCAACTAGATACTCGTCGTCGCTCATGGCGTTTTCAATCTCTCCTGCTCTGCTTCCCGCTCCGCTCTACGTATCACCTTCAACACTCCGGCATTGGACATCCCAACGGTCTCCGCGATTCTTCTAAGGCTCAATCCGTCCTTGCGGAGTTTCAACACCTTCTGCTCGAGTTCTGGCTGCCGCGGACGTCCAAGAGTGACCCCCATGGCGCGGGCGTTGGCGATTCCCGCTCGGGTGCGTTCGTTGATGATGTCGCGCTCAAACTCCGCGAAACACGCCACCATGTGAAAGAACAGCCGTCCCGCCGGCGTCGTCGTATCCACTTCCTGAGTGCAGGAAATAAAGTTGATCTTGAGCGAGTCGAAGGTGTTGAGGGCTTCAATCAAGGCTGAAAGCGATCGCGCCAGGCGGTCGTA
>Ga0070734_10004159_pt1 | contig 14062 bp, 12 predicted proteins | sample Coa_R1_8_FD_66444 | JGI IMG/M metagenome (GOLD analysis project Ga0070734, IMG submission 66444) | Surface soil microbial communities from Centralia Pennsylvania, which are recovering from an underground coalmine fire - Coalmine... | ecosystem: Environmental > Terrestrial > Soil > Unclassified ...
GGATCGCAGGCCAACCAGGCGGCGTATTCCGCCGTGTTGCAGCCGGGCGACACCATTCTCGGGATGAATCTTGCACATGGCGGACACCTGACGCATGGGCATCCGCTGAATTTTTCAGGCAAAACATATCATGTGGTTCCCTACGGCGTGCGCCGCGAAGACGAGCGGATCGATTATGACGAACTGGCCCGGCTCGCTCTCGAACACAAACCGAAACTGGTGATTGCGGGCGGCAGCGCGTATCCGAGGATTATCGACTTCAAGCGCTTTCGCGAAGTGGCGGATTCGGTGGGCGCGCTTTTTCTCGTTGACATGGCGCATTTTTCCGGATTAGTCGCGGCCGGCGTATATCCGAATCCCTGCGAATACGCCGATATCGTGACTTCCACCACGCATAAGACGCTGCGCGGTCCGCGCTCAGGGATGATTCTTTCGCGCGAGAAATTCGCGGCGGCCATTGACAAAGTGGTGTTTCCAGGGGTGCAGGGTGGTCCGTTGGTGCATGTGATCGCGGCCAAGGCGGTTTGTTTCCTTGAAGCAATGGCCCCGGAGTTCGCTACTTACCAAAAGCAGGTGGTCAAGAACGCGCAGGTGATGGGTGAAGCGCTCGCCGAAAGAGGATTCCGCATCGTCTCCGGCGGGACCGATTCGCATCTCATCCTGATGAACGTCTTTGCCAAAGGAATTCGCGGCAAGGAAGCGGAGAAGGCGCTGGACGACGCTTATCTCACGGTGAACAAGAACGCGATTCCGTTCGACGTCAATCCGCCGCTGAATCCGAGCGGGATTCGCCTCGGCAGTCCTGCGGTAACCACGCGAGGGTTTCGCGAACCCCAGATGCGCGAAGTTGCGACACTCATCTCGGACGTGCTGGACAATATCGATTCGCAGGAAACATCCGCGTCGGTGCGCCGCCGCGTGACCGCATTGGCCGAGCAATTTCCGCTGTACGGGTGGAAGCTCGCTCGAGCGACCGCTTAAAAAAATGCGGGGACACGTCTGCCTTCCGGGAAGCTTGAAACGCTCGTGCAACTAGCCCGGCATGTCCCCGCATTTTTTCGGCAGGCGCCGGCATTTTCTTAACACCCATGGCTCTGAGGATTGTTTTGGATGCTCGCCGGGTGGGGGATTTCGGCATCGGTACGTACATCCGGAATCTGGTTCGCGCATTGGCCCGTCTGGATAACGCAAATCAGTACACGCTGATTGCGCCGTCGCCCGACGTGCCGGAGTTTTCCGATCTTCCTTCGAATTTCGAAATTGCGGTCTACGCTAAACAGAGCCGGCCTGGATTTGCGCAAGCCGGTTTCACGTGGTTTCTCAGCCGATTTCCCGCGGACCTGTTCCACATTCCGCTGAACGCCGTTCCCATGTGGATGCCCAAGCCCTATTTGGTGACCATCCACGATATGAGCACGCTGCTGTTTTCAAATCAGAAGGGATATCGCAGCAGCTTGCGGCTTTTTTATCTACGCCGCGGACTGGCGCGCGCGGATCGCGTGCTGGCCGTTTCCAGCGCAACACGGCGCGACGTGGAATCCGTGTTGCAGATTCCCGCCAGCCGGATTCAGGTGGTGCACAACGCGCCGGATCCGAATTTCCGGCAATCGTCGGGGAAAACGGAAGCGGAAGTGCAGCGGGTCCTGGATCGTTACCGAATCCACTATCCCTTTCTGCTGTATGTGGGGCGTACCAACCCGCAGAAAAACATTCCCAGGCTGGTGGAAGCGTTCGCCGTGTTGCGTGGCGAGTTGCAGGAGCACAGCCGTTACCAGGATCTGCGGCTCATTATTATCGGCGACGAGATCTCTCGGCATCCGGCATTGCGCCAAGCTGTGATCCAAAGCCGCGTGGAGGATAGCGTGCGATTTCTTGGATTCGTGCCCATCGAAACACTACGCGCTTTTTACCAAGCGGCGTCGGCTTTTGTTTTCCCTTCGTTATATGAAGGCTTCGGATTGCCGCCGCTCGAGGCGATGGCGTGCGGAACTCCGGTGGTGTGTTCGCACGTCAGCTCGCTGCCGGAGGTAGTGGGAGACGCGGCGCTGATCGTCAATCCGGAAAATGTGTTCGACATCGCGCGTGGCATGCGCGAGGTTTTGTTGAACGATACCTTGCGGGAGGAACTGATCGAGAGCGGCCTTGAGCAAGCCCGGCAATTCAGTTGGGAACGGACCGCGGAGCAAGTATTGCAGAATTACGAAGAAATGACTTCGTACAAGAAGCGGCCGCGTTGACTCGCCGGCAGTTTGCGATCGGTCTCACGGCCTAGCCAGAGCACCCTCCCTTTGATCAGCGCGGAGAGGTCCTTGCGTAAAATGCTCAAAGCCTCCCAGCGATTCGGACTTTCGAGCTCGGCGTCAGTGACCAGGTAATAGCGGCGCGCTCCCGGCCGCAAGTAGCGGAGCACAACTTCTCCATTGCGCTCGACAGCGTAGAGACCTTCCGGCGACGCCTTAGACCTCTCGGTTTCTGAAGTATCCAGCAGCGCCGTGTCGTAACCGGCCAGAGTAGCGCTCATTTGGGGATCTGGCGCCAGCCGCGCCATCACCAAACCTGGTAGAACCGTACCCGAAGGGAAGGGCGTCGGAGAGTATTTCCGGTGTTCGATCGTGGTTGGCCAAGGATTCCCGGGGCCGATCGGAGTATCGAGGAAGGGGACCTCGAAGGCGGGCTCGACGGCTTTTCGACTTCTAAGGTGCTCTTCCAAATCCTCGAGAGCTGCCAAATCGAGGATCGACATGTGAAAAATGTTTAATATCGAATCGGAAGTAGAAATTGAGAGATTCCGGACCCCTTTCAACACATTATGAACATGAGGTTGCGACATACCGACCAAACGAGCGAATCCTCTCTCCGTCAATTCCCCGTTGTGGATACGATCGCGGACGAAAGACAGCAGTCGAAGCTGCGCGTCCTGGAAGTTCAAGCGAGCTTCCCCCTATATTTCACTTGGAAATAGGGCCAAAGGGAATAAGAAATTCCCGCGCAACCCAGAACTTCAGACATAGGGCGGTTCCCGAAGTTATAGACCCTATCTAAGTAAAAGACAACGTTACCTTTGTCCTACTCTCTCCTCAGTGGACGTCACATAATCAACCTAGATGCGGGTCTGAATCCGTTGACGGGTCTAAGGTGCGCGCAAAGACTGTAAGTCGGCACTAAACACTCGGTTGCCTTTCCGAGTTCCAAAAAAGAGGAAAGAAATGGAATGGACTAGATCAGAGACACTGGCGCAGGCCGCCCCGGGCTGCAATACCTGTTTGGGGATGGGACTTCGAGTTGGCAGGCATGGAATCACTCATCCCTGCAACTGCGTGCTGCGCGCGATATTCCGGGCCTGCTATGAGCATTTTCGCGACTGCGTGAGCCGGGAACGCTACATCAGTAAAATCACGCTCGATCCCCTGCCAGGGAAGGATCGAAGAGGTTCGTGGGGCAGGAAATCGGAAGAATTCTCGGCGGATTTTTGCCTTGTGAGCAAGCGAACATTGAATGCAGCGGAATACGATATTTTCAAATATCACTTCCTCTTAGGAGCGGATTGGAAACTGTGCTGCAACAAACTGAAGATGGATCGCGGAAACTTCTTCCACGCGGTGTATCGAATCGAGCAGAAGTTGGGCCGTGTGTTCCGCGAACTTGAGCCCTATCCTCTGTTTCCGATCGACGATTATCTTCACGGTCCGGTGAAGGGCGTGAAGAGTTGTCTGGCACCCGCTGCGAAGGCGCCGGTGCGTCCGCCTTTGTGGGCCGCCTGAAAACGGGAATGGGCACTCGCGGCTGGGTGCTTGGGAAGACGATCTCCGTTATTCGAACTGTTTTTGGAATACGGCGAATTGTTGTTTCAGATCCGCGAGTTCGTTGCGGAGTTGAGAGACTTCGTTTTCGAGTGCGGTGATTCGATCCGGACGTGCCGGCTGCGGGGGTTGGTCTGGTTCCGAATGAGAAACACTTTGGGAAACACTTTGGGAAACCAGAGGAGGGCCGCTTAATAGGTGCGCATAGCGGCTCTCCTTTTCCCCGGGACGGCGTTCCAGTTTTACGATTAGCTCGGGCAGCCGTTCGATGACCGATTGCACTTGATCGGTGTCATCGAAGGTATGCATCCGGTCTGCGCGATTGCGCAATTCGCCCGTGGTTTGCGGACCGCGCAGCATCAATTCACACAGGATCGCGAGTTCCGGCCGGCCCAGATTCAGCTTCTCGGAAATCCGATGCGCATATTTTTGGACGCGGCTGCCGGCGCCGGTAATCGATAGCAGCAGGCCCTTGTCACGCAGGGTATGGAGCGCTTGCTCGACCGTAGCCTCGTCGAAATTCACCACTGGATCGCGATTCGATTTCTGGTTGCATGCGTTGACCAGCGCATTGAGAGACAGCGGGTAGTATTCGGGCGTGGTGATCTCTTTTTCGAGCAGCGAGCCGAGTACGCGGACTTCGATGGGGTGAAGCTGTAGATCGTCCATGCGTTTCTAGTTTTGCATGCCTCGGGAGAACCCTGGGATATTAGAACCTGAGGTAATAAACAATGGATATCGCGAAACATCTCGTCGTAAAGCCCGGTAGCAAGTTCCGGATCAAAGACCGTGATCCCGAGGATACGTTCGGAATCAAGCGCGACGAAAAAGGGCACCAGAAGACCATCGACCGGCTGAGGGAATTGCAGCACCTGCTTTATGCCGACAAAAGATACGCGCTGTTGATTGTGCTCCAGGCGCTGGATGCCGGCGGCAAGGACGGGACCATCCGGCACGTGATGTCGGGCGTCAATCCGCAAGGCTGCGACGTGCATTCCTTCAAGGCGCCATCCTCGTTGGAACTGACACACGATTATCTTTGGCGCATTCATCAGGCGGTCCCTCCGCTGGGAAACATCGGAATTTTCAACCGGTCGCACTATGAAGATGTGCTGATCGTACGCGTACATCGGCTGGCGCCGGTGGAAGTGTGGGAGAAACGGTACCGGCAGATCAACGAGTTCGAGCGGATGTTAACCGAGAACGGCGTCACCATTTTGAAATTCTTTCTGCACATTAGCAAGGAGGAACAGAAGCGGCGATTTGAGGCCCGCATGCAGGATACGGCGCGCAACTGGAAGCTCTCGCTGCCGGATTTTGAAGAGCGGCAACATTGGGACGAGTACCAAGAGGCCTATGAAGATGCGCTGCGCAAATGCAGTACCGAGCGGGCGCCCTGGTACGTCATTCCCGCGGATCGGAAGTGGCTGCGGAATCATATCATTGCGAAGCTGATTGTGGGCGCGCTGGACAACATGAAGTTAAAGTATCCGGCGCCCACCGTCGATATTTCCAAAGTAGTGCTCTCGTGACCCACGATACCTCCACATTTCGCAACAAAGAACAGGTTCTGTACGATCTCTCGAAGGCGATGGGATTCTCACCCGAGTCGCTCGAAGCCAATCGGGTTGGCCGCCTCTCGACCGAGCAATTCAAGAAATTCATCGGTCCGGCAATGGCTCCTTTGGGAGTCGCGATCATTTCCGCGGCGGCGCCGTTCTTGCTGTGGATCAGCTTGACCGGGATGCGGGAACACTTAGGATTTTTCGCGGCGGCGAACTTGTTTGTTGGACAGCTCATGCACTTGAGTGAGACGGCGGAATCCCAAGGGAAGATCTCTACGCTCACGACGTTGGTCACCATCGCCGCTGGCGTTGGATTTGCCCTGTACCAATTGAGCCGGTTTTCGCTCGGAATGTATTTCGATCTGTTATCGCTCCAAGTGGCGGCGCGGGAAGGACGCGTCATCGCCCGCGAAGAGCAGATCCTCAGGCCGAATGGACGCGACCCCATCGAAAAATACTTCTTTGACGCCAAGGACAAACGGTACGATGTGAACTACACCGCTTACAAAGCAATCGAGAGCGGTTCAACTTACATCTTGTATGTTCTGCCGCGTAGCGGAAAGCTGGTTTCGATGGAGCCCAAGGTTTTCGCGAAAGCGGATACACCTTCCCCTGCTCCCGCTCCGCCGGCCGCTCCCGTCTCAATCTGAGACTGTTCACCACCCTAAAATCGATCGCGTTGTGGCTTGCCACCAAGCCGGATTCACCTGTTGCAAGTATGTGGCGCCCGTTTGCAGGACAACCATGGACGGCAAGCCGTAAAGATAAGCCTTGTTGACTCGGCCCTCCACGATCAGGTCGCGCACAATTCCTGAAACAATCAACAGATCCAGCGCCGGAAAAAAAAGGCCGTGCGTACCAATGTAGGCAAACCTCACGAAAGCGGCTTGCATGAGCTGGCAACTCGCCATGAAAACCAGGCGGCGATGATATTCGGGCCGCTTCCGGAAATAGATCGCGAGCGCCATCAGTGCGCCAAAGACGATCATGTCGCACCAAAGAATCGACAAAAAGGAAGAAACATCCTTCCCGTTGACGGTTCTCTCAAACCGCATCATGGTCAGCGAAACGGGGAAGCTGGTGCCGACCATTGTCGTGGCGAGGGCCGCGCCGAACCAGCCCAGCGTGCGGTGCACTTTGATCTTTCGCACGCGCACCAAGGCCGATTGCGCGATGAACAGTGCCACCCAGGCCGAGAAGACCATGGCGTGCAACCACAGCAGGAGTGGTCTTGGCGGATTGGCATGCAGCAGCCGGACATCCACGGTGTGGCTAAAGCCCCAGGCCGAAAATGCGGCCATGAGCAGCGTCATGGAGAAGTAGAAATATTGGCTCAGGAACTTGCTGAAGGCACTTTTTGGGCGGACCTGGGGGCGAGCCGCGAATCCAACGTTGCCAACCGCCATTTATCTCGATGCCTTCTCAACAGGATAGCCTTTGCCGATCCAATCCGTGGACATATTGGTCGCGATTGGCACCAGCTTCATGCGCGTGAATCCCATTTCGCGCAGGAGCTTGAACGCCGGCCGGATGTTCGGGCAATGATCCATGGGGCAGCAGCCGCAATAGATCACCAGTTCCTGATCGCGGGGGATTTTCGCGGCTGCTTCTTTCAGCAAATTCAGACCGTCGGGTTTGGACGCCGGGCCCGTGAGTTCTGCGCCTGGAATGTGTGAGCTCCGGTAGAGAATCGGAAAGCCGACGTACAAGATCTTCGGCTTCGAAGCGGCGCCAGAAATCCGCGCCGCCAACGCCGCGGGCTGCATGAGGTCTGAATCCGTCCAAGGGTCGGGTGCGTTGAACGGCGTTTGCGCGAGCAGCGCGAGCGAAACGAGTCCGGCGAAAAAAATTGCGCGATACGCCGTCATCCGGCCAATCCTCGCTTTGACTTGAGTTCCGCGAGCAGCTTCTCCACTTCGTCCTGCTTTTCCAGCGACGCCAGTTGATCCTCCATCGAATCGCCAGTCAATTCGGCTTTGGCCTGGCTGAGCGCTTCGTTGCGCTGTACTTTGTTCTTCATCCGATCGAATGCCGCCGTGTTCGAAGCGTTGCCGATTGCCATGCGGGCGTCGCCTGCCTTATTCATCGCTCGAGCGCGCCGGTGTTGGGCGATCAGAACTTCACTTTTGGCCTGCGCTTCCGTCAACTTTTGCTCCAGCTTATGCAGCGCCGATTTCAAATTCTCCACCTGCACCGTTTGATCGGCCACTTGCTGGTCGAAGTTCTCCGCCAGCGCTTTGTAGCTGAGCGAGCGTTCCAGCGCGCCGCGCGCCAGGTCGTCCTGCTTTTTGTCGACCGCCAGCTCGGCCTTGCGGACCCACTCGGCGTTCTTGTCCTGATTCTCCTGGCGTTTCTTGGCAAGCAGGTGCTGGTCGGCGATCGCGATTGCGACCTGGGTCTTCACTTGCAAAAGCTGATTCTGCATGTCGAGAATCACCTGCTTGATCATCTTTTCGGGCTCTTCCGCCTTATCGATGAGATCGTTCAGATTGGCGCGGACTAGGGTTGAGACTCTTTCCATTAGTGCCATATAAACCTCGTTTCTCGTTCTGTGTTTCTCGTTTCTGCTTACGCTTCGCCGTTGGACCGCGGAGATTTGTCGCCAATGGCTTTCACTTTTCCTAACAGTTCGGACATCTTCATGCCCGACAGTGTTTCGAACAGGGCCGGGATTTGGGCCGCCATTTGAGTGATGTCGCCGGTGATCTTGTGCATGCCGGCGGAATCGCCATTGCCGGTAGAGACGATGGTGATTTTATCGACGTTCGCCAGCGGCGCAGATAGGGCACGCACCACTTCGGGCAATCCAGTAAGGAGTTTGTCCACAACCGCGGCCTGGTTGTACTCCTGATAGGCTTCGGCTTTCACGTTCATCGCTTTGGCTTCGGCTTCGCCTTTCTTCAGGATAATTTCGGCTTCCGCCTCGCCCTGCGCGCGGATCGCGTAGGCGTGGCCATCCGCTTCGGCGGTGAGGCGCATTCTTTCGGCGGCAGCCAAGGTTTCGATCCGGCCACGGTCCACTTCGGCCACTTTCAACGTGGACGCGATCAGCTCGTTTTCGCGGCGTTTGATTTCCGCTTCGGCGACCTTGATCTGTTGCTCTTTTTCCACCTGCTGAATTTTCACCTGTTCCGCCACCACCTGTTGCTGCATGATGTTGGTCTGGATGTCGTAGGCTTTGTCAGCTTGCGCCTGAACCTTTTTGGTTGTTTCGAGATATTGGGCGCGCTTCACTTCCAGATCGCGCGTCGCTTCCGCTTGTTTGGCTTGCGATAGCGTTTCAGCCAGAACGCGTTCCTGGTCCGCTTGCGCTCGAGCCACCGCAGCGGCGCGGGTAGCTTCGGCGCGTTTGATGGCGGTGTCGCGTTCCGCTTCCGCCGCCGCGATATCGGCGTCGCGTTTGATGCGCGCGACGTCGGGACGGCCCATGTTCGAGATGTACTCGTTCTTATCGCGAACTTCTTTGATGGTGAAGGAAATTACTTCCAGGCCCATTTTGCTCATGTCGCCGGCGCAGGTGCCGCGCATGCGGTCGCCCACCATTTCCGGTTCCTTCACGATCTGTTCCACCGAAAGCTGGCCGATGATGCCGCGCAGATGGCCTTCCATCACGAGCCGGATCAAGCCTTCACGATCCTGCGGGCTCTTCGATAGAAATTGCTCGGACGCGTTGCGGATGGATTCCGGATCCGACTTCACTTTAATCTGCGCCACCGCTTCCACCGTGACCGCCACGCCTTGTTTGGTATAGAGGTCCTGCGGAGGTGCGACATCGAATGACATGAGTTCCAGCGACAGCTCGCGGTAACTCTGCAGCATGGGCAAAATCAGCGTGCCATGGCCGATCACGATCCGGGTGCCGCGGAAGCCGTAAACCACCAGAGCTTCGTTGGGTCCGGCTTTCCGGTACAAGCGCGCAATGGCTGCCATCAGGAACATGACTACCAGGACCGCTGACCCGACAATGATGAAAATTTCCGATAAGTCGCGCATACGTTATTTCTCCTTGTGGTCCGAAAAGCCAGGACCCGTGGCTTCGTGCAGTTCTTCCCAACGACGCACATACGCGATGCCATTTTCGAATCGCGTGACCACCACTTCCACGCCGTTTGCGATGGCTTCCTCTTTTTCCGCGCGAATCGCGGCGGCGCGCCGGGCGCCATTTTGCGAAAAGATCATTTCTCCCGTGCCGCCCACATGGACCGTACTGCTGACCTGCCCGAGCACGCCGATCATGTCGTAATCGGCCGGGTCCAGCTCTTTTTCGTCGGCCAGTAATACCTTCACCAAAAACCAGAACACCGCCGCCGCGCCGCCGAAACCGCTTACCGTAGCGAGGAAGAATGCGAACAGGGCATAGATGGATGAATAGCGCGTCAGCAGATAACCTGTGCCACCGAACCAGGCAAGAAACGCGGCGACGGTGCCGAAATTGATCGGCGAATTCTGGCCGCCGCCGTGCCCGTGCGTCCCATGAAAGTGCAGACCTGGGATGTGCAGAAATCCGCCGAGGAACGAAAGCAGGCTGGAGAAGGAGCCAACCAAGAAACATCCAAAATAGAAAGTCTCCAAGTTCATATCGCTTGCCTCCTTTGCGCAACGGCAGGTTCCGGCCGCAGCACTTGAAAGAGACGATCCGCCAATCCCGGTGTATCCAGAATGGCCTCGAGCAGCAACAGGCAGCGGCGCGAGTCATCATGACGGGCCAAGGTCAGCAGCGCCTGGCTCACTTCCGGATCGCGCCGAAACCGTTCGGCTCCGTCGATGAGCCAAAGGTCCAACTGATCTTCGATCCCACGAATGTCCGAAATCAGTTCGGTGTGGAAGCCTTCCGGGTCGTCCACCAGATAGCCTGGGTGCACTTTGAAGAAACGCGCGAGCAACATGCGCGTGGAATTGGTAAGGTGCGGCCGGGCGCCGCTTTCGATCTGCGAAAGATACGACTGGCTGATGGACTGCCGCAAATCCTTTTTCAGAGCGCGCACCACTTCCTGCTGGGTCATTTCCCGATCCAGGCCGCGCAGGGCGCCTTCCACTTCGCGGAGGTAGCGGAGTTTTTCACCGAGCCGCATATTGCAATCCGATATAAATATATTGCAATTTGCGATTAGTTGTCAATAGGCTGCTTCCAGGCTTTCCCGGCCTGGCCCCGCCCGGCATGCGTAAGGTACTGATTTATTTAGCTTATTTTGGACCCTTGTAGCCATCCCTTATCTGCTAACCTAGCTATTTGCCCGATTGTGGGTTCAGCAGGAATGCTGAATGATGTAGCAAACGGATCACAAAAGGAGTTGTGTCATCATGCTCTTTCGCGCCTTGAAATCCCGGCCGGCGTTGCTGTTCTGTGGATTGGCATTTTACGCCGGATCTTTGTTCGGCCAGCCCAGCGTCCTCACCTGGCACAACGACAATGCGCGAAGCGGTCACAATCTGCAGGAGACCATTCTCACTCCGGCCAATGTGAATTCCACCACCTTCGGCAAGCTTTTCATTATCGGCGTGGACGGCAAGGTGGACGGGCAGCCGCTGTACGTGCCGCATTTGACCATCCCTGGCCAAGGCCTGCACAACGTTCTGTATATTGCCACTGAGCACGACAGCGTCTATGCGGTGGATGCCGACAACGGCACGGTGCTCAAAGCCAGATCGATGCTGGTGGGAAGCGAAATTACGTCCGACACGCGCGGCTGCAGTTCGCAAGTGAATCCGGAGATCGGCATCACTTCCACTCCGGTGATCGATCCAAACATGGGTCCTCATGGAACCATCTACGTGGTGGCGATGAGCAGACTCGTTTCCGGCGGGACGACAACCTATCATCATCGGCTGCACGCGCTGGATTTGACCACGCTGGCCGAGGAGTTCGGCGGTCCGGTAGAGATCACCGCTACTTATCCGGGAAACGGGGACGAGAAATTCACAACGGGCACGCAGACCTTCATGCCGGCCCAACATAAGGATCGCGCGGCGCTGTTGCTGGCCAACGGGATCGTTTATACGGCGTGGTCGTCGCACTGCGACGCTTCTCCTTATACGAGTTGGATCATTGGATACAACGAATCGACTTTGGCGCAGGCCACGGTAATCAACCTGGTCCCGAACGGCAGCGACGGCGCATTTTGGTCGTCCGGCGGTGGTCCACAAGCAGACGCCGCGGGAAACGTGTATATCCCGCTCGGGAACGGAACTTTCGGCGACGGATCGAATAACGTTGCACTCAACGGCAGCGGATTCCCGGCGAACGGCAATTACGGAAACGCCTATGTGAAGTTGTCCAGCTCGAACGGACACCTTGCGGTGGCGGATTACTTCACCATGCACAATAGCAATGCCGAGTCCGGCGGCGACGTCGATTTAGGGTCTGGCGGCGGCATGCTCTTGCCGCCTTTGAACGATTTCAACGGACACTCGCGAAACCTCGCTGTAGTGGCCGGCAAGGATACGAACATCTACGTCATGGACACAGCCGGGCTCGGCAAGTATAACCCGAGCGCCGACGAGATGTACCAGGAGTTGGACGGCGTGCTTTCGAACTCAGGCTCCAACGGGGGCATGTGGGGAAGTCCCGCTTGGTTCAACGGGTGGCTTTACTACGGAGCAGTGGGAAATCCGCTGAAGGCGTTTCAATTCCAGAACGGTCGATTCGTGGTGAACCCTTCATCCCAAACGACGACAGTCTTTTCCTATCCGGGGACCACTCCCTCTGTTTCGGCGAACAACGTGTCGAACGGAATCGTATGGGCAGTCGTGGGCAACGGGACCGCCGTATTACATGCTTACGACGCAACCAATCTTGCGCATGAACTCTATAACTCCCAGCAGGCCACCGGAAACCGCGATGCGTTTGGAAGCGGAAACAAATTCGTTTTCCCGACCATTGTGAACGGCAAGGTATACGTGGCATCGAACAACGGGAAGGGCATTGCAACGCAGCCGGGTAGTGTTGCGGTGTTTGGGTTGTTGTCCTCCTCGAATCCGCCGCCTGCCTCGCTACCGGAGCCGGTCTCGGTATCGCCCAGTTCGGGGAGCGGTGGGAGCGGTACATTCGCCTTTACCTTTACCGATCCGGCGGGGGCAGCCGATATTGTGTCCGCGAACATCGAGATCAATGCAATGGTCAGCAACACCAACTCCTGCAATTTTGTGTATACGCAGTCCACGAATTCAATCACACTCGCGGACAATTCCGGCACTCCGCAAGCCCCTCTTACGATCGGCAGCGCGGGTACCTCGCAAAACAGCCAGTGCTCGATCGATGCCGGCGCGTCGTCTGTGTCTTCTTCCGGCAACTTGCTGACGCTCACGCTGGCCGTTACCTTTACCCCAGCTTTTGATGGCGCGAAGTTTACGATCGCAGAAGTTCAGAACGCCTCCCGGAACAGCGGATGGGCGGCCCTTGGCAGTTGGACGGTCACTTCTGGGCCGCCGCCCCCGCCGCCATCGGTGGTTTCGGTGACGCCGAATTCCGGGAGCGGTTCCGCGCAAACTTTTTCTTTCTTGTACACGGATACCGGCGGCGCCTCGACCATTGCTTCCGCGCAGGTGATGGTCAATTCCACATTTACAGGAACAGGATCCTGCTATTTGTTCTATGTGCAAGGAGTAAATCAGATGTTCCTGGCGAGTGACGCTGGAGTGTGGCAAGGGCCGCTAACTCCGGGAGCATCCGGGACGTTGCAGAACAGTCAGTGCGCATTGAGCGGGGCAACGTCATCCGTGCTGGCGTCGGGGAACAACCTTACCGTAAATTTCGGATTAACTTTCGCCGCAGGATTTGCCGGGGCGAAGAACATTTACGCGGAAGTGCGGACCTCGACTACCGATGTAGGTTGGTTCACCTTGGGTACGTACACGGTGACAGGAGGCGCCCCCCCGCCACCTTCACAACCGTCGGTGGTCTCGGTGACACCGAACGCGGGAAGCGGCGCAACGCAGACATTTTCGTTTGCTTATACAGATCCGGCTGGAGCGGCAGACATCGCTTCCACGCAGGTTGTGATCAATTCCACATTCACGGGAACCAGCTCGTGCTACTTGTTCTACGTGCAGGGCGTGAATCAGCTTTACCTGGCGAGTGACGGTGGAGTGTGGCAGGGCCCGCTGACGCCGGGCGTGGCGGGGACTTTGCAGAACAGCCAATGCACGCTGAATGCGGCCACCTCGTCGGTGAACGCAGCGGGAAACAATCTGACGGTGAATTTCGGGATCAGCTTTGCCGCCGGATTTGCGGGTGCGAAAAACATTTACGCGGAAGTGCGCAGCGGAACGAAGGATGTGGGTTGGTCAAACTTGGGAACGTTCACGGTAACAGGCGGCGCTCCACCGCCTTCCCAACCGTCGGTAGTCTCGGTGACACCAAATTCGGGAAGCGGCGCGACGCAGGTATTCTCTTTTGCTTATACGGATCCGGCGGGCGCGGTGGACATCGCTTCCACGCAGGTGGTGATCAACTCCACATTCACGGGAACCAACTCGTGCTACTTGTTCTACGTACGGGGTGTGAATCAGCTCTACCTGGCGAGTGACGGAGGAGTCTGGCAAGGGCCGCTGACGCCGGGCGTGGCGGGAACTTTGCAGAACAGCCAATGCACGCTGAATGCGGCGACCTCGTCGGTGAACGCAGCCGGAAACAATCTGACAGTGAATTTCGGGATCAGCTTTGCTGCCGGATTTGCGGGGGCGAAAAACATTTACGCG
>Ga0070734_10004161_pt1 | contig 14060 bp, 12 predicted proteins | sample Coa_R1_8_FD_66444 | JGI IMG/M metagenome (GOLD analysis project Ga0070734, IMG submission 66444) | Surface soil microbial communities from Centralia Pennsylvania, which are recovering from an underground coalmine fire - Coalmine... | ecosystem: Environmental > Terrestrial > Soil > Unclassified ...
TCGGCGCGGGCGGGGAGAGCGAGCGCGGAAAACGCAGCGAGCGCGAGGAACGCGCCGGCCGTTCCGCCGAGCCATCCGCCGGGAAGATGGAATTGCTTCACTTCGCCCGTCTCCTCAAGCCTTCTCGGGCTCTTTTCAGGCATCACCGAATGCGTAGAGCTCGATCGCGGCCGCCACGCCGCCCTGATCGTTCGATAGGGTCTCACGCCATCCCAGGGTTTTCAACTCCGGCACGCTGTTGCCCATGACCACGGGCAGCCCGGCAAACTGCAGCATCTCCAGGTCATTCAAATTGTCGCCGATGGCCATCACATCCTCGCGCTGCCAGCCGCGCCGGCGCACCCACTCGGCGAGAGTGGCGCCCTTCGAGCAGCCCGGAGCGATCACGTCCAGAAGGCCAAAGTCGCGCTTGTCGTACAGCGTTACGGCCATCGAAAACTCGGAGACAAAGGGCAGGGCGCTCAGGAATTTTTCCGCCTGCCGCACCTGTTCGACGTAGCCGGTGAACATTACCTGGATGGGATCTTCGGTCAGGCAGTTCCGCAGCGGGGACATTTCCGAAATATATTCGCGGTTGCGCTCAAAGTAGCCCTGGCGCAGGGGATCGCGCCAGTCGATGCGCTCGTAAATCACCTGGTGCTCGCGCGGGCGGTTGAAACAGACGGAAGCCAGCTCGCGGAAGCCGTCGGCCGCGTCGATCACGCGCTCGGCGACGGTGCGCGGAAGAAGGTTGACGAAGTGAGTATCGCCGGCGCTGGATTTTACGACTGCGCCGTTGTTTACGATCATGGTCAGCGGGCAGGGGAATTGCCGCGCGATGGGCAGGGCGAAGTCGTAGCGGCGTCCGGTGACCAGCGCCACTTCGATGCCGCGCGCCGCGGCCGCGGACACCGCCTCCACGTTGATCGCGGGCAGATGGGAGCGCTCGTCGAGCAGCGTCCCGTCAATATCAAGAGCAATGAGTCGGACCGGCACGGCAATAGTTTACCGTGCGCCGCGCAGGCAGGCCAGCGTCCGGAGGGACAGGTGTGCGTGGCGAGCTTTTGCGGGTAGGCGGTTGTTATCGATCGCCGGCGGCCGCTTCCGCCGTCTTCGGGACTTTGACTTCGACTCCTTTGGACAAGATGCCTTGGCGGCCATTGGAATCGACCGAAGCAATGTAGTAGATGTAGGTGCGCGAGGCTTCGACGGTGGAGTCGGTATATTCGGTTCCGGCAACGATTTGATTGGTCAGCTTTACGGGCGCTTCGTTCTTGAACGCGCGGTAGATGTTGTATCCCGCCACCTTCGATTTGCTGGCCTCCCACTTGAGCGTCACGAAGTGATTGTTCACTGCGGGAGTGACGGGCGGGGGATCGTCCCCGGCAACTTGCTTCGTTCCGCATCCGGCAAGCAGGCAGAGACCGAGGAGGGAGCAAAGGCAAATCCTATCGGTGATCGAGCAGCGAGATTCGGCGCGCTTCGTGTGGGCGGGTTTCATGGGCTCAGCTTTTGGCCGATTTCGGGAGTAGTGTCCGCGCTCAGATGCTATGCGAAAAGCAGCCGGTTCGGCAATCCGGGGATTCTGCGCCGCGCAATCCGGGAGTTGCTCCGCCGGCGGGGGATATGGAGAGCTTGGCAGGTGAGGCGGGATCGACGTGGTGAGGCGAGGCGGGATCGGTCCGCCGAGTGGGCTGAGGTGCTAAGGTTTAAACCTCGAAAATCTCAAATCTGAATTTCAGATCTCAAAATGTCCATCCGGTTTTCCCCTGCTTGACTCCGGGCCGGTTTGCACTCTAGTATCCTGCCCTCCGCTCTTCTCCTGAGCGCGTCCCCGCCAAGTGAAGAAAGGGAAGGGAGGGCGACTCCATGCGCCCGACGCCTTCGTGTGTGCCCCGAAAATACGCGCAGCTTCGCGCACTACGGACTTGCGTAATCGCGCTAGCCGGGCTGGGTTTTGCCTGGCCGGCCGCCGCCCAGCAGGCGACTGCGGGGAGGCCGCTCGCGGCGTTGTCTCCGCTGACCATCGAACAGGTGCGCGATGCCGCCACGCTCGCGCTTCCGCGCGCGGACCTCAAAATCGACCCGAAGCTGCTGAAAGTAACGCGCCGGGCCGACCTGGAGGATTTGCTCTCGACGATTGTCCCGCCCGGAGGCAAGCGCAGCTTCTACCTCTACCAGGTGGAGATGCCCACGCAAGCGAGCTACGACGGCCAGTGGACCTGGATCGTCGCCGTGGTGGCGCGCAAGGACGGATACGAACTCTACAGCTTCGAAAGCACGGAAAAGCGCTCCGATACCGAGCGGGAATTCAACCGTTTCGCGTCGGAGCTTTCGCTCTCGCTCTCGCTGTTTGACCTGGAGAATTTTGCCACGTTTTTCCTGGAAACTACGGTCCCGTTTCGCCCGGGAGAGATCGTGCTCGATCAGGACAGCTTGCGCGACACGGTCGGGCGTCACTACACCGCGTCGTACGCCGAGACGTGGCGCTCCATCGACGCGTACTCGAAATGGTGGCACGGCTTTCTGGATGCGGACGGCGTTGCGGCGCTCGGGCCTCGCACCGAAGTGGAGCAGGACGGCCGCTACCGGGTCACTCTGAATCGCGTGGTCACCGCGGAAGGCGCGCACCCGCAGGTGCAGCAGTGGCAGCTGGAAATTTCGCCCGGCGGGAACGTGCAGGCCGCCTCCATGCGCACGATCTTTCCCAAAGCGCCGCGGTGGATTTTCTACGACTCGCCCGATCAGCCCAATGGGACTCTGCTCTCGCCCTGAGCTTGTTGCCGAGCCACCGCTCGTTTGGTTCAGCCTTACTCCCCGAACGCCGCTTGCCGCAGCACGCGCAAACCCTCCTTCGGTCAGTTACGCCTGGCCTGAAAACTGCATCATAGTTTCCGTTAGAATCCGTAGGTAACCCAGCCGCGGACGGGTCTGATCCGGAGGGATTCGATGACCATTCACGCGCGGGTGTGCAGGGCAGGTGTGTGCAAGCTCGTCAAATTGGCGGGCGGGCTGATTTCGCTGTTGTTTCTATTGGCTGTAATCGCGCCGAGCGCGGCGCGCGCCCAGGGACCGTATCCCCCTCCGGGTTATCCTCCGCCCGGCTACCCGCCGCCGAATTATCCGCCCCCAGGCTATCCTCCGCCGGGCAATCCGCGGCCGCAGAAGCATCCGCACTACGAAGGCTATAGCCGTTTCGAACCGAGATATACGTTTTCGCTGTTCCTGGGCTCACGTTTCGGCGGCAATATCGCCATCAATACGCCGAATGTAAATTACCTGCCGATCAGCAGCTCGCTCAATTGGGGATTCAATACCAGCGTGCGCCTCGTGCCGCACTTATTCACGGAATTCATGTGGAACCGGCAAACCACCACGCTGAGCGCGCACGACGTTCCCACCAACCAGATCGTGCCGCTGACGAATAATGCGCACCTGGACCTGTGGCAGCAAAGCCTGCTCTACGAAATCTGGGCCAGCGCGCGCGTGCGCCCCTACATCGTCGGCGGCATCGGCTTCACGCACTTTGATTCGGACGGAGTTTTGTCGTTCGACAATCGCTTCTCCTATAATCTGGGCGGCGGCGTGAAGTATCTGTTCGCTCCGCACATGGCCCTGCGCGCGGAGATGCGCTGGTCGCCTTCGCGGACCACCAGCTCCAACACCACGTTCTGCGACCAGTTCCTGGGCTGCTTCAACACGTCCGTGCACAACCATGCCGAGCAGGGGCAGGCAAATATCGGCGTGGAATTTAGATTCTAGAAATCTCAGTCTCCACGTTTATATGTGCGCGTTCACGCCCGTGTGTGTTTGCACGCGCAAAAATCGAAATCTCCTTAGTCTCCGAACGGATGTATACTCAGCGCGTTGGGTACGACAAAGTGGAAATTTCAGCTAACCCGCCCGTAAAGGAGCGCTCCGTGGAATCCCAATCATCTGGACGTAGGAGATTCCTGAAGAATAGTGCTGCGCTGATTGGTGCCGCCGCAGTGGGAGTGCGGTCGGCGGGCGCGCGGACTCCCGCGGGCGGGGTGGAGAACCCGGATACGGGCAGTGCCGGCATGGGCAATATGGACATGCCGGACCTCGAGGCGCTGATTGCATATGGGCAGCGCTCCCCGTTTGTGAAGTCGCATCGCATTTCGGTGATGGAGCGGATGTCGCCTGACGAGTTTGGGATGACTTTCCATGTGCTGTCGCCGCTGCAGGATTCGGTGGGGATGATTACGCCCTCGTCGCTGCACTACATTTCGACGCACCGTGGCTCTTACGTGCCGAACATCGATCCGGCGGAGCACCGGTTGCTGATTCACGGGATGGTGGACCGGCCGCTGATTTTCACCGTGGACGAGATCAAGCGCTTTCCGTTCGTTACGCGGCCGCATTTTCTGGAGTGCCTGGGGAATCGCGCGAAGCCTTCGCACAAAACCGTGCAGCAGACACACGGCCTGACCAGTTGCTCGGAATGGACGGGCGTTCCGCTCTCTTTGCTGCTGAACGAGGCGGGCGTGCAAGAGGGCGCGGCGTTCATGGTGGCGGAAGGGGCCGAAACGGTGAAGGGAGCGACGAGCATTCCCATTGGCAAGGCCATGGACGATTGCCTGATTGCGTATGGGCAGAACGGCGAGGCGCTGCGGCCCCAGCAGGGCTTTCCGATCCGGCTGCTCGTGCCCGGGTTTGAGGGAATGCACAACGTGAAATATCTGCGGCGGCTAAAGATCGTCGACAAGGACTACATGACCTACAACGACTACGGGCACATCGTGCCGGACGCCCGCGTCGCCGCGCTCACGCGCATCATCGGGCCGAAGTCGATCATCACGTTTCCGTCCGGAGATCAAAAGCTGCGCGGCCCGGGATTCTACGAAATCACCGGCCTGGCGTGGTCGGGCTCGGGCGCGATTCAGAACGTGGAAATTTCCACCGACGGCGGGCAGAACTGGAAATTGGCCGAGCTGCGCACGCCGGCGCGCCCCATGGCACATGTGCGCTTTGCGTATCCGTGGACCTGGGATGGCAAGGAATGCGTAATCCTCTCGCGCTGCACGGATGAGCTGGGCACGAGGCAGCCCACGCGGGCCGAATCCGCGAAGTTTTTCAACAAGCCGGACGACGCCGATTTCCGCCCGCCCGGCGCTGACAACACCGTGATGCCGTGGCGAATCGCCGCCGATGGGAGCGTGCACAATGGGCTGGCGTAAGGCGGCTTGGCATAAGGGAGCTTGGCGCAAGCTGCTCGTGCTCGTCGCGGTGTTCAGCGTGGCGCAACTCGCGAGGGCGCAGTCGCCCAAGTACGGCCTCGGGCGCACGCCTACTGCGGAAGAGGTTCACGCCTGGGATATCTCCATCGGCCCTGACGGTAAGGAGCTTCCTCCGGGCCATGGGACCCCCGCGGAAGGCGAGAAGGTTTTCCGGGAGAAGGGCTGCAACGTGTGCCACGGCGGCACCGGCTCCGGAGGCCCGGCTCCAACGCTGATCAAGAGCGACGGCAAGAAGAAGTCCGTCTATCCGTGCCTCGTGCCGTGCGTCGACGATTCCAACGTGATGTCGCTGCACGCGCAGTACGCCACCACGATGTGGGACTACATCAATCGCGCCATGCCGCTCAACAAGCAGGGAACGCTGAAGCCGGATGAGGTCTACTCGATTGTGGCGTTTCTGCTCTACAAAAATGGCGTAATCGCGCAAGACCAGGTGCTGGATCAGCAGACCTTGCCGAAGGTGAAAATGCCGAACCGGGACAAGGTCGCCGCGGCGCCGGAATGGAAGCATGGCTTGCCCCGGCTTGCCGGTTATCCCTAAATTCCTGCCATTGATTTTTCGGTGCACGACGGCTGTGGCAGCTTTCAGCTTGCGATTCACTCCCCAATTGCAACGTCGGGGGAGGTTCAATTCCTCCCCTCCACAGTATGCGAATTTACATCGATGAGGCCGGACCATTTTTACCTCCAAAACCATCGCGTCCACTGTTTTCACTGGTCCTCTCGCTGGTCATTCCCTCATCCGTTGAGCAGGAGCTTTTCTATGAATTCCTGCGCCTTCGCGATACTTGGCCGAACCAAAGTGTCGAGATCAAAGGGAGCAGCTTGAATGAATCGCGGGCCGCCCAGCTCATCAGCCTCGTCCTGAAGTACGACACGTTGGTCCAGTTCATCGCGTTAGACGCGAACACGCACCCGGACACCTTGGTCGAGGATTTCAAAAACGGGCAAGCTGACGCTGTTACTGCGAATATAACCCGCGAACACCATCCGGGACCCATTCCGCACTTACACTGGCTCGGCGAGGCGGTCCGGCAGATGTCGAATCAGCTGTTCCTCCAAGCCTTCGCGACTTGGGAGCTGATCATCAGGACGATTCGCGAAGGGACCGTCTACTTCGTGCAGCGTCAACCCGAAGAGCTGGGCGATATGGCATGGATTATCGACCGCAAGGACCGGACGCTCACACAGATGGAAGAGACGTGGAGCACGTTAATTCTCCCTGTAAGTGAAAGTGCATTCGCCAAAGAACCGCTTGTTGGCATTCTGGGAGAGGACTATTCACATTTTGACGCAAGGTACGCATTCAACGAGAAACGATTGAGCCCGAAGAACTGAGGCACATTCAGTGGCTGCACTCGGTTTCCGGAAAAGGAACGCGGGGAGAAGATGAGCGACTCGGTGTAAATGCAAGATTGCTTCTAAGCGAACAGCGAACGTTTGAAGATTCTCGTGATTCGCTTGGACTGCAGCTCGCAGATATGCTGGCGACGATTCTTCGCCGCGCTCTGAACGACCAACTGCAATATCCCGGATGGAAAGACTTCGGCGGCTTGCTCGTTCGTCACCACAACCCCGGCACCGGATTCATACAGCTCGGAGCAGGCGAGGAAACCTTGATGACCGGTCACGCCCGGAACGTGTGCAAGTCCCTTGACTCCATGGCGAAGAACATGGTCGCCAAATGATGGAACGTTCTGCACGCTGAACACGGCTTGATACAAACAACGTGTCGCGGGACGTGGTCTCTGGTTGGACGGGTTCAGTGCCGGATCGAGCCGGGCATCAGTGATTCAGGTGGTAAACGCAGGCCGGGAATTTTTCAACAGGCATCCACAGGTTTGCACAGGTATTTTTCTCGAAAGGAATTGACGCTGGAAACGAGAAGATTTATCTTCTGCGCCAGATTGAACCGGAAGCAAAGACTTGACGGTTCGATTCGGGTCGGGAACTCCTAAAACGTTTTCGCGATCTTGAATCGGCCGGGGAAATTCAGGGCTTCGCGATCTGGCGTACACGGTGCAGGGGCCTTACGGTCCTTGTGGCGCTACGTCGGGTTGAGAGGCCTTGGAGATTCACGGAGGGGCCCAAAAGCGCGACAGCCTCACGGCTGGCGCAGCGTTGGGCCGCATCGGAAAGTCCGGAGCGTTAGCGGTTTGGTTTACGCTTCGCGAGGGCCTCACGGCTCTTGCGAACGCGAGGGCTGAATCGAGAGGCTCGCAGGTTGTACGCCTCAGTTGGGAGACACGATCAGCCGCAAGGCTGTTGGGTCGCCGGATTGACCCGGAACGCCTGTAAAACTGACGGCTCGATTTAGAGGGCGCAATGGCTTAACGGCCGTTGCGCCCTCAACTTCTTTCAGCCCGCAATTCTTGGTGCGAGTCCGTCGCGCTGTACCTGCCTTGCCAATACAGTTCCCTGATGCTTGAGCTTCCGCCGTGCGAGGACTACCATACGAGCCAGTAGCACGTGACGAGCGGCTCGCTGCGTCTTGATGGGAGCTGAACATGACCACGGATACAAAGCACGTGAAAATCGCCCCGAAGGGCATGGGGCTGAATGATTTTGTCGCCTGGCAGGAGGGATATTTCACGGCGGAGGGCCTGGAGGTGGAGTTCGACTGGAAAACGTTCCGTGGCACGCAGTCGAGCTGGAGAGGCTTGTCCTATTTCGAGCGTCCTCAGGATAAGATCTACGCCGAAGGTCAAAATGTGATTCAAGGCGCGTGCGTGTGGGGCAGCATCTGCAACGCCAGCGCGGGCATGGGCCGCTTCGTCCCGGACGCTTACGGCGTTTCGCCTTGGGCGATTTTTGTGCGCGCCGATTCCTCGATCCGCGGGCCGGAGGATTTGAAGGATGTGCCCATCGCCGTGGGAATGCGCGCCGGGAGCCACTTCAACGTGCCGTATCGCCTGGAAAAATATCTGCCGCTTGCCCACATCAAGACCAACAACGTGGGAGGTTTCGGCGCGCGCCTGACCGCCCTTCTGAAGGGCGAGGTGGAGGCCGCGAGCCTGCTGCCGCCGCAGATTGCCATGGCCGAGCAGCTGGGCATGAGGAAAATCATCGAAGACACGTTTCATACGCTGTGGTGGGTTCCGGAAAATTCCCCGGCGGAAGTGGTGCGTGGCTACCTGAGCGCGCTCGATCGCGCCGAGCGCGCGCTGGACGCCGATCTTGCGAAGTATCTCCCGCTTTGGAAGTACGCGGTTCCGGCCGAATTCGAGGACCGTGAGTGGGACTTCAGCCGTTTCGGGCGCGGCGAGCGGTTCGTGTACCAGCCGATTTCCCGCGAAGAGTTCAACGAGGTCTTCGATCAGGTCCGACGCTGGGGCCTCGACGATCACCTGAAAGAGCGCAACTTCGAGAGCCTCGCCGCGACCTCCACGAAGTGAGGGTGCCCGACACGCATCGAGCGCGCAACGGTTCTGCGGCTATTGCGTCCTGAAGTTTTCCAGACTTCATTCATGCCGCAATTTGCATTTGTCCGAGACGCAGGACAGGCTTGCACCTGTCGGTTCTACGTCAGTGCCGGGGCTGCGTCCAACCGACAATCCGCAAGCCTGTTTTACGTGGGGAAACGTGATACGAGACTCTTCAACTCACATTCAGGAGGGAACGCATTCATGGCTGAGCTCACACCGGTTCGCAAAATGATTGGCGATTTCGCGCCGAAGCTGGCGGAACTGACCGACCGAGTGCTTTTTGGCGACGTATGGGAACGCCCCCAGCTGTCCAAGCGGGATCGCAGCCTGGCGACGGTATCCGCGCTCGTGGCACTCAATCGGCCGGACCAGCTGCGTTTCCACCTGGGCCGAGCGGTGGAGAACGGAGTGACCAAAGAAGAGTTGATTGAGGTGATTACGCACCTGGCCTTTTATGCCGGCTGGCCCAGCGCCATGACGGCTATCCAGATCGCGAAAGAGGTGTTGTCAGAAAAGTGACCACTTCGCCGGGGCGGCGATCGTCCAGAGAGAAAAATGGTGGGCGGCAAAGGATTCGAACACCGACAGTAGGCTTGTGAAGACGTCCAAAAGGGGGGCGACGGGAATACAACCCATGATTTCACCCAACGGCCGCCCTCGTCATTTCATGTAATAGATTGTGTAATGTGCCGTCTCGGTTCGCTCCATCCCTGCCAGACTCGGTTCCACGTCGCCAAAATCGAAGAGGGAATCAATTCCCTCGAAGTGTGCTTTAGGCACAACGATCTTGTACCCTGCATTCATCAGTTGGTCCAACTGCTCGACGACTTTGGCGCGGAACGGCTGTAGCACGAGCGGTTGGACGTATCCGGTTGGCATATAGCCGCACTGCTCGTAAAACCAGTAGTCGGCGAGGTCATAGACAAACACTCGTGAGTCCGGGGCTACCGCAGCAATCTCTGTGCAAACAATAGGCCCGGTCTCGTCATGCTCGGGCAGCGCCTGTCCCCGGGTCGCCCACGCATACTCGGTGTGAATCTTCTGAACGATCCTGCCGGAGTAAAAGAAACCAGCGGCGGCCAGAACCAGCCAGGGCGCGGCGTGCACGCACCAGCGCACCCAAACAGGGCCCGCCTGCCAGGCAAGGATCGCTAGATCCGTTCCTAAAAAGATGCTGAACACGAGTGGAGCGCTGATGTTCAGCAAGTTCCATTCATGGCTCCGTCCAAAGAAGTAGATGCAATTACCGATACTGAGCGTTAGCAGAAAAATTGATGCGCCGGTCCTTTTCGGCCCAATGACACGCCTCAGGGAGACGATCAACCAGCCGATAGCCCCCAAGGCCGGCGCTATCCACCAGTAGAACGAGTGAGGGCCGATCCGCATCATACCTAGTCGAAGCCGGTTGTACGTGAGGAGCGCATCCGAAACCGAGTTGCCGAAAACCCAGCGCGCAGCCAGCAGGCTCGCACTTAAAAGGGCCAAGCCCGCAATTATGGGTCGCGTATAGTGGGCGATTTCTTGCCAGAAAGGAATACGCTCATCTGAATCGAAGTGCGTCAAAAAGAAATCGATGGACAGTGCAAGCGCATAGCTCCCCAGGTAGAGGATTCCAAAGCTGCGGGCGAAGAAATAGATCAACCCAGCTGTGAGTCCCACGGACCAATGGCGCACTCCGAACACGAGCGCTGGTACGAGCAAGAGGATCCAGAGGTCAACTCGCAGCGGTGTCGTTTGAGGAAAGACATTGGCATCGCCAGGGATGCTGTATATCCGCACAATGCAAAGAGTCACCAGTAGCATTCCCGCGAGACGCGGCTCGTGAAACATGCGCCGCGCGAGTAGAAAGCTGGCCAGCAGCAGCAGATAATATGAGGCCTGAGTGACACGCGAAAACTCGAAAGGTGCCCCGCCGATCCAGTGCCACGCCACCGCGAGCAGCGATAGCAAATAGTCGTACTGCATATAAATCTGAGCTGGTGAAAATCCGAGCCTTAGCTTCAGCGCTGGGGCGAGGATGCAGGATAGGTCAGCGTGCGACGGAAGGCTCGCCTCCAGAAAGCAGACCGGTACCAGGGCTGCTGCGAGGAGGAAGGGAAAGCCACGCCGCCGCGCGGCCCAACGCGAGACGAGTGTTACCAGAAAAATTGCCGCCTCCACGGCTAGGACATACCGCCAAAGGCGCGCAGCAAATGACAAAGGCGGTTCGGGCGGCACACCAACAACAAAGATTAACGCTGCCATAAGACCGGCGGTGATCAGCACCAACTGCATCAACCGCGGAGCGCGCTTCAGCAAATGCATCGCCAGAACTGTGAGAAGGCAGAGGGCCAGGGTGAGCAGCAGCAACACTTGTGGCTCAACGCCGTCGCGATCCTGCATGGCCCATCGTGACCACGTTGTGATGGCTTGAAGCGGGATGTCTTCCTGCGTGGCCCAAATTTGTTTTGAGAAGTGGAAGAAGACCAGGTACAACATCCCGGTGAGCGTTAGTGTCACAGCTGCCAAACGGGCCAACGGGTGTGCGAGAGAGTTGACGTCGATCGTCGCCTCGCCCGCGCAATCGCTTCCCGTTGCAACCGTATCGACACTCATTCCACAGCCCTTGATTTTTTGCGGCACGTCATGCCGCCTGCGAATCCGAAAATCTGCCGCCACTACGCTCCCAAGCTTGCAACCACTGTTCGGACTTGATCCGTTTCGCTTCGTCCGCGCATTCCGGTGCACGTTTGAGCTGGTTCACTTCTTCTCCCAGTCTAATCGCATCTGTTGGACTGCGTTCCGGAAACGCAGTCGAAAGGTTTCCACTGGAACAACTGCATACACAATGGCAAAGGGCTAAAACGCGACAGATTTGGTTCTCGTTGGAAATATGGGAAAGAAATAGCGGTGCAAAGAGCGAGTCGCGAATGTCTTAGGTACGTTGTGTAACCCATGTCTCCGGGCTGGACCCGGAAGTTGTTGGTGGACGGCAGGGGATTCGAACCCCCGGCCTCATCGTTGCGAACGATGCGCTCTCCCAGCTGAGCTAGCCGCCCACCGTGCGTTGTGGTGAGATTTTAGCAGGGGAGAAGCGCGATTCCCAAACGAATCCATGGATGAACACTGATAAACACTAATGACAACGGATGGGGGGAGTGGGGCAGGGAATCTTTATTTCGGGCCAATTCTCGAAAACAGCACATCGCTTACCCCCGTTCGCCAAAGGATATGGCGAGATGCCCGCATGAAAGACGGGCGCTCCAACGCCCGGTCACCCGCCCGGTTGTGCCGCATGTTAAAATATGCGATTCACATCGCGCCGCGAAGGAGAACAGACTTGCCGCTCTACGAATACCGCTGCCTGAAATGCAAGCGCCACACGGAAAAGATCGAGAATGTGAACGGCCCGCATCTGAAGAAATGCCCGCACTGCGGCGGCAAAGTGGAATCGGTGCTCACGGCGCCTGCGATTCAGTTCAAAGGCTCCGGCTGGTACGTGACTGACTACGCCAAGAAATCCTCGGGCGGCGATTCCGCAAAATCGGACAAGAGCGAAACATCGGAAAAGGCGGAGAAAACCGAAAAACCCGAGAAGGCGTCGTCCAAGGAAAAGAAAACCTCCGCCACGGCAAAAGAAAAATAGAGTCATTGGTGTATACGCAGCGTCCCTGCCTGTCCCAAGGTATGTCTGTGACCCTTCACGGCGGTGCGAAATGCCGCCTTCCGGGCTGTGTCGCTCTTGCCTAGCGCACCCCGCGCTGGCGCCTGGCCTACGATCTGCCACCCTTCGGGTTCCATGTGTTGAAAAAGCGATTAGGTTCGGCGTACGCAAGCCGGTCGGCCGCTGCCGCATTCAGAAGACGTTCAGTTCGGGCGAATAGTATTACTATGGAGGAGCTTAGCTAGGCTGTTGCACGTGGGTTTCGCGGCTTGCGTTTGTGCTGGACAACACTCGATGCACATCTCGGCTCCATTTATCCGGCGGCCGGTGGCCACTTCGCTCCTGAGCATTGCGATCCTGCTCGCGGGCGGCGTGGCGTTTTATTTTCTGCCCGTCTCGGCGCTCCCGCACGTCGACTTCCCCACGATATTTGTGCGCGCCAACCTGCCGGGCGCCAGCCCGGAAACCATGGCTTCGTCGGTGGCCACGCCACTCGAGCGGCAATTCGGGCGCGTGGCCGGCATCACCCAGATGACTTCGGCGAGCCAGTTGGCCTCCACGGGAATCGTTCTGCAGTTCGATCTCGATCGGGACATCAACGCCGCCTCGCGCGACGTGCAGGCGGCCATCAATGCGGCGGCGGGGTATCTGCCCTCATCGCTGCCCAATCTTCCGATCTACCGCAAGATTAATCCGGCGGAAACCGACATTCTTGATGTCGCCGTGTCATCGGACACGGTTCCACGCGGCGAGCTTTACGATTTGTGCGATTCTTTTCTGGCGCAAAAAATTGCGCAGGTCGACGGCGTTGGTCTCGTTCGGCTTTCCGGGGGTGCACGACCCGCGGTCCGGATCGACGTGAATCCCAATGCCCTCGCGCACTACGGCATAGGCCTCGAGCAGGTGCGGGCCGCTCTCGCCAATTCCAACGCGAATTCGCCCAAAGGAGCGCTCGAAAACGATCTGAAGCGCTGGACGTTGAGCGACAGCGACCAGTTGCTCAAACCTGATCTGTATTCGCCCCTGATTGTCGCCTATCGGAACGGCGCGCCAGTCCGCGTTCGGGACATCGCCCGCGTCTCGGAAGGCACGGAGGATTTTCGGAATTCAGGATTTTCCAACGGGCACCCCGCCGTTTTGATGGGCATCGGCCGGCAGCCCGACGCCAATATCATCGACACGGTGAACAAGATTCTGGCCCTGCTTCCGGAGCTGAGCGCATCGATCCCGCCCACGGTGAAGCTGAGCACGAATTACAATCGCACCACCACGATTCGCGCATCCGTAAAGGACATCGAATTCACGCTCGTCTTGACGGTCGGCCTGGTGGTGATGGTGATTTTTCTGTTTCTCCGCAACGTTTGGGCGACGGTCATTCCCAGCATCGCGGTGCCGCTGTCCATCGTGGGCACCTTCGGCGTGATGTATCTCTTGCACTACAACGTCGACAATCTCTCGCTCATGGCGCTGGCCATCTGTACGGGTTTCGTGGTGGACGACGCCATCGTGGTCATCGAAAATATCACCCGCTATCTAGAGGAGGGGGACACGCCATGGCAGGCCGCCATGCGCGGCTCGCGTGAGATCGGATTCACCGTCCTTTCGATGAGCATGTCGCTCATTGCCGTCTTCATCCCGCTGCTGCTGATGGGCGGCATTGTTGGGCGAATCTTCCGAGAGTTTGCCGTCACGCTGAGCGTCGCGATCATCGTTTCCCTCTGCGTTTCGCTCACGACCACCCCGATGATGTGC
>Ga0070734_10004162_pt1 | contig 14059 bp, 11 predicted proteins | sample Coa_R1_8_FD_66444 | JGI IMG/M metagenome (GOLD analysis project Ga0070734, IMG submission 66444) | Surface soil microbial communities from Centralia Pennsylvania, which are recovering from an underground coalmine fire - Coalmine... | ecosystem: Environmental > Terrestrial > Soil > Unclassified ...
TACACGCTTACCGCGCGAAGCGCGGACAGGATCACGCGCTCATCTACGATCGAAATCATCCCTGGCCAATCAAAGACTCTGGACTTATCTCTCGCGCCAAATGGTATGTCGAAATGGGATGACCCGGGCGCCTGGAAGCATGACGGCGATTCCTTCACCCGCAAAGGAGGAGACTTCGTGCTATTCGGAGTTGCTCCGACCTCGGGCACGTTCGTTTTCTCTGCGATGGTAACGAAGGGCCGCCTGTTGCAATGGGTGTTTAACTATATCGATCCCAAGAACTACGTTCTCTTGCAAATCGACGACAATAATTTTTACCGCTGCGTCTTCCGCAACGGGCAAAAAACTGAAGAAATCATAGCTCCGCACAAGGGCGACAAGAAAGCTTTCCGCACGCTACAAATCCGCGTCAGCCCCACGGAGCTGATCCACGAGATTAAGGACGGAGATGGTTTGAAGGTCCTGGATCGCCTGACGCAGCCTGGCATTAATCTCACCCAGGGCAAGTTCGGCTTCTACATCCCGGACAGCGACCAGGTATCAGTCTCCAGCTTCGCGCACTATGCGGACCTGAGCGTCCGCTAGATTCATATGGTTCAAGAGTCGCGTCTTATTCGACCGGCGCCCAACTCTTGTCAGGATCGTACGCGGTCATTGCGCTGGCCACTTCCTTCGTGTCCTTCCCTAAGTCCTTCTGATAGAGAATTCCATTCTGGTTAATGATGAAGGTCATGATCCCGGAATTCCCGTATTCTGCAGGATACGCAACAAAGGCAAATCCCCGGACCATCTTCCCATCCGAGAGGTAACTTTTTGCGCCGCCTTGCGCATGCCTGCCTTGCCTGTTCAGGATGCGGAAATAATAGCCGTGGAAAGGCTCATGCGATTTCGACTGCGCGCTATAGCCTTCGCGTGTCGCAGATGCGACCAGTGGCCCCAGTGGACTCTTGGGTTGCCCTTCGGCCGGCTCCCAATACAAACCATCCTGCGTGCCCTTGTCGCTGATGAACTTTAACGCATACTGCTTCCTTCGCATGTCAGGATGGCTCTCGGAGAAATATTCGTGTTGAGCGTCGCTCAGCGCCCGGCTTACTTCAATCGTGGCGAGTTCGTTTCGTCCGACGCGGCGGGCCAGGATCTCGTCCTTTCCAGCGGCAGTATCGAAGTACCATCGTCCGCTCTCGTTCTTCCTTAACGGAATAGGAAACGTGAAATTATCCGCGCCGATGATGAGCACCTGCTGCCTCTCGTCCAGCTTGCGCCAGCGATTCATCGCGTCGTACGCAGAAACAAACTTAGAAGCAGTCTGCTTGTCCTGGGTCGCATCGCCGGAGTAAATGATTTCTTTCGAACCGGGACCAAAGATCGCAAGCACGGTGTCCTGGTCCCCTGATTTCGCAGCATCCAGGAGTGCCTTGCCGGCCTCCTCGGGAGAAGCAAATGTTTTCTGGCCGGAGCCGACAGCCGCAGCCGTCCCCGACTTTGCGCAGGAAACGAGAGGAATGAGCAAAACCAAGAGCAATGCCAAACTCGCCGGAGAGATAGTGCGTCGGACTCGGTGCGACATGTTCGACCTCCAAGGACCAAACCTGATCGGTGTGCTGCCTCGCAATCAATTTCACGGCCCTGAGTTAAGTGATGACTTCACCTACGGCCACCACGAAAACCACCACCGCCGTTGAAACCTCCACCTCCAAAATGGCCGCCGCCACCGCCCCATCCACCGCCGCCTCCACGGCTGTCCCAACCGCGAGCACTTGCTTCGCGCGCTCCCCAGCCGCCGGATTTATCCCCAAAGGCAGATGCGCCGCCACCTTCTTTTTGTCCCCAGCCGCGCGCGGCATCTGCATTGCCTAAACCGGATTTGTTAGCGCTCTGCCAACCACTCCCTGTGTTCTTGTAGGCGTTGCCGTTATGCGCCGCATACTCATTGCCATTGGCCGTCTTCATCGCGGCACTGTTGCCATAGGCTGTGCTGCTGGCGGCCGCTCTTCCCCCATTGGAGGTCTGCGCTGTTCCCACCGAACCTCCCGGTCCGGAGTAGTGTTGTGTATAAGCCGATTGTCCGTTTTTCGAGAAGGCCGAGCTTCCCCAGTTTGCAGCGCCGTTCGAAGCTTGATGAGTCGCGCCGTAGGCTCCCGTTCGCGGGTTGTATGCCTGCCCAGCTTTCTGGCTTCCATACGGTGTGTTGACCGATGCACCACGAGCGTACGTGCCGGTTGACGGGTTATACCCGCGGCCGTAACGCGCGGAACCATTGGGTCCGTAGACTCCGCCTCCACTGCCGTAGTAACCGCCGTGCCACGCCGCATTGCCGTAATAAGGATGCGCGCCGTAGTAGGCCGCACCGCCTGCCCAGTTCACATTCCAGGCACCCCAACCCCATCCACAACAGCCACCACCCATCAACTCGCCGACGGCGATCCCCGCGCCAAAACCAATAATGCCCGCAGCCGCCACGTCTGCACCGCTGTAACCCGGAGCGTAATAGGGCGTTCCAAAAACTACTGCCGGGTTATATTCCGGAACGTACACAACCTGCGGATTCGCCGGTTCAATCACAATTGTGCTTGGCGACTGCTGCACGACCGTGATCTGTGATCCCGACTTGAGATGCCCCGCAGCCTTCGCCTGTGCCCGCAGCGTTTGAATTGCCGACATCACATCGGAAGGTTGATTGTGGTAGGCCTCTCCCAGTTCGGAAGTCCAGCTGAGACTCTTGGCCATGTTGTCGAGCACCGACGGAAACTGAGTGAGTGCCTTGACACTGGGATCCCACGATTGCTGGTTGACCGCGTCCATCAAGGCTTGCCCGGTTAGAGCCTGGTTCTGTTGCAGCCAGTCTTCAGCAACCGGAATCTGATCTGTGAATGTGGCGGCGGACAGAATTTGAGCTACCAGAGCATCTGGGTACAGCGCGATCGGTGCCAACAGGGACTGAAGTTCCTGTGCCGTCAGAGGAGCACCCTGTCCGTTGTAAGAGGACGACTCGGGCGACTGCTGCGCGCTGGCATAAATCGGTGCAGTCGACCAAGCCAGGATACACGGCATGAGGAGTGACAGAATCCGCTTGCCGAGAGAATGAATCATAAGCCCTCCCCGCCCCGGCTTTGGGGCCGTCCGCGCTTCGATTTCGCAGCGAGCTTTGATTTGCGGGTGATTTGCTCCCGAAGGTCGAACGAGCCCAGTATAGGAATGACCGACGGCGCCTAATAACTAGCAGTAGTCATAGTCTCAGCTTTGCAGTTTTGGTAGCACTCCCGGGCGGATGGCTGGATGACCTGAGAAAAAAGCCGCCCGGGCTTCGGGCGGCTCGCACGTTTTTCGATTTCTACTGACTCAAACAATCATTGCTTTCGCGCCGGATTAAGCCCTACAGAAAAGCTGAACACAGTGCCACAGCTCGAGTTGCATTTCGCGAGGCCTCCAAGCAGGGTGGTCCCGTAGAAATCGCCTTTCGCCGCTTGAATAAGTGCCGCGATGGGCCAGGCGCCGTCAGTGTAAGTAAACTGGTGCAGCGTGGTCAGTTGGCCCGCCGTCGTGATCTTGAAGATCGTGCCGTCAATCGATTCGACTCCACCGAGGACTCCGCGTGTGGTTCCGTAGAGGTTTCCGTCACTTCCCTGCAGTAGCGCGGCGACAGGGTCTTCTCCGTCCGGGCAGCTTCCTTGGTTACAAGTAAAACTATGCAACCTCGTCAGCGTGCCAGATGTGGTTAGCTTATAAACCGTTCCCCGGCTGTGGGCGGCACCTCCTTCTTGAGTGGTTCCATAGAAATTTCCATCGCGGGCCTGAATCAAGCCTGAGTGGCTCGTGCAGCCTTCGCTGGCGGTGAAATCGTGCACAACTGTCAGCGCTCCTTCGGTCGTGAGCTGGAATACGATGCCGCACGAGGCATTGCCGCTTCCTCCCGAGAGGGTTGTTCCATAGAGATTCCCATCGGCGGCCTGCATCAAATTCTCTGGCTGCGCCCCGTCTGTGCAGTTACCTCCATTGAGTTGCGAGCAGAAGTTGTACAGGACCGTCAGGACACCCTCAGGCGTTAATTTAAATGCCTCGCCAACGCCGTTCGGCCCACCATGGAAAGTCGTCCCATAGAAATTTCCATCGGTCCCCTGGATCAGCGAGTCAGGGTTCCATCCATCAGCACAGTTCGTCTGGACGCAAAAGCTATAAAGTGTGGTCAGTGTCTTCTGGGGCGTGAGTTTGAAGATCGTGCCACAGCCGATCTCCACCAGTTGATGGCAATTCGCTCCGCCGGTCACCGTGAAGCCATAAGCGTTCCCGTCCCTTGCCTGCAGCACTTGTCCGGGCATGCCTCCATCGTTGCAGTCTGTCAGAGAGCAAAAGCTATAAACGACAGTCAATTTGCCGGCGGGTGTCACTCTGAATATCGTGCCACCGCTATTCGTGCCGCCCGCTGTAGTTGTTCCGTAAAAGTTACCATCCGAAGCCTGAATCAAACTGGACTCGGGCTGGCCCCCGTTGGCCCCATTGAATTTGACCAGGGAGGTGAGAGTCTGTGCAGACATCGTGACCGCGGTCACGACACAAAACGCAAAAAGCGTCAGGAGGGTTTTTGATCGGTGTTGCCGCTTGCTCATCGGAACTTCCTTTCGCAGAAGACAGAATTAGCCACTCGAGGTAAACCGGGTTAACAAAGTGACAAGTTAGGGGAGGCGGGCAAGAACTGAGGCGAAAATTATCCTGTCGAACTTAGCGGATGTCAATACGGTTCAACACTCAGCATTAACAGTTGCAACGGCTTGCACAGGGAAACACTCCGTAGCATTCGCCGGCCGCATCCTGAGTTTTTTTGCGTTATGTCCGAAACTGTTTAGCGTTTTTCTGACTCATTCGCAATCCTACGAGAAATACTTTCGACCTCAACCATATTCTTGGGATAGAGAGCTAGCCCGCCAGACGCATCCGCAAGTTCACCCAACGCGAGTCTGGCGGCGTCTCGGCGTTGAGGATCACGCTCACTCAGCAAACCGATAACATAGACCGGCACGCCGCTGCTCTTGACTTTGTCCAGCAATTCTTCCTGACTTATCTTGCTCGAAGTATCGTAGCCATCGGTGATCAACACGAGCATCTTTCTCTCATGGTCCTTGGTCAAGGCGAGGTGGTCGAGACCCGTCTCCACCGCGTCTCTCATAGCGGTGCCACCCCGTGCGTCAATCCGAGAGATTGCCTCTTCCATTTCCCTGACATTGCTGGTGAAGTCTTTTTCATTGGGCAGGCCGTTGAAGACCTCGTCGTCAAAGCCAAAAATGCAGATTTCATCGTTGGGCTTTAACGCTTTCACGAAAGCGAGTGCGGCAGTCATAGCTTCGGCTCGCTTTTCGTCCATGCTGCCGCTAGTGTCGAGGAGAATGCACATCGCTAAAGGCCGCTCCTCACGTTGAGACTGGGCAGGCGAAATCCAAGACTTCGGATTCTGATTCGAAGCAACATCCGAGACAGAGTCCGGCCCGCTTGTCTTTTCCAGCACGAGTGGTTGGAGCAGTTCGGCGCGTTGATTCGGAATGAGACTATGCCATAGCGCGATCGAATCTCGGCTTGCCGGGGCAAGACTTACCGCGGCGGACAGATAGATCACAGGCACACTACATACAAAAAGCACCGCCCACGCGAAACGGCCGAAAGGCCTCTGGACCTGAAACGCCCCCTTGAGAATCCGATTTACTCTGTGCGCCACATTTGAATGCGTGGCCATTGAGATGACCGGCCAACTCAGAACCCCGCCATTAGCGGCCGCCGTGCGAGCGATATCCACCAAGGTTGCAGCGTACTCTTCCGTATCCTGCGTTTTGGAGACAGCAACGTCGTCACATGCTTCCTCTGCCAACCGTGCGAGTTCGCGATCAATCCACCAGGCGAGAGGATGAAACCAAAACATACAAACGTTGATGCCTGACGCCAGACGGGTAAGCCAGTCATATCGCTGGATATGAGCTCTCTCGTGCGCGAGAACGGCTTCAAGTTTCGCGTCATCCCAATCTCTCCATGCTCGTGGCAACAGAATTCTCGGCCGCAGGACTCCGATTGAGCCAGGCACTGCCACTCGCGCAGACTCGAAGACATCGGGACCCAGGCTTGGGATGAGCGTCAAACCTCGGACAATTTTGTGCACCCCCCAGCATCCGAAAACCAACCGAAGAAACAACAGAAGTGAGATTGCTAGATATATGCGCGTCACCGTTGTGCGCCATGACGTGCTACGGAGCTTCGCAGGTTCTCCGGCGTGACTTGCGGGCACGGCTGGGCGCGCTGCGGACACGGATGATCGTGCCGATTCCATGACTCGCGGTTGGGTAGAAACGGGCAAGATTGGGAGTATGCTTAGCGGTAACGTCGGCGCCACCGTCCCCAAAGGAATTTGAAGGAGCATGCCGGTCAGCACGACTGTCCACACAGCATGCCTGGCGGCAGAAGAGCGGATGCGAAATACAATTAGGCTCACGAAGGCGACAAGAGCCAAGCCGCAAATACGAACCGAAGCGCTCGTCAGTAGTGACACCACGTCAGTCGCCATCCTGCCTCCTTCGGGAACGATTCTTCCGTCGAGCCAGTTTTTCCGCTAGCCGCCGCAACTCCCTCTCATCCAAGAGGTCGCGATCAACCATTCCCACAATCAGTTGCTCCACGGAGCCGCCTAATAGCCGATCGATGATTTGTTGCACAGTCCTCACGGCTATATGTCGCCGGGGCTCCGAAACTCGATATACGTTCGTGCGGCCTTGTACGCGGCGCTTGACGTAGCCCTTCCCCTCCAACCGATTAAGAATAGTTCGGGAGGTAGAGTCCTTCATCGGATGACGTTTGGCCAGAGCTTCGCGCACATCCTCGGCGGTGCCTTCGGCGCGCGCCCACAGAACGTCCATGACCAGATGTTCCAGTTCAGAGAGCCGCTTGGGAGGTTTGGTTGCGCTAAACATTGTAGCGCTACATATTGTAGCGCTATGAGACGCTAGTGTCTAGGTCTTGGGCTACTGCGATTCGCTTTCTTCCACTTCTATTTCGAGCTGCGTTACCGCGAGCGTAGGCAGTCCTGCGCCTTCGAGTTGATGATTCAGTACGGGCAGGCGCTTCGATTTGAAGTCGTTCCATTTCGCGAGAGCCAGCTTCGCCGCAGCACTCGATTCGCGATAGACGTCCAGAGCCTGCGCGGGCACGGGGCGGTCGCTGCTCTCGACGACTCGCAGCGCGGCAGACAGGCCCGTACTGGCCTTGTCCAGGCCCATGTCGACGGCCGAACCGCCGTTAACGATGGTTTTCAGTTCATCGGAAGCAATGTCAGCGCTGGCCTTCAGATCAGCGTTCTGCTCCAGCTTCGGCTGCAAGTCGGAAAGTTGCTTCTGCGTTTTCCGGATCGCCGACAGGGCCTTCCGAGTGTCGAGCGCCTCAGCGAAAATCTCGCGGCCAAGTTTGACCTGCTGGGCGAGATCTTCCGGCGTGGCCGTCGATCGGGGATCCATCGTGATGCGCAGCGGCTGAGTGAAAACCTTGCCATCGATTGTGAGGCGAACTTCGTAATCTCCAGGCGCCGCACGCGGACCGCGCGGTGCGGCGAATTCCTCTTCGTCACCCGAGTCGGCAACTTCGCCGCTCCAGGCGAGATTCCAGACGAAACGATGCATCCCGGTAGCCTTATCGAGAATTCGAGCTCCAGGGAGCCAACGCTCGGCAATCGGAACTTGTGGATGCTGTGCCTGGCGCGCGCTATCGGACGAAAAGCTGCGCACCAATTCGTGCTGCGCATCGAAGATTTCGAGCTTCACGTGTCCGGCGGGGTTGGGCAGAAAATAATCGATCATGGCGCCGTTCGGTGGATTTTCCGCCGTCGGTTCTTCGGGCGGCAGCGGAGTTCCCATGAAACCGGCATTATCGACTCGCACAACTGCCGCTGGACGATAGAGCCACGCGTTCGCTTCGCGAACATCCGCGGCCTGGCGCAGAGGCGTCATGTTGTCAAGGATCCAGAAGGAGCGTCCGTGCGTCGCCACGACGAGATCGTCGCCGTGGATGACCATGTCGCGCACAGAGGTCACCGGCATATTCAGCTGCAGCGATTCCCAGCGGTCGCCGTCGTCGAAAGAAACATAAATGCCGAACTCCGACCCGGCAAATAGCAGGCCTTTGTGAGTCGGGTCTTCGCGAACAGCTCCAACGAAGGCCGGAGCATGAATGCCCGCAGTAATCGGCTGCCAGGTTTGACCGTAGTCACGCGTGCGGTAAAGATAAGGAGCCTGATCGTCGAGGCGATGACGATCGACCGCAGCATAGGCTTCTCCGGGATTGAAGTGCGAGGCTTCGATCATGGAAACCTTCGACCAATCGCTGATCGCGTTGGGCGTGACATTTTTCCAAGTCTTGCCGCCGTCGCGTGTGACGTGGATCAGACCGGTGTCGCTGCCCGCCCAGATGAGCTTCGCGTCTAGCGACGAGGGAGCGATGGTGTAGACGACGCCATATCCACGCTGCTTTGCGTCTTGAACTGTCGGAGGTCCTGAACTGTTCTTAGCGCTTGCTTCCGGGCCGGTGAGATCGGGACTGATCGTCTGCCAGTGCAGGCCACCATCCGTTGTTTTCATCACGAATTGCGTGCCGAGATAGAGGCTCGCCTTGTCGACGGGAGAGAAGACGAGAACGGGCGTCCAGGGATCACGGTACTTGCGTTGCGCGATGTCGACGCCAAATGCAGGCAGCGGCCACGGCGTAATGTCCTGGCTCAAAGACGTCCGAAGATCGAAGCGCGAGACAGTTCCGTAGGTTCCGCTGAAATAAAGAATATTCGCGTCTTTGGGATCAACGGCAATATATCCACTTTCGCTGCCATCGACGGGAGCCCAGTCTCGCGGCGTGATCTGGCCGTGATCGGTGCGGCTCAGAACGGACGCACTGCCGCTATCCTGCTGTGCGCCATACACCGTATAAGGAAAGCGATTGTCGGTGGTCACATGATAGAGCTGCGCCGTCGGCTGGTTGTACCACGTGCTCCAGGTTCGCCCGCGATCGACGCTGATAGTCGTTCCTTGATCGGTCGCAAGAATCATCCGAGAAGGATTTTTCGGATCAAGCCAGAGCTGGTGGTAGTCATCCCCGCCGGGCGCTCCACGAACAATCGAGATCGTTTGGCCGCCATCTTCCGAACGGTAGAGCGCGACGTTCGGAACGTAAAAGACATCAGGGTTCTGCGGGTCAATAGTAATGTTGCCGAAGTACCAGGCGCGGCTGGTGATCCGGGCATCGGAATTCTTGAGAGTCCAACTATCTCCGCTATCGTCGGAGCGGTAGAGTCCTGATTTCTTGCCGTCATCGATCAGCGCGTAAACGCGCGTGCCGTCTGCCGAAACAGCCACGGCGGGCCGTCCCCAATCGCCGTCGGGAAGCCCAGAACCGCTGAGGCGTGTCCAGGAATTGCCGCCATCTTGTGAGCGAAAAACTCCGCTGCCTGCACCGTCAATGGGCGCATAGGTACTCCATGGTGGACGATGTGTGTGCCAAGTCGCAGCAAATAAAATGTTGGGCCGATCGGCTGCAATAGCGAGATCAGCAATGCCAGCTTCGGGGCCTTGGTCGAGAACCTTCGTCCAATGCTCGCCGCCATCGCTGGACTTGTAAACGCCACGATCGTTGTTGGGACCGTAGGCATGTCCAAGCGCGCCCACGTACACGACATTCGCATTCTGCGGATCGATGACGATACGGCTGATCTGGCGGGTCTCGCGCAGGCCAATGTTTTGCCAGTTCTCGCCGCCATCGGTAGAGCGGTACACTCCATCGCCCGAAGCAAGATCCGATCGAATGTCGGATTCTCCGGTGCCCACGTAAATGACTTTCGGATCAGAAGGAGCGACCGCAATTGCTCCGATCGAAGCAACGGTTTGATGGTCGAAGATAGGCGTCCAGGTTACGCCGGCGTTGCTGGTTTTCCAGACACCGCCATCGACCGCGCCGAAATAAAACGTGTTCGGATCGCCGGGAACGCCGGCGGCAGCGACGGCGCGGCCTCCGCGAAAGGGACCGATCAGCCGCCACTTAAGTCCGCTGAAGAGACCGGGAGAAACGGATTGCGCGCCCAGCGGCGCAACGGCTAAGCAAAGAAGAATCAGCAGAAGTGATGTGAGTTTGTGAGTTCCGTGCAGCTTCATTTTCGGGTCTGGCTATTGTAGCGAAACGAGGGCAAAAGCAAGGTTCCAGGCAAGATTTTATCGGAGGTATTCACTCCAGAGCCGCCGAAGCCCCTGTGATCCGTGCCCTCTGTGGTCAAAGCTCTGCGCGGGACACTAACGATCATATTTCCGGCGCAACTGACTAGGCCGCAGCGGAATTCGAGAGGACATTACAAAGTTCGTGAATCACTTCTTGACGGATCTCGTATTCAAGTAGATCTTCGTCGCTCGCAGTTCCCAGCATTCTCGATTCCAACACTTCATGCTGTTTGTGAAGTAATTCATTCAGCTCGAGTCGCATTTGCTCGATATGGCGGTCTTCCATCGTAATCCTCCCTTGAACGGCCTACTCAGGCGGCTTTGGGATAGACGAGGCCCCGAGCTTTCTCAATCAGCAGCGATGCTTTTTCCGACTTCGATATCAACCCCGATATACCGACGGATCTTGCAACGTGCGCAGGAAACTCATCGCAGGCCGCGCTGTACAAAATCAGGATCGCCCCTGGCATGATCTGTTTCAGCACCCGGGCGGCCTCCAACCCATTCATCAACGGCATCGCAAAGTCCAGGATAATCAAGTCGGGGCAAAGCCTGCGAGCTTCCTCGATGGCTTCGCGTCCATTCTCAGCCAGTCCGCAGACCGTGAAATCCGGCTCACGCTCGAACAATTCAAATAACGCCGTACGAACAAAGGCATTATCGTCCGCGATCAAAACCGTCTTCCGCATCACTGCCCTCACTAAAGCCCATCATCGACCTTCTCCCGAAGCGATTCGATAGGCTTATTACCTGAGGGCAAGACAAATCTCAATTCACAAAAGGCGCGCGGCTGATGGCAGGTTTGTGACCCAAACATAGAGCCACAAACGTGTAAAGCGCCAAACAAAGCCAAAAGGCTCGAAGTGGCAACACAGTGAGACTAGGGCGAATGCTGTAATTTGCATCTTTCTGATGAAGTGCGCGACTTCACGGGTGCTGGTCGACACAACACTGCCTCCCGATTTTCGGAGGCCAGTGGCCAGGCAAACGCTCGCGTGCATGGCCCCTTCAATTCGCCGTTTCCCATTGACAGCTATGGAGTTTTACGACACACTAACTCCCAATCGCGCATCGCCTCGTCGAGTAGGGGCGGCTTCGTCACTGGCCAATTTCATAGAGTGAGACGTGCCATGGGAGATCTCCCCCTTCCCGCATCGTCAGGCGTCGGTGTACTCAGTCTCGGCATTGCGCCGCCTGCCTCCGAACCCACCCCAGCTTCGTCAACAGAGTCCTCCCGCGACGTCGCGTTGATCGGCGTGCTGCGCGAAGCCGCCATGACTGGTCCCCAGTCCGCCGACGCCATTTTGAATGCGCTGGCCGATGCGGCACGCGTCCTGTGCGGCGCGGATGGCACCGCAATCGCTTCGCGCAACGACGGAGTCATCGTCTGCCGCGCGCGCAGCGGAGACATGGCGCCCGGCTTGGGCGCCCCGCTCAACTCGGACTCCGGAATCTCGGGCGAATGCCTGCGCACCGCCTCGATGCAGATCTGTAATGACACTTCGACGGACGCGCGTGTCGATTCCGAAGCCTGCCAGGCTCTTGGAATCCGCTCAGTCGCCGTCGTCCCATTGCTCGGGCGCATGGGAATGTTCGGCATCCTTGAGGCGTTCTCCGCGCGCACCGACGCGTTCGAAGAAGAACAGATCAATTCTCTGCGCTCGCTGGCCGAGATCGCCGAAATGGCCTACGAACGCGAACGCAGCACTGCGAATACAGCCGACACGATTTCCACGGTCCGCGCCGCACTCTCTGCTGCCGCCGTGCGCGCCGATCTCGACCAGAGTCGCGCACGCTCCTCGAGCAAACGCTACTTGATCCTCGGGGGCATCGCCGTTGCTCTCTTCGCGATGGCCTGGATCGCCCGCATCAGTTGGCGGCAAACAGGCGCGGAGATCGCAGCCAGCACATCCACGGCGCCGGCAGTGAGCACCTCAAACGCTCCTGCGCTCCAGTTTGTTGCAACCGACAAACCCAACGCAGCTCTCGCGCCACACGCCACCGATCGAACCCGGACAAAAGTGCTCGAGGACGCCGCCGATGTCGACAAGGAAACTCCGGTTCCTCTGACTCCGTCGAAAAACCCGTCCCTCGCCGACATGACCGCGCGGAACGAGAAACTCGCGAGTGCAGACACCGTCGAGAGCGCGCCTTCCGTGCAGGTCGCCTTCGGAAGTGTCCGCGAACAAATGCCCCGCCTCGCTGCCGAGAAAACTCCTTTGCCGCAGTTCGGCGGAGCAGTTTCCCAAGCCGTTCCAGCCACTGCGCTGCAACGCGTAAATCCGATTTATCCACCACTCGCCCGGAGCCAGGGGATCGGAGGAGACGTGATCCTCGACGCCACCATCTCCAAAGATGGGTCCGTCCCAAAGGTCAAAATCATAAGCGGAGCACCAAGCCTGGCCGACGCTGCAACCAAAGCCGTGCGCCAGTGGCGCTTCTCACCTGCCATGCTGAATGGAAAACCAGTCGAGGTCGAGCAACGCATCACAGTCGTATTCAAACTACCCTGAGGCTCCCGATAGACGGACCAATCTTTGTCGTAGCACCTGGCTCGATTCGATCGGACTCGATCACGAAACTCGGACGAGAATAAGCGAAATGCAGCGTTCACTCCTAGCCGCGAAGCGGCGAAAGAATGCAGCCCACGCCGTAAGGCGTGGGAAAAAATTGTCTAAGATAAACAAGCCCCGAAGGGGCGAAAGAAAACGACGACCTGCATTGCGAGACTCTACTGCAGAGGTTGAATCAGGCTCACATCCTGCGTTAACACCACGTAACACTGCAATGGTTCGTCGCGCGGTATGGGCAGTGTCGGCACACCTTTTGAGTACTCAATCGCAGATTTGAATCCAATAAACCTGCCTTCCTCGTCAAAAACATATTTCTTCGACATGTTCGAAACGGATTCACTGCATGCGTTGCGATAAGTGGCAACAACCTCAAACAACTGCTTGTAGTCCAGCACGCAGCTTGGGATTTGCGGCTCAAACAATGCGAAGGCATGCAGGATCCTGACAAATCGACGCCCCTTCGACGACATCACTTCGAAAACAAAGGACTGATAGTTCAACCCGAAGCTGGTCAGCGGAGGCTCGCCGATCGCAGCTACAAATCTGCCATGCAGCACTTGAGGCTCTTCGACAAAGTCGTCGCAACAGGCAGAGGCGAACGCCGAGAGCGTCACCGTAAACAGGAAAATAAGTGCGGTACTGACGAATCCTCTCCGCATCGGATGCTCTCCCAGAGTTCGTTCCTATTCTCCGATTCCGGACAGGGAGAAGAAACTGCCAAGAATAACGGTAGAGCACCTTCAATGCATTGAGAACACGTAGTACGACCCGAAGGAACGGGCAGTAGCTTTGTCGTCCGACGGCAATGTATACGCGCTCAACGCCAAAACCGGCGCCAAGCTGTGGAGCTACCTCACCGGCAGTGCCAACGATTTTGGTACCTCGCCGGCCGTGGTGAATGGGGTGGTGTATGTCAGCACGCAATTCAGCAGAAATCTAATCGCGCTGAACGCCGGGACCGGGGAGAAGCTGTGGGGACGCACCGGTGACCAAACCGGAGACTCCTCGCCCACCGTGGTGAATGGGATGGTTTATGTCGGCTCGCAAGACGGCAAAGTGTACGCCTTCGGCTTGAAGTGAAGGACGAATCGAAAGCATACAAAGGAAGATTCCACGAGCCTATCTCCCCGAAAATGCGTCACCCGGGCTTCGACCTCAACCTAAAATGTTCGAGCCGATCACGCAACCACTGTCAAGCGCGGAGATATGAGGCTTTCGCGATGACAACTGTCACTAACAGGCTTCACTCAAAACCTCTACCCGGGG